>Ga0306901_1000083_pt1 | contig 48478 bp, 39 predicted proteins | sample AntRauMFilla3767_FD_190431 | JGI IMG/M metagenome (GOLD analysis project Ga0306901, IMG submission 190431) | Saline lake microbial communities from Rauer Islands, Antarctica - Metagenome Filla 3 #767 (v2) (version 2) | ecosystem: Environmental > Aquatic > Non-marine Saline and Alkaline > Saline ... | reverse complement strand
TCGTTATCAAACGAAAAGGTGTGGATGATCTGTCTATACCCGACAGTGCCGGTTAGGAGCTACTCAATAGTAGGGCCCTACTATTGAGTGGCTGTGAGATCTGGATTTTTCCGATTTTACGAGTCTGTCGAGTTTATGAACAAATTGGATTGTTGTAAATAAAGATGCATGAAATAGTGACATTTACATTGGGTGCGTTGTCTTTAAAATACCAAAAATGCTGGTCTCAAATGAATCCTTTGCCAATAGAACTAATACAATGGATATTAACACAATTGAGTGTTGAAAAGTTTAGCGCTCTGGTTGAAAAATATTTAAAAATATCTTATTTGACAAGTGCTCCTATTTTATTGGGTCTAAAATCTTTTATGTTAAACAATTTGGAAGCTACTTCTAACATTTTAAAAAATTGGTCAATTAATCAAATTGAACTTTCTTCTCTTTATACCTACATAGACAAAAAAAATAATAACTAAATTAAAAATGCTAGAGGTTCTTAGGGAGTTTGTTAAAATATCAAATGAACAAAAGTTTTTAAATAAGACTCAAGTAGATAAATGGTTACAAAAAAATGTTTTGAAGAACTACCAACCTTTGGTTACAAATATTGCATCCTCACTTCAAAAACCAGAAGATGATGTCCTAAATATTGTAGAAAATTTTATACATACATTTATTAAGAATCATTATCAATTGACAGTAAATTCTTTATTAAAAAATAATTTTCTTGAAATAGTTGATCAAAGTGCAGGAGCTTTTTACAAAAAAACTCCTGTGATTTTAACAATATTTATTGTTTTTTATACATTTTATTATTTACTAAAAAAATATAAAAAAGACGATAAACAATCAATACTTGACTTCATAGATAACTATAGAACTTTAATTAATAAAAAAGTTAATGAAGTTTTACAAAGTAAACATTTAAGTGTTGATGAAGTAGAAAAAGCTTTAGACCATGTTATTAAATTTATTCAAAATAATGCTTCTGAATTTGCTTTAGCCGTTCGTAATAATGATAAAATGCAGCTAATTATACAAAAGTTTACCCATTTTGTAACTTCTGTGAATAATACTTTTAATTTAAACAAAACTACAACACATCAAGCTAATTCTACACACTCTAATGAGATAGAGATGACTGAATATCCACCTTCTTTTGGAATAAATAATCCCCTTTACGAGTTTCAGAATGATGTATCAAAACCTGAAGCTTCCGATCAAAATAAAGGCGGAAATCAGAAGACTGCTGATAATTCATCATTATTTACAAATATAAAAATTCCATTCTTATTCTTTACATACTTAATTACTCCTAAAAATTATCCACAAAAAAATGCCATAAATGATAGTTCTAAAGCTTATAAGATTTCTTTGAAAGATGTTCATTCTATTTTTAAAAGCATTGAAATCTACCAAAATACATTTCCGAAAGACTCAACAAATTTTAAGAAATATATTATTTGGGTAAACAAGTCTTATGATCCAAAAAACGCAGAACAAAAAATCAAAATTAAAGAAACTATAGGAGGTGTTTACATTCCAGAATTTCCTAAAACAATATTTTTATACTCACTATTTATAATTATTAATGCTGGTATTATAGATATTTTAATGGCTTATGTGTATCATATAAATTCGAAAAAATACTCACCTATAAACAATTTTTCAAAAAATCCAGAGAATTTTGGACCATGGTTATGGAACCAATATACAAAAGACAGTTATGGTATACATATATTTAAAAATTACAGTCATATTCCTAAAAATATATTGTCTATCTTATTAATTATAATTATAATGTTATTAACAATGTTTAAAACTTTACCCGAATTATTTATAAAATATACTAATCAAGTAAAAACTGATAAAAACAAATCAGAAACTTCATTTTCTTCAGAAGATTTAAATACTATATCTAAAAAGTTAAATGATATATTTAACACTTTAATTAAAATCTTTCAATCTATTAATGGATATATTGATGTACAATCTATTAAATCAGATCCTAATAAACTTAAAATTACCAGTTTATTCAAAAAATTACTCTCTAAAATATACAATGTTCGAACTAATATAAAAACTGTAAACACAGAAGAAATAGACGAATTACTCTCTAAAATATACAATGTTCGAACTGATATAACAACTGTACCAAACACAGAAGAAACAGAAGAACCAACTGGATCTACATCTGTACAGCCAGAGACACCACCATCTCAACAACAGCCAGAGACACCACCTCAAACACAGACTCAACAACCTCAAACACAGACACCACCATCTCAACAACAGCCACCATCTGGTGAGATTCCTGATATCACAAGCTCTGTCTCATCAGGAACACCATCACGTTCTATGGTAGATTTTGTCATGAAAACCATGCTCTAGTTCTGTGGCAGATTTTGTCATGAACAATAATAATGAAAATAGAGGTTAATTAAATGAAAATGACGAATGATATTAAATAAACATGCGCCAAAATAAGGATATAAATTTCTTGTTTTTATGATAAATGGCTGGTGATGATTATATCATGGAACATTTAAAAGATGAGAAGCCTACTACTTTTCATGAAAAATCAAGTAATTCTAATCAACCAAATGAATTAAAGCAAACTTTTTTATCTCGTGAAGATTCTTTATTTGATTCAGATAATTTAAATGAAGATGAGCCTAATAATTCAGATGAACATCAAGCAAAACAGTCAACGCATCCAAATCATATAGATAATCCAAGTTATTCAACACATCATCAAACCGAGCCAATGCAGTTGAAACAGCAAATGCCACTAATGTATGAACAAAGTAATGAGCAAATGCCAGATTTTTATCATTCAACCCCAAAAAGGGCTCCTTCAATTTCGTCTTCCATTGTGAGTTCAAAGTTCAAGGCTCCACAAATAGATCATGAGCAAGTGATAATGATGAAAAAAAACCTTTTATTTGACATTGACAGGTTTATCAAAAATTATGGGTATACCTATGACAAAAGTCTGGGTATTGCTACAGGATTAGAAGAATTACAATTTGTATTTGACATGTTTAAAAGACAGAATGAGAAGGAAATGTATGAAAAAGATTTAAAAGCAGGTGCTCAAGAATGGAAGTCATGGATAGTAAGTAGTTTTCAATATATTGAAATGTTTTGTTGTTCTAAATGGGTGAAGACTCGTTTCCCTTCTCTGCAGATGCAAGGTGTAACCCAACAAATAGCATTGGCATTTGAAAATCAAGGTAAGACCAGATGTTTTGAAAAGATTTACCTCAAGTATAGGATGAGATCATTTATGCCTCCTGAATTAGAGCTTTTTATTTGCATTATTTCTGCAATGATATTTCATCAATATCTACAATCCATGGGAGTTAATTCGCAAACTGCTTCAGCTATAGGTAACGTTGGACACACTATAAATAATTTGTTTAGTAATTTTATGCAAAGTTCAGGAACTCAAGGACAAGAAGGACAAGGGAAAGAACCGAGACCAATGTATGAAGAAAGTGGTGTTCAACAACCAAATACTTCATGGACAAAAAATACAACTTCTCAAAAACCTCCTATTTCATCATCTCGTCCAACTAATATAGATGATATAATTGCAGAAATGAATCTAAATTGATAAATTATTCTGTTTCGTTTTTGTGAAGCATTTCAATTACAGTTAATGGTCCGGTTCTTCCGGGACGTTGACCTCGTCCAATAACTTGTTTTTTAACATCTGGATGAACCTTGTGCATAAAAATAATATGTGTAAGATTTTCCAAATTAGTTCCGCAACTAAACATAACTGAATGAGCACACAAGATGTTAATTTTTGAATCAGTTTTGAAACTCTTCATTGTTTCATTCATTTTTTCTTCAGTTCCATCTTCAAAATTTGTAAAACCAATACCATTTTCTTCACATTCTTTTTCGACCTCTGAAAATAGTCTTGGGTATTTAGAATAAATCATGACTTTTTGATCTTTCAAACGATCAATAATATTCATCAGACGAACAATTTTTGGACGTTTTAGATTTTTAAACTCTTCACTGTTTTCATCTGGAAGAATTGTTTTGAGTTTTTCAATAAAAGTAACATATTTGTTCAGCTTTTCTGTTTCACTATCAATACTTTCTTGTAAAATATCTTTTTCGGTAGTAATATTAGATGATTTTTGAGTTTTTTTGAGACTTTCTAGATTTGTATTAATTTCTTCAGGAATATCTTGCAATTTTTTGTAAAGAACTGATGTAAATTGCAATTCATTATTTTGTTTTCTTTCAGATCCCATCATACTTATACGAATATTTAGGTTTTTAAATGCCAAGATAGGGTCACATGCATTAAGTGCTTCTAGTGCTCCATTTTGTTCTAAGAGTCCTTTAATGTCAACTAATTTTTCTAGTGAAGGATTTGGAACATTTTCTTTTTTGTATTTATATGCAGGAATCTGGAAACTATCAAAAACAAATTTGTCATCTGCTCGAATAATTTTTTTGAGAATATCTTCTCCGGTGTGTCCATAACCTCTGATCATGTATTTAGGATCACGTTTAATTTCATTTTGTAAACTAGCAGAAACAAACCAAGTAAAAGCACTTGATACTGTAGTATCTACAAGGCTAGACATGGTATTAATTTCGTCAAAAACTACTCTTTTAATGCAAATACCATTATCCGTTAATGTATTTGCTAATATCTCATAATTGTTTAAATTAACCATATAGACATCACTTGTAAGTAGTTGTGCTCTATATTTGGGTTCATATAATAGTGTTATTTCATTATAATGATTAAAGTTAGAGATTTGTAGAAGACCTTTTTCAACAAAAGTATCAAAAGCTTCTACCCATTGATAGTAAAGATGAGGGGGTACAATAATCATTGTACCTTTAACTGTATCATTGTTAATAGGTCCAATGTTGGTTTTCATTTTATCTAACAAGATCTGTGCAATAATACAATATGTTTTTCCACTACCGACATTTGTACCTAATACACCGAATCCTTCTTTAAGAAAAAAACTCATTTCACTATTATAGTGTGTTTGTCGAGAGATTAGATCTTTTTTATACTCTTCTAATTCTTTAGATAGATCATCACATACAAATCTATTATTTTCTTCTTTTTTCAATGCTTTTTGTATATTTTCTATTTCAGTTTTAATTTTTTTAATTTCCAACTCCTTATAAGATAGATCAGATGTCATTCTTTCGGCAAAAGAAAAATATTTGGATTCCATGTCTTCCATTTTGTTAAGAATGGCAAGCTGGTGGGGTTTTAATTCCACCAAACTTCCATTAATGTGTTTAGAATAACGTGGACTGTTCTCGTTAATCTCCATGATGTTTTTATTTTTATGATGAAGCTCCATTTTAATTCATTTTTATTTTACGCACTGCAAGCCCCGCTAGAACAAGCTTCTTGCATCTTAGAAGCATTAACTGTAATCTTGTCTGGTTCGGCACTAGGACGGGACCTGAGGTAATACATTCCTGTTTTCAAGCCTTTTTCCCAACCATAGAAATGCATTGCTGACAATATATTTTGATCTGGCTTAGACATATACAAATTCATACTCTGTGATTGATCTACAAAAGGGCCTCTGGCAGCAGCCATATTAATAATAGATTTCTGTTTAATTTCCCAAACAGTTTTAAAAATGTTCTTGGTCTCTTCAGATAGACCTTGTATATTCTTGACACTTCCTCGGTCCAATATAATTTGTTCAATTGTATCTTTGTTCCACAAATTGTTTTCTTGGAGTTCTTTCACAAGCTCTCTATTGACCACAATGAATTCTCCTGCCAGTGTCTTGCGTTTAAAAATATTTGAAGTGATTGGTTCAAAAGACTCTGTGAATCCCATGATTTGAGATGTAGATGCAGTTGGCATGAGGGCAATAAGCTGAGAGTTAAGCACTCCATGTTTCTTGATACGTTCTATCAATGGATTCCAATCTAGTGTCACTTGGGCTCCTTTCCACATGTGAAACTGTAAGATTCCTTTTGGATAGATGGATTTCTCATAAGATCCGAATTTTTCATTTCTTTCTTCAGCTAATGTACAACTCATGTCTAAGGCAGCATAATACATGTGTTCAAAAATAAGGGCATTTAATTTACATGCTTCTTCACTATCATATGCAAGTCGGTGCATAATGAGTAAATCAGCTAGTCCCTGTACACCGATTCCCATAGGGCGATGGTACATGTTAGCATTTTCGGCTGTTTTGACAGGATAGAAATTGATGTCAATAACACGGTTAATGTTTTTGACGATTTGTTGTACAACTTCTCTCAGATAAGAAAAGTTGAGTTCTTTTCCTAAAACTTGAGGGAGACATACACTTGCAAGATTACAAACAGCAATTTCTTTTCCTTGGTTGCTATGTTCTACAATTTCTGCACATAAGTTGCTGGATTTAATAGTTCCAAAGTCTTGTAAGCTAGACTTGTTGTTAACATTATCTTTGTATAACATGTAAGGCATGCCTGTTTCTATTTGAACATTCAGGATTTTAACCCAAAGTTCTCTGGCTTTGATTTGTTTGACAAACATTCCTTTTTCTTCATAATCTTGGTACAAGTCTTCAAATGCTTTTCCATGACAATCTGATAAACCAGAACATGTATTGGGACACATAATGCTCCATATGCCATCATCTTTGACTCTTTTCATAAAAAGGTCACAAACCCATAGAGCATAGAATAGTTTTCTAGCACGGACTTCTTCAGCACCATTGGTTCTTCTTAGATCCAAGAAGTCTTCAATATCACCATGCCAAGGTTCTAGATATACACACATGCTTCCATTTCTTTTTCCGCTTTGATTGACATAGTCCGTAACTGATTCAAACACCTTAAGCATTTTTACAATTCCAGTGCATTGTCCATTTGTTCCTCTAATAAGAGATCCATTAGAACGAATATTGCTGATATGCATTCCTAGTCCACCACTATATTTACTGATAAGAGCAGCATCTTTCACTGTGTCCATGATACCTTCAATAGAATCATCAATTCCCATTAAGAAACAAGAAGAGCATTGCTGACGTTTGGTACCAGCATTAAACATTGTAGGAGTTGCATGAGTAAATGCTTTTTTGGACATATAAATATAACTCTTTATGATGTTGGACAACTCATTGGGTCCTGAATCTAAGTAGAATGCTACAGAAAGACGCATCAACAAATATTGAAATCGTTCAACAACATTACCCTGAGTGTCTTTTAACAAGTAAGATTTTTCCAATGTTTTGAATCCAAAATAACTGATATCAAAATCCAGAGCATGATCTATGGTTTGATTCAAAACTTTGGCATTATTTGCTACGAATTTGGCATATTTTTCATTTACAACTCCTTCTTTAAATAAAATTTCAGTAGCTTTGCTAAAAGTAGTTGGTGTACTCTTTTGGTTATTTGAAACAAGTATGCGACTGGCTAATATATCGTGATCTGGATGTTCCATAATGAGTGAACCACAGACATTGGCAGTGTATCGATCCAGGTCACTTGTTTTGACACCATTACATAATTGGTTTATTACATCTTTACTGATTTTGATTACATTAACATTTTCAAGACCATTGCACAAATTGGAGATGCGTCTGGAGATCTTATCAAAAAGAACAGGGACTCTGGAACCATCACGTTTCACAACCTCCATTATAACAGTTTGATATACTTTACTGTAAAAAAAGAATTCTTTCATATACAGAAAATCAATTTTTATATTATGGATTCACTTGATAATTTGGCAGGTGCTTTAGAAACTTTCTTGTCAAAAGCAGATCAAGCAGCTCAATCAGAGGCTCCTGAGAAATATGTAACTGAAGTAAATGAAAAAATAGCTAAATACATTATTGTCAATTCTCCTAAGTTAAAAGATGCTCTAATTTCAAAAGACAAAAGTCGGATAAATAACGAATTGAATTCATTTCTCCGTTTGAATAAATAAAAGAATGTATACCTCCATCAAGGATATCTTGAAACAGGAAAGCAAATTAGAGAAATGTAGTAACACTAATAAGTTTTTGAACAAGGGAGCTTTGCCAGAACACAGTGACATCATGGATGATTATTTGGAGATGAACCAGGGAGACATTTGTAATCCTGATGCTGATATGCAGTATGTTGATTACAGTTGTAATAAGACTCCCCTAAAAACAAATGCATCTAAATCTACTCCTATTCCGACCGCTGCCCCTGTACCTGCCCCTTATGTTAATGACAATGAGCCGGAAAATGTATACGAAGACGATGAAAACATTAACTTTTTTCCAGATGATGAGGGTGAAGAGGAAGAAATGGTTGAAGTTGAAAGCGAAGATGAAGACATTAAAAGAAGACCACCAAGACATGATGAATATAACTTGTTTCAAAAATATGGACTGACATTTATTACTGGAGGTATGTTATTAGTGGTCATGTTGATGACTTTCAAACATGCAAATCAATGAGTTTTAAAGTTTCTGACAAATTAGTTTTCATTTTTACAAGATCTTCTTTAGAAACACTTTTGTGACTCTCGGTGGAAATATTTATTTCTTCATTATCTTCATCAATATCACTTTCTACATCACTATCATCTTCACTTTCGCTATCACTATGATCAATTACTTCATTTTTTCTTTTAGTTTTATTCTCTTTTTTTTCTCGAGATGAAGATGATTTATCATTATTTTTAAGCTCATCTTCTTCTTTCATTTCTGTGAATAACTCATGTTTCTTCTTTTTGGTCTTTGAAAAATCTTTTGTAACTTGCTTTAAGATATCCTGTTCATTTTCAAGTTTACTGTAATGTGTGATTTCTTTCGGAGTGGGATTCCTTTTTAGATGCGTGTCAAACACATTTATTACTGCCAATCTAGATTCATAACTGTTTGGAATGTTTTGAAACTTTTCACCACCTTCTTTTTTCCTCTTTTTCACAAGAATTATACACAGTGCAACAAATGAAACAAATAATATGACTAGCAGAAGTTTCACTATTAGGTTTTCGTAGTTCATTTCTTTTTCTTTTTGAATACTTTGTTTTTTAGTTGAGTATAGAGTTCTGGTCTTTTAGTTTCTAAATAATGAAGTCCTGGATTCATATCTTCGATCATTTTTTCAATTTCCATGTGTCGTAATGTATCAACCTTAGACATATCTAATTGTTTTAAATCCAAACCTTTTTGTATTATCCCCAAATCACGGTAAAGCTTTGGATTCTGTTGTATTTCCTCAATATCTATAAAATCATCTTTCTCATCTACTTTTCTTGTGATGTAAAGACATATAGCCAAAATAAGAACAATTGAAAGTATTGTAAGGATAAACATTTTCATTTTTGATTTCTTTCCAATACACCTATTCTTTTACTCAATTCTTTAACAGATTCGATTAAGAGTGGAACCAATTCACTGTATGCCACAATGTACATATCTGGGTTTGTGCTATCAACACATTCAGGTACTATATCTTTCACTTCTTGAGCAATAAGACCCAAACGGAGGCTTTGCGAACTATCATTTTTGTAAACAAATTGATAACCTTTTAATTGTTCTATTTTGTCCAAAGCATCCTGACTGTTAATAGATGTTATTGAGTCTTTAAATCTCAAATCTGAAATATTCCCATATGATTTTGCCAAAATAGTTCCTTCAACATGTAAAGCTTGGTTAGGAGAGTCAGTCCCAATACCTACACCTTCAGGTGTAATAAACATTTTTCCAATTCCTTCTACCCCCATCCCAATCTTGTCAACTGCATGTTGATACATTCCCATATTCTGACTATTTTGCCATGTGAATGAAGGAAACTCTGCACTATCTGTATCTTTTCCTTCAAATTTAGAAGTGACACTCCACACAGAAAGATTATTGTTAAGAGTTAACATCTCATAGTCTAAAATGATACCCTGGTTGTCACCAATACCTATACGTATACTTTGTGTTTTATCAGTTGCCCATATAGCCAGATCATGCTTTTCAGATTCTGGGAATATATCTCCCGCATTCTGAATAATATCGAAATATCCAGACATCCTTTTTCTACACATACCATTTATTTTGGTAACTTGTAAGTATAAGTCTCTCTTTTGGCATTATTAGCGAGTAGTCAGATTCATTTAATCCATGTGAAACACGTGTTGTATAAGGACTTGTATTAATTATAATTTTAACAACACCACTTGAAGATGGCAAAGGCATTTTGTAAGTTTGGAAACCCATGTCTGCGTAATGCACATAAAATGATGATTTAGACGCACTTTTGGGTAGACTAGCAATTGACCTTTTTTCCCTGATATCATAAAACACAGGTGTTCCTCGACTATAGGTTCCAACAACTTTAAGATTATGCATTGCCAAAGGTATTATTGCTCCGCGAGGCTCACAATTCATTTCTGCCCATAACAGTGTATCTCCTATTTCATCCAATTTCTTGATGAAACCATAATCACTTATAGTACCAATCAAATAAGGAAATTGTATATCTCGAATTCTTTCTTGTTCTACATGGCGAGTCCATCTAACTGCCCCATCCTCTATATTTATCATCATAATAAAACTTATTTCTTCTTCTATTGACCCTTCAGGTAATCCATATTCTATTGGCACTGTTGATCTGTATCTACCACTTATTAAAACTTTATCATCTGTAATATCCAATGCATCTGCATAATTCCAAACATTACCTTTTAAACTGATTTGCCATTGTATTTCTCCACTGGTGATACTGTAACACAGTGTAAAAAATCCTTGAGTATCTAAGCGATCTCCACTGGGTATTTTTTCAGTAATATCCATATCAAAAATATCTTTCTGATCCACATAAACTCCTGCTAGACAAAGAATATCTCCTTGGCAATGTAATAATTGTGTTCCATTCATTTGTACTCGGTTTAATACATATCCTTCATCACTCAATATTTCAACTATTGACCCTCCCCATAAAACACAATTTCCTGAAATATAAGTACCATCTGTTCTTTCTTTATTCCACATTAGGACACCATTTTTGTAAGCGCGTAAAAAGGTGTTTGTTAACCACAATACTAATCCTTCATTTCTTTCAGACAATCCTATGGTCTTACAATTATTGACACTGGCAATAATCATGTCAGACGACTTAATAAATGCGGTTGGTGTACCAGACGCAGCAGATGGAGGAAGTGTAAGACCATCACCAATGTCTATTTGATAAGAAGAAACGTAATGACCTGCAATATGTTCATCACCTAGGGCAACTGTATCAAAAGAAGCACTTCCACTGAAACTAGATTTCTGGTCAATAACCAAATCCACTACAGGACCTCCGGGATGACCATTATTCAAAACAATCATGTTCTTTTCAGGTGATATGTCTAAGGCATCAGTGTCATCTACTTCCAATAAAAGAGGATGTGATATGGGTAAACCCATCCCATTCAATAAAGATCCAGTTAGCCTTAAATCTCCAGACACATCTACCGTGTAATTAGGGAATTCGGTTCCAAAACCCACATTGCCATTCTTGATATAAAGTTCTTTGGTGGTGGGTACTAATGTATCTGATCCATTTCCGTAAAACACTGAGCCTAAAGGTGCACTAGTTTGTCCGGTGCCTCCTTTACTGACAGGTAGAGTGAATGATTGGGTCAAATGTTTTGGCGCGACAGAGTTTGATGCTATTTTGTTTCCTGTCACTGCATCATCATGAATATGACGATTGTTCACGGAATTACCTGCTAACTTTTTGTTAGTAATTGCATCATCTTGAATGGATCTTGTGATAATAGATGATGGACTGATGCTTGCGGATGTTACGGCTCCAGGTGCAATGACCCTTGCAGAAGGATCCATTTTGTCCACTGTGACACATCCTTCTGATAAGGCTCTGGTGCTCACAGAAGCATCTGCTAAAGCATGAGCTTTTACACTATATGATGCCAATTTAGTATCTACAATAGTGTTATCTTTAATTTTTGACCCTGTGATTGCGGAATTTTTAATCTTTTCATTGGTGATTGCGTCATCTGCTATCTTAGAATTTATGATGCAGTTTCTGTCTAATTTTGAACTGATTACATTTCCTTCTTTAATGTTTTCACTTGATACAGATCCAACTGCCAATTTTGTAGTATCTATTGAACCAAAAGCAATACTCTTGGCTCCTATTCCTCCTAAAACAACATGTACATCACTAATACAATTTGACCCTATGGCACGTGAACCAATGGCATTAGTAGCTATTTTTTCTGAAATTACTGCTTCATCTTCCAAAAACAAAGAGTTTATGAGATGGGGGGCAAGGGCAGCTCTTTGCACACTTTCTGCACCAAAATGATGATCTCGAAGAGAAGAAGGAGTTATTATGTCTGAAGTCACACTCCCATTCTTGAATGATACAGCAGTTAAAGATTTAGGGGCTATTTTTTCATCTGTCACAACCCCAGAAGCTAATTTAGTTTTTGTTACTGCTCCACTACTTAATTGCAGGTTACCAACAGCTCCTTCTGCCATCTTTGCCCCAGTTACTGAGAAAGGTGCAAGGCATCTGCTTTGCACCGAAGAATCTGCTAATTTCTTATAGGTAATTGATCCATCTTCTACATGCAGTGTTTTTACAGCTCCTTCTGTAATTTTATCAGATTTGACACTGTTTTTTCCCAATGCTCTTGCATCTACTCCCTCAGTTCCCAAAACATCTCCATATACTGCACCTGTTCTTATTTTAGAATGAGATACGGCTCCTATTACCAAACTCTCATCTGTTACTGCTCCTGATGATAAAGAACGTGAAGTTACAGCATTATCTGCAAGTTTTGAAGCAGTTACTGCCAAGTTACCTAATTTGTCTTCGGTCACAGCACCAGGTTTTAATATGTTTTCACCAATTGCTCCAGGTGCCATATGTTTGTCCATGACCACTCCTGAGATCAAATTAAAAGAATCAACTGAATTTGGAGCCAAGGATCCCTTCTGTATGGTTTGATCCATGAGATGTTCGCCCTTAACACTTCGTAAAGCTAACTTGATACCTGTAACACATCTATCTGCAAGCTTATCCGAAGAGACTGATAAATCAGCAATCTTTTCCTTGGTGGTAGAAAGATCTGCCAATTTAACAGTAGTGATACTGTTGTTGGCAATCAATGATGTATCAATCAAGTTCACAGGAAACATACGTTTTTCCAACAAACGATCAGCCATCTTCTCGTTTGTCACACTCTTTGGCTTCAGAAACGAGGCATCCATATCTCCCATATGACGGAGTTGCACTGAGTTATTAGACAATGAATAAGAGGTCACTGATCCTTCTCCTAATTTTAATGCATTAATGCTTCCATCTTTCAGTTTCTTTGATGCATCCACTTCTTGATCAGGAATCTTGGAAGAAATCACGGATCCATCTCTCAAAGCGCCTGAAACCACACAACCTGGAGTAAGTTTATCAGTTGTTATGGAAGCATTATTTAGTAAAGGAGTGGTGATAGCAGATGTCATTATGCGATCAGTTGATATGGATGCTGGTGGTATAAGAGCAGATGGATTAACTGAATTGTGTTTCAAAATTAGTGAAGCATCTAATGCATTTGTAGCAAATATGGTGTTTCTATCAATACTCTTAGGAGCAAGCACTTCTCCTGCAAACAAACTACCTGGAGTAAGACATGCGTCTCCTAATAATCCTTTTGGCTTAATTAAAGAAGTGTCTATGGTCCCTTGGACAATCTTTGAATGAGTTACACTTTTGTCACTTAATATACGTGTGGAAACAGCTCCATTGGCTATATTATCTTCTAGAACATTGTAGAGACGTAGATTTGAAGAAGATACAGAACGTTGTGCCAATACATCTGTGTTGACACTGTTTGGAGCAAGAATATTGGAAGTAACACTGTTATTTTGTAAATGAATTGTACCTACAGATGAAAGAGCAAATCTGGTAAGACCAGCTTTACTGATCAATGTATCATCAATACATTCAGGTTCTATTTTAGAAGTGGAAACAGATCCTTTTTGTAACAAATAATTGACTACACAACCCTCTCTCATGTTCACAGTATCCACACATTTGGAAGTTAACGCAATATTATTAATAGATGCAGGGGCTAATTTGTCCGCACTCACAGAGAAATATCCCAATTTTTCGTTTGTAACACATTGATCTGCCAATCCCTGTTCTGTTACAGAATGAGGGTGTATGTGACTTTCTCGTACTGAAAAATTACGCAAGTTTATTGCATCTACACATTTGATTCTGAGGTTGTCATGATCTATGGCATTAGATGACATACATCTATTGGTGACACTAGAGGGAAGGAGTTTGACATTGGCATCTATGGCTACAATGTGATGATTTAATACACTGTTTGATGTCAAGTTGCAGCTATTTATACTGTTATAAGCTAGTTTGTTGTTAGTAATAGACAGATCACGTAATACATTTCCATATACACATTCAGGTGTTAGATGGTCATGATTGACCGATAATAAATCTAAATTAATAGCCTTGACTCCTCTGTTTGCAATCTTAGTTGACGTAACAGATGAATCTTTGAGTAAATTGCTGGTGACTGAGCGTTCCGACAAAACATTAAAGCCATCCATAGAATGTGGATGTACATGAAATCCTCGAATACTGTAATTATTAATATGTACAGCATCTACAGAATCAGCAGCCAAATGAATCCCATCAATCACTCCTTTAGCAATTTTATTGGCTGTCACGCACCTGTCGGTTAAAAGAGAAGAATCTATACTTCCATTTGCAATTCTAGAAGCATTGATGGATTTTGGAGATATTTTGTTGACGGTAACTGCACCTTGTGCAATATTTGTTGTTGTTACACCCTCTAAAGCCAAGTTTGAAGAGCCAATGGATCTTTCTTTGATGTTTACAGCATTTACACTACCAGGGGCAAGTGCATTACTTCCTATTGACCCTGGTGAAATGTGACAATTTAAAATAGCATTATCAAAGATATTGGATGATCTTACAGCATTCCATGCCAATTTGTCATAAGAAACACATTTGTCTCCCAAGACTTGTTCTGTCACACTACCCAATGCATAATTTGAGGTTACTAAAGTTCCTGGTAGTAAATTCCTGGAGGTAAGTGTTTCATTTGCAACTTCATTAGAAGTAATGCATTTAAAGGATAAATTAGTGGTTTTTAAAGATCTTGGTACTAATTTATTCCATGTGATGGATTCGTTTGCAATATTTTCATTAAGTACAGATGATGGAGCTAGTGCAAATCTTCCCACACTTCCTTCGGACAAATGAGATGTTTCAATTGATCCTGATTTAATCTTTTTTGATGTAATGCTGTCATTTAACAAATGAAAAGTGTTTATGGAGTTAGCAACTATATTGTCTCCTTTGACAGAGTCTTTTGCCAACAAAGAATTATCTATCAAACCTTTAACAAGTTTGATACGATCAATACTGCCATTAGGAATCTTAGAAGGAATTACACTGCCATCTGCTAATATTTTATTAGTTACACACCCTACCTCCAAATTTTCAGTATTTAATATGGATACCAAGTTAGAAGTAATTGATTTGTTGGGAATAGGAGGTCCACGCCAAGGTGTGAGATCAGAATTTAAAAGAGAACCTTTAATCACCAAGTTCTTGTCTATGAAACAGTTTAAAGGTCCACATCTTATAACAGAGTCATTTCCTGATCCTAATACAACTTGTCCTTCGTTCCATATAAGAAGATCATTCTTTTTTACATCTCCTCTATTTGTGGGAGAAAGACCAATGATACGCATGCTTATGATCCTGTTCTTTTATTGAAGTCTATAAATTCAACCCGTATGCAAACAGATGGACCATTATATTCGATAAACCAAAAGTAGTTTCACTAAACACTTCTCTTGAAAGATCAATAAGGAATCCTGTACCCATCATCTTCTTAAAAGATCCAAAAAGTGGTAACATTTGAAAGCTACATCTGTTTACATCTGTCAGTGCAACATGATTAGGTAAAGCCACCAATGTGACAAAAATATGCTGGGACATATTGTCAAACAATGATTCTATCCCAGGATGATGAAGGGCCATAAAACCCACATTGTTAATGATAATGTATTTTACATTTTGATCAATAATATCTTGTTTTAAATGATGAGCTCCTGGACTTGGATGCATAGCCACGATTGCGACTTTATTAAATTTTACTCTCTCGGGCGTAGTTTTAAAGTCACAAGTATATGGAAGAGTAGTTTCATATTCATCCAAGACATTTTTCAATGAATCAACCAAGCTATTGGGAGGTCGGTAATTTAAATCCAGATTTACTCCATAAATATCAAATTTAGCAGGGGTACTTTCATTTTCTTTTTTGCTATTCAGTGTCTTTAGATTTCCTTTAAGAGACAGGTACTTCTTGTGTATAAACAAGAGTTGTAAGAGAAACAAGACAAAAAAACTTATTGCCAGTGAAATTGTAAACCACCACATTTTCAAATCACAGAGAAATGAATCCGTCCAAAGAAACAACCCTCATTCAAAATGTTTTAGAGAATGGATATGTTTTTTCAAATATAAAAAGACATGACAGTGCATTCTATGTAAATTCTGATCAAAAAATCTTAATCGGACCTTTTAACGGGGGAGGTAAAAGTGCATTGACAATTAATCAGAATTCAGAGGTTAATGTACGTACATTAGACGTAGATGGGACATTAAGTGCTGAAAAAATTGTATCTAGACAACCATATGATATTTTAAAAGCAGATCAAGTAGAAGTAGAAAAAATAAAAGTAGGTACAGGAGGAATAGATGTATCTCAGGCTTTTAAAAGTGACAAAAACGGAACCTACGTGAAAAGTCCAATGACCTCTATTGACAGTCCGGATGGAATGCTTCTTTCACCAAGTACACAGATAATGTTCACTCCTTTTCCATAATGACAACGTGTGTCATTTCACTGGCCATAATTTCAAATGGATGATTTTCCATAAAGTCATTGTCATTATTAATATTTATGGTGGTGTTGTAAATATATACATCTACATCAGGATTTCTGTGAGGAAAATTAACTAGATCACATTTTCCTACAATATGTGCACCTTTGAGATATTTTTGTGTTTCAATGGGATATAATTTTTGAAACAAATGTATTTTTTCATGAATCAAAGTATCAACGGTAAGACGTTTGGTTAAAGTGAGTGGTATAAAAATAGCATCACCATGAGTATGAGGATGTAAAAGTTCACCTTGTGAAAATATATATAATTTCCAAGGTATTGACAATAATCGCTTGAGATCTAAGGGAAACATTATTTTATTTCCTTGTTTTTTCAAAATGTCATCTGCTTGTTGACATAATATATCAAATCTGTTGTCAACCGGTTCCAATGAATTAACATATGCTTTTTTACATTCTTCTCCAGATAAAAAACCTCTAGTTAAAGAAGCTGATTTATTGAAATTCATATAATAACTGGTTATAGACGATTTCCACATCAATTCGCAAAAGTTGAATAGACCTTTTTAGATTTCTTATATTAAGATAAGAAACAGTTAAACATGGACGTACTTCAAGCAATTGATATTCAGCCTGTAAAAGGCAAAAAAGTCTACAGCAATAATAGAGGAACAAAGAATCCACAAGATCATTCACGAGAAATCTCCGGAAAATGTCTTTCAATTTTTATGAAAGATCCTATGTTCATTAAGTTATACATGCAAACATTTGTGAAACTTTTACACATTGAATTTGAAAAATATAATCTTACTAAATATTTTGATGTACTTTTGAGAAATGGTAAACAACTTCTTGGTGTAGATCTAGACAAATCATCAACCTTTAATCCATCCGGATTAACATTAAATATTATGACGAATAACAATATTGCTCCAGAAACAGAAATACTAATAAGAGACATTGTATATAATGTTATGACTGAATTTCAAAGATATTTGCATCGATCTTGGTTTGAGGATGATATTGAAGAATGCCATGAACATTTTATCAACACTTATATTAGATCATTTGATGATATTCGTTATGATACTCCTTTCCCTGCACCAAATCTTTGTGAGCGAAAAAGTTTAATGATAAACTCTACTAATTTATCTTGTAAAGAGAGTACAGACATGAAATCATTTCCTTCAACACTCATTAATGTTAATCCTTTGGCTAGGTCTCCTGTATTTTGTACAACAAATAAAATTATTGAAAAACAAGAAAGTCGTAATTTTGAAATCATTCGACTAAAACTAAACCACCGGTCACTTATTAACAAATCTTCTGCTTATAGCTCATGTCCGGCATTTCTCATCAATGTTATCATCATGTATCATAATGATATGGAAAAACTTACCTATTATTCAGAAAAAAAAGATAAACATTATGAAACCAAAATAGGAGGAATGGTTTTTAATATTCGGAAAAGTAAATTCTAATAGAAATTATCTCCAAAATCCATGGTTGATTTTGTTACAAACTTTAATAGTCTATTTAATATGCCTATTAAAACAGATGTGAAACATCAACACAAAATAGCAGAAACAACAAGAAAATATTTACAAATGACAGAATATAAAGGCCAATTTTCATGGGTTCAATTTTTTACAAAAAGTGGAAATTGCAAACCTAATGATCCAAATTATTCGAACATGTGATAATTAAAAAATATTTCTGATTTTTTCCAATCTATTTACGATATAAAAGAAAAATTGAATTTAAAACGTTTCTAATTTAATACATTTAAATGTATAAAATTCATAAGAAATGAGTCAAATTCCAATTTCTATTTCAGAAAACTTAAATACAAACATTTATGTTTAGAACATACACATCCTAGTCCATTGTCTAGAAAAACATTTGTAGGATGTAATCATTTTAGACAATGTAATGAATACTTAGAACAATTCAAAAAAACTTCAATAAATTGGTTATAAATTCAAATTCATATTGATTGTTTGTCGAGATTTCTTGATTGTTTTTTAGAACTGACTCTTGTGTAGATGATTGTTCATTTTGTTGTGTGTTTTGGAACAAAACAACCGAGACATAATGCTAACCGCTATTGTCCATCGAGTAGAGGTATTCTTTATTTCATAATGTGTAAAGAATATAAGCATAAACAGAATGGCTACACGTATCCAACATGTATTTTTAAAATGTTATTATAATCCTGATTTTAAAATCTGTCGTAAACGTTTATTGAGAGTACTTTAATTTTTTAAATTACAAAATGGAAGAGAGAAATCCCATTGTGGGGTCCATTGCCATTGAGGATGAATTATAGTATGAGGGCGAATACAAAGTAACTTATCATACCATTCATCATATTCTTCATTATATGTCTGTGAAGTTTTTATGAATTTTGCTTTGTATCTTTGTGTAGTATTTTTGGTGGGATTACATACATAATGACATGTCATCGAATCTCTGCTTATCTCCTTTGGACATGTCAAGGGAGTAGGCATTCCATGCCAAGAATCATCATTGGTTTCAAAAATAAGAAGTCTGTTAAAAATAGGAGAAATTTTGTTCATATTGTTTTCCGTAAAACCACCTTTATCTCTAAGTTCTAAACATCCTCCATAATTTTCATCCCAATTTTTGTTCAAATAATAAACTAGATTGAGTTTACGTTCTTTAAATGTTAAAGGATTAATTGCATAATCCAAATGAATGTCTAATTTTCCACCTTGTCCATGGGAATTTAACCCCCCACCATGTAATAAATGATCAAATTCTAAATTATTTATTAGTGTAACTTCTCTCAGAAACTGAAGAAACAATTTATTTGCAAATATTTTATTAAACACATTTTGTATGACAGGTGACCACTGGTCTTGAGTATTGTTTGTTAATTTTATTTCAATTGGATTAAAATATGCATTCCATTTTTGTTTTTCATTCCAAAATGTTTCTCTGCATTCATTTGCAGTAAATTCATCCAAAAAATTATCAATTACCAAATGCTTAAATGGAGATGCTTTAGAATAACTTTTTTGTAGCTCTGAAATTCGCTCACGCAATTGTAATCTGGGATTTATGCACTCTAACATTTTTAAAAGAATAATGTTCTTATGTTTATGTATAATTTTTCACTCCAGACCAGATAAACCTTGGAGCTAATTATAAAATATGTCTTAAACGTTTATTGAGAGAGTTTAATGGATTGAATGATGAAATTAACATATGATGTGACAAAGTATAAAAAATTGATTGAGATTTAATAAGGAATTTTAATATGTACAAATTGAAAATAGATAATTGTCTTTCTGTTCTTTAGATTATATACAAATCATGTTAAGATCAAAATTAATTGTTGAAATTGTAACACCAAAATTATGTGATTTTCAACCTAACACAAAATTTTACTATTTTTACCTTTCAGATAATCCATATCTACCATTTGACTTTGTCTTGAAAAATCCAGATAAACCTTGGAATTGGCATTATTTAAGTAAAAATCCAAGTATTACATGGGATATTATTAAAAATAATCTAGATAAACGTTGGTGTTGGTATTATTTAAGCCAAAACCCAAATATAACATGGGATAATGTTAAAACTTATCTAGATAAACCTTGGGATTGGTTTAATTTAAGTCAGCATCCAAATATAACATGGGATATTGTAAAAAACAATCCAGATAAACCGTGGGATTGGGGTTCTTTAGGAGAAAATCCAAATATAACATGGGATAATGTTAAAACTTATCTAGATAAACCTTGGGATTGGTTTAATTTAAGTCAGCATCCAAATATAACATGGGATATTGTAAAAAACAATCCAGATAAACCGTGGGATTGGGGTTCTTTAGGAGAAAATCCAAATATAACATGTGATATTATTAATAATAACCTAGATAAACCTTGGGATTTGAATTATTTAAGCTATAATCCAAATATTTCATGGGATATTATTAATAATAACCTAGATAAATCTTGGGATTGGTCTAATTTAAGTCAGCATCCAAATATAACATGGGATATTGTAAAAAACAATCCAGATAAACCGTGGGATTGGGGTTCTTTAAGCTGTACTCCAAATATAACATGGGAAATTGTGAAAAATAATTCAGATAAACCTTGGGATTGGTATTCTTTAAGCTGTAATCCAAATATTACATGGGATATTGTTGAACATAATTTAGATAAACGCTGGAGTTGGTCTGCATTAAGCGAAAATCCAAACATTACATGGGATATTATTAAAAAAAATCCTGATATACCTTGGAATTGGTATTATATAAGCTTCAATCCAAATATTACATGGGATATTGTAAAAAACAATCCAGATAATCCTTGGAATTGGAATAATTTATTTCGCAATTCTTCATTTTTATGCTGTGAACAAGAAATATCCAGTCTACTAAAACATAGAATGGCTATACGTATCCAAAATGCATTTTTGAAATGTTATTATGATCCTGCTTTTAAAATATGTCGTAAACGTTTATTGAGAGAGTTTAATGAAATGAATAATGAGTTAACAAATCTTATTATAAAGAAATGATAGAATAAAATTTTGAGATTAAATAATTATTTGTTATATTTACAAATTGAATATAGATAATTGTGTTTCGATTATACATTATATTATACAAATCAAATCATGTTACGAGAAAATTAATGTAAGAAATTGTTACACAAACATTATATAACTTTAAACCCAATTTTCTTTTCTTTCATGAAATCCATTTGTTTTTTAATCCAGAAAAGCTATTGAATTAAAAATACACCTATAGTAAAAAGATCACAACCTGTACTCGGTCATCCCGAATGCAGCTTGGAATGCTCATTCCGGGAAATGAACCCAGGTCCCCAGACTCGTAAAATCGGAAAAATCCAGCCACTACCTCAATAGTAGCTCCTAACCGTAAACGTTTACAAAGAGAATTTGATCAAATGGATAATGAAATTAATATGTCTAGAAAAATTTTTAAAATTATAAAATAATCAATGCTTTGTATTAATAGATCTCTTAAATTTAATTATTTTTATGGATTATTTTTTCAAGTTCTTTGATACGTGCCATAGCATCTTGTAAACCTTTAATTAACAAAGGAGTAAATTTGTCATAATTCACAAAATACCTTCCCGATTGACTAGTTCCTACACTTTCTGGATAAATCTGTAAGACTTCTTGAGCTATAAGACCTACATCCTCATCCTTGGTGTTTTTCCAAGTGAAGCGAACGGGATTGAGTTTATCTATTGTGTCTAACACATCTGAAGAAGGGAAAGCTGGTCTAATATTTTCTTTTGCACTTTGATCTGATACACTTGTAGTTAAGTTACCATTGTTATCCGCATAGACTTGTTTCATGCCACCTTCTGACAATATATTCATTCCAAATTCGACTGCTCCGGGGATAAAAATATTTCGATCGATGTCCATTACAGATATTTCTCCATCAGTTGCACTGATTGACATAGGGCCATTAGCTTGTAACCTAGTATTTGAACCATTTGTACCAATTTCAATGTAACTCTGATTGTAAGTATTTGAATCCCATGACCTGGCTTTGACTTTAGAGTGAAAATAAGGACCTACTGTTTCTATTCCATTTGGAGCAATCACCCTCATATCACCCATAAAACTTTGTTTGTCTCTATCTCCATCAATTCCATAAGCATCCAAAGTAACTGTTTGATAAGAATGCATTGGAGGAACATCTTCATCTATTGGTTGATACGCCAAATTAGCAAACGTTTTGTTACCTTCATTTTTCATGGCAACCAAGTATAGATTATCAATATTTTGAGCATCTGATACACATACTGCTCCTCTCAAATCTATCATTTCTTTGAGTGTGTTGTATCCATCTGATTCCTTGTCAGTACTTCGGGTAATACTTCCATCTACAGGAGCAGTCAATATGATTTCCATATTAGTTGCATCAGGAGGGCCCATAATAACAGGATCCATATACCTTGCACTCAATAATCCATTAACATCTAAATTTTTAAATCTAGATCCGTTTTTACTCAAAGAAAAGGTGTCATCTACATCACGTAAACGTTCTCCTCCTAAAAAGAATCCTTCAATTTGTACATATTCTCCATTTTGATTCACAATAGTGGATGTGTCTATAAATGGACTGACAAGAGAAGATGTACATTTTATGTCAGGAGCTTCTATTAAACGACCAGTGAATAAGTCTTCAGAAACATGAAGAGTATCTTGCACTGTAACATCACCTGATCCGCCTTTCAAATATAACCCATCATTTGAAGCATATAATAGACCTGATTCTCCTTCTAATCCGATTGTGCCATTTACAGTAAGAGTGTGAATAGGATTAATATTCTGAATTCCAACTTTTCCATCTCTTTGAACATGAAACTTACAAAGATCTCCTCGAATGCTCGAAACATTTACAATATCTCTTTCACTTGTAATAATTTCACCATCAGCTACACCTAAATTACCATTTACTTGAAATGTAGTAATTGATGTATCTGTATTTAGTCCCAAATTACTTCCATTTGTTACAAAACTAGATCCTTCTTCAAATGTGTAACGAGATGCTTGCAAGCCTTTCTCGGAATTCAAAATTACATTATTTGTATTTGAAGGTGCACTGAAATAACGATCTGCTAAAAATAATTTAGCATCTGCTGCTAGTTTAAGATTACGCGTCATTTCAACATCACCTTCTCCGTAAAAAGCAGTTATTTCTCCATTAATTTCACCTTCAACTCTCTTCCAGAGATTAAGATATACATTTGTAGATTCATTTCCTAAAAGAAGAGAAGAATTTGGACCAAGATGCAAGTTTCCATTTACATACAAGTCTTGAGATGTTTTCAATTCACGTGTTTCTATCATATCCATGTTGAACATATGTAATTGAGAAGGATTAAAAAAGCGTCTGCGATCTACATTTTCCACAAATGGAGTATCAATGAGTAAGCTTTGGTCTGCTTGTAATAATAAATCTCTTTGAGCAAAAATTTTAAAATCATCGGTTAATGATTCTGCTGATAAACCGCGAAAGGATCCTCCAATATGAACATTGGAATCATAATAAATATAATTTGGATCTAAATTACTATTCCAAGGAGATGTCACCCAAGGATTTCCATTTTTATAAATCTTGGTATTTTCACCCAACATGTTAATACTACCTTCAGTAGTTAAAGCAAATGGCAGAGTACTGTTATTTACTGCCAAATAGAGAGACGATTGTTCTTCTTCTCCTTGTAATAAAGCAGTTGATCCAATTCTAATCTTTTTGACACTTACATCATCCGAAACTGCCATATCTCCACGAATCTGATTCCACAAATCTACATGTGCCTGAAGTGTTAATTTATCATATTCTAAAGAAGTGTTTGGAATAGCTGAATCTGTTATTAAATATCCTTGTTGATCAAAAATGGATCTTTCATTCAGAATTAAATTGTCATTTTCATTTACCTTCAATTCATAATTACTCGTCACATTAAATAATGATGCGCCAATACTTCCCTTTTCTCCAGCTACTTCAATATTATTTTTAGGTGTGAATGTATTATAACCTACAAAGCCTGTTTGTAAATCTCGAACTAGATATATATCAGGACGAGATAGAACTGGACCAATATAGTCATCATAATGACGTATATCTACTTGTTCAACATTACCAGCACGTACATCATTGTTAAATTGGTCAGTAATAAGGGAAATATATTTGAAAATTACATTGAGTTCTTTATTAGCTGAGCTTTTGAGATAAACTGTGAGAGAACCAGTTTGACTGAAACCTGCCGTAATGTCAAATGTTCCCATGAGAGGATTTGTACGTACATCTGCACTTGTAATTATGAGTGAGACTCTATTTTTTGCACCAGGACTACTACGATCTAAGTGCATTTGTCCTTGGAAATCGGCAGATCCTAAGTCTTCATATATAACGGATCCTTCTATGTCTAACAATGCGCGTTCGCAACTGGAACATGTGGCTAAAGTAATCCAATGAGCATTTGTGTGAGATAAATTTGAAAATGTAGCTGAATATCCATAAATTGATACACTATTAGGAGTAGAGTTAACTTTAAAATATTTTTTGTCAAATGTAGTAACTCCACATGATAAGGGAGCAACCAATCCTTCTTCAGAAACACTGCACCATGGTTTTCCAAATTGCAAGCCAGTTCCTGCAGGTTGTCCTGTATTAGGTGTGCCATAAAATGAAAATAATCCATTGTCTCTGTCCATACGTATTTGTAATGATTTTTGTGAATCAACTGCAGACACCCATCCATTTTTCATAACTGCATTTCCTGACAAATAAGAGGTGTAATCATTTACACCTTCTCTTATGTCTAAGGTATCTGATATTGTAAGATTTGAGGTTCCTAAACGTACAGGCTCTCGAAATTGAACTGGAGATTTAAATTGTACTTCTGCTGAACCAAAAGGATAATGTGTACATGAAGGGAAATCAATAAGACTACAGACTAAACGTAAGCTTGTTTGTCCCAATTGTTTGTTAGGTAGAATTTCATTTGTTACAGTGTTTTTCCAATTATATTCTAATCCATTATTGCTTATAATATCTCCTCCCCGAAATGTCAAATTATAAGTACTATTCAGATTTGTCTTTAAAAATATAAACAATCTTCCTGTGTCATTGTCTTCATACAATTGAAGATCAACTCCCGAAGCAATTTGTGCAGGTTCTCCTCCCCATACGGTAGTTGTAACAAAATCACTTACCAATTGATTCTCGCTACCATTTCTATTGGCAATAGTGACATGAACACTTCCTGTTGTTTCATATGTAGTTCCTCCACTTAAATCTCCTGTAATTGTTAAACATCCAAAATTATTGATTTCTGCCAATGATCTTAAAATTGCCATACGATAATAACGTGTTTGTATGCTTCCAATACCTCCTTGTACACCTTGAGAAGACACATGCATGTGATATTTGTTGAACATAAAAGTGTCTGAAAGCAAACGTGCCTTCTCTACCCCAATTAATTCTTTTTCAACAGAAAGAACCTCATCTACATACAAAGCTCTTATATTCTTTAAAGTTCTTGTGTCTGATGCCATGATTATTTCATTTCCCAAAGCCAAAAACCCACTTGAAATGTTAAAAGCTCCGTCAGTCAATGTAATACCCCCGTTTTCATTGCCGAACAAACTTGTTTGCCCCAATTTTAAAGACCCATTCAATTCTAAATTTGATGAAATTTTCAGATTTTTATCTATCAGTACATCTCCTGCTCCATATGAAATTCCTTCTTGTATACTATTCCATTGCGTTGGATTCCAAATTATCCCATCTTTTTTAAGGTTTCCAGTGAAGCTCAAAGGACCTTTAATATCAACAGATGAATCAATAAAAAAATTACCATTTTCCATTCCTAATTCAGTTCCTCCAATACTAGCCTTGTTAAATACGGTTAGATCAGGTACATTTAATGAACCTGAAATATTTGTTACTCCACGAAGTAGGAGGTTTGAAGTTAATTTTTGACTTGTCACACATGAATTTACTAAAGCATCTGTATCCACACTGTAAGATGCTAGAACACGAGCATCAATACATTCGCTTGAAAAATGACGATTTTCTAATGAATTATCTTCTAATGTTCTGTTTGTAACACTTTTATCCATAAAAACACGTCCTGGAAGAGTATAAGAGTCAATTTTTTCACCTGTAATACTCTCATTAGAATAAGAATCTGTTTCAATAGCACCAATAGCTATTTTGTCATTATTAATTATTCCATCTATTAGTTTATTGGTTCCTATAGCTCCGTCTCGAATAACATTTTTAACTTGTAATTTTCCTTCTGAATCTAATAACAAACTACCATTTACAAACAATGATTTAACATTCACTCCTCCTAAAAAATTTACAGAATTTGCAAATTCTGTAATTGAATTGCTAAAAGAGACTTTATTACCATTTATTGTAAGAACATTATCTTCAGGTGCAATATCTGAAGCAAATAATGAAGCTGTGTGAACTTTGTCATTTACATAAAGATTTTCTCCATCAAGGGTAAGCAAAGCTTGTACATCTTTAACATTTCCTAAGAGAATACGCTGAGTGTTTTCACTGGTTCGTACTACTGCATCACGTAATAATGTATTAGAAAAAATAAATCCATCTTGAGGGGCCAATTGAAACCAAGCAGCAGCTTCTTTTTCATCCACACTCATGGTTCTTTTTAGTAGTGATTATTTCTATTTCTTTAGTGGAGAATACACCGTCTTGTAAAGTTTGTCTGCATAACGTGTATCCGAGCTAATTTTCTTGCTCACACTTTCATCCTTGTCCAAAGCATAAATTGCAGTGATTTTACTAATCACATCTCCTGGATTGGTTTCATTTTCCATGGCTTTTCGAATAGCTTCATGTCTTGCCTCAGTTTCTTTACTGACATCATATCCATATTTTTTCAAACTTTGACTTTTCTTTTTTGAAGGACTTTCATTTTTCACTTTCTTAGGAGAATCATTTGATGTCTTTTTACCACTCCTTGGACTGTCTTTACTGTCTTGACTGTCTTTACTGTCTTTACTGTCTTGACTGTCTTTACTGTCTTTACTGTCTTTACTGTCTTTACTGTCTTTACTGTCTTTACTGCCTTGACTGCCTTGACTGCCTTGACTGCCTTGACTGCCTTGACTGCCTTGACCAACTTGATTATCATATCTACCTGGTTCACCAGGGTCTGGTATACATTTTGGTTTTACATATGTGGCTTTTACTTCAGTTCCATTTTTACGAACATACCCTTTTCTCATGTGTCCTTCTCTCATAATATGTCCTTCTGAACATTTTAGATCATCTTTTGTTAAACTTTTGGGAGGCATTTTTCTTTATATAACACAAAGTTTTTGCCAGATGGCTGTCATAAGTAAAGAATTTTGGTCAACCACTAAATGTTTGTCTCGCACTCCTAGTATTTTTACTTTGTCAAAAGCATGAATTGGATTACTTTCAAGAACAAGATTTGATGGCGCAGGGATAGTACTTCCGTCTTCAAAATATAAAGTTCCTTCAAATTTACGTGCATATTTTCCAGTATTCCATGGTACAACTCCTACTACTTCTTGTACAAATTGCGGGAAAATTTTCTGAACATCCTGAGCCATGAAACCTCTCTGTCTACTTCCATTTAAATCATACTCTTTCAGTTGAAGCCCACCTAATAGTTCTTCTTCTTTCCCACCACATTCTACATCCACAATTCCTGTTTTTAAACGCTCATCACTGGTGTTCATAAACTTATTGGCATATATATTACCATCAACATGCACCGATGGAACACTCAAATGAATATTCGAACTTGAAAGAGTCATTGAATCATTCATTCTCAAAACATCATTCTCATATTTCATTTCAAAAGGCTTTGCAGAGTATTGTGAATCATAGATGCGACAGGTGTTCTCGTAAGATACAGGACCATTTATTGTAACTGCTTCTCTGGTAAAATTTGTACGTACAGAAAGAGATGCATCCTTAAAAGGACTTTCAATAAAATGCTTAAAAGGAACAATAAATACATGCCTTTGACGACTGAGGTGAAGTCGTGTTTCATCTGTGGTAAACACCGGAGTATAGACAGGACTAAGAACCATCGTCACTCGGCTATTATCATGAACATAAAGAGCATGTACATACCACACTGTACTTAGAAAATCCATAATATACATATACCCTTGAGAATAGGTTGACATCATATGAGCTATTACTACATTTTTAAATTCAAATGTAGGAATCCATGAATTATCTCCTATGAATTGAGTATCCACTACTTTCGCTGGTAATCCATTAAAAGCATAAGCTGCAGTGGCATTAATATACGCTTTCATGTAATCCGCACGCACAAATTTAGTGCGTAAAAAAACACGATCTTCCTCTCTTCTTAGTCCTTCAATTTCATAAGCACCAATAGATAAATAAATCTTGTTAACAAAACTCTGAAAAAACTCAGGATAACAAAACTCTTCCAATATCTTGGCGCCTCTCAAAACAATCTCTACACTGTCCATAGTAACTTTGAAACCCACATACAAGTCCTTTTCAACAGTCTTTTCATAAGGATAATTAGCAGGAGCATTTGGTAACTCAGGATATTGATTGTAACGTGGTTGATATATAGTATCTAAAGGAATAACAACAGCAGTGGTAGGTACATCATGCATTAATTTCTTGTTATCCACGGTTTTTAAAGTTAAATGATAAGTAGAATAACTTTCTTCTGTCATCTCAGTTAACAAGAAAGGATAATGTGGCATACTATCCAAAGCATACATTCTACCTATTAACAGGAATTCTGAATTAGGGGGTTTTACCAAAGTAATTTTCAGACGTATATCATCTTTTTGTTGTACAATTCCTTGTGTTAACTCTACCTTTTTTTCTTGTTTAACGTTGTCATCTTTGGTCACATAAAGAACAACATCTCCACCAAGAATATCAAGACCAGGTTCTTCTAATTCTAAAAGCGCTCTCTGAGCAGGAACATATGTCAGTGATTTGATCTTAGAAAATGTATGAGGAGGTTTACCCAAATAACGACCGGGAATAATATCTTTTCCCATCATATCTGCAGGTATTTCGTAAGATAAATTTGGTATAATAGGACTACATGAATCAGCCAAAAAATTGCGATTTCCTAAACTCAACAGTAATTGGTTTCCATAAAGGATATCAGCATATACACTTTTTCCCATAAATGCACTAGTAACCTCCAAATCTTTTTGAAATTTGACAGGATTTTCAAATGTGGTGGGCTTGTGAACATTCAATTCAGCATTACACATGCTGGCATAAGATCCCAAAGTGGCTCCATCACCAGTTAATGAATGCATTGCAAAAGCATCTTTATTTTTTCCATAAAGATATAAGCTTTCTTTGCATGACATATCTCCACCTACTGTAAGAAGTTCAGATGTACCAGTGGTTCCAATTGAAACTTTAGTATCAAAAGGCATGAAATTAGTATATATTCCATCACCTATCCTGTTATATATACAGGGTCTAAACAAAAGGAGTTTTACATTTCTTTGTTGTCTAATAAGAGGTTCTGACCCTTCTATGACTAAACCTATCAGATTTAAAGATCCTTCATTTTCTCCTAACATGTCAAAACGTTCAATAGACCAAATTCTTGAGCTTTCTGCAGCATCATCCAATATGTAAGCATAATCACTTACATAATTTCTGATGGTATTCACATTTAACAGATATTCAAACATATGTCTGTTTTCGCTTGTAAACTTAAGAGTTACATTGAAATCAGTTGATCCAATCTCACTCTCAGTAACAAATATATCTGTAAAACAATCACTGAAAGCTTTACCAGATGACCTGTAAATGTCTAAAGGAAATAAAAAAATAGTCACAGAAGAAGAATTTTCAAAGTAAGAAAAAATAGGATTCAAATAAAACAAAGCATCCCTGGTATCATCAGGAGTTTTGAATGTCAAACTCATTTTTGATACATCATTAGTATACTCTCCAGGTAATTTCTCTTTGTCTACAAGAATAAGTATATTGGTAGGAGTTTCTTTTACAATTTCTTGAGTATAAGTTGTTTTAATGTTATAATACCCACCAATTTGAAAAGCCTGTGAATTATTATCATCAACCGTGACATACAATTTATTACCTTCATAAGAAGTCAATACAGCACTTTGAACAATAGGAGTGGTAGATAAGAGCTCAGGTGTTTCTGGAATAGTCTGCGGATTGATATTTTTAAGCATTTGTATATTCACGGTGCGATCACTGCTCAAAGGGAAATCTTGAATATTCATTTGTTCAGGAAGATATGATGAAACAATGAGAGTCATATCCTGATTAAAATTAACTTCCTTGTGTTTTACTACAAATTTCACATCACCCACCACAAACATATTTGACTCTGTGAACTTATTGGCATATTGATTGTCCAAACTCATAGTGTACATATTACTGCCAGTTATCTGATTAAAAGTCTTGAGATACACATCTTTCAACACATCTCCATTTATTTTAACCGTATCCGAAATGATTAGCTTGTTTTCTAAAACACCTAATGTATCCAAACGCATATTAAAGTCATTATTAGTGTTATTGGGGCCAATAGACAAAGTAATATTACTAGGTCCACATCTAACTTTGCTTTCTAGAGTATCATTGTAGATTCTGTCTTGAAACAATACATGAGATTTTTGAAATAACATGTCTGTGTGCATTTGAACTAGATATGTGTTATCCAGAGTGGGAGGAGCTCCAAAACCCACACGATCAGAATAGAAATATTGCATGTCATATCCCAAGATTAATTTATTATCATTTTTTTGATGAAAAAATACATCTCCTTCATTGTAATAAATATAACCGTACTCTACGTCTTCCATGGATTTAGAAGTAGATCTTTATTATAACAGAGTGAAGAACAACTTCTCAGAAAAGGCGTATCAAAAATTTAAACAAGGTACCAAAAATGTACAAACATTGGTAAAAGATAATACTGCTGTACGTGTCTTTGTTTTATTTGCTTTGACTTTCTTCTTGTTCATGTTATTACCATCTTTCTTGGTGGGAAGTACTACAAAAGCTATGTCTTGGAAACAACAAGGAGAGTTGTGGACAATAATTTTTCTGAATGCAGTTTTTCTTCTCATCGTAAAAAGTTTTTTATGAACAGACATCAAACATCATGACACTATTTCAATGGATTTCTTTTACGGGAGTGCAAATTCTCAGTATTCTTATGTTGATACAAGGTATCTATCTACTCAAGAAAAAAGACAAAGGAATATCACAATCAAAAAACATGGGAATCTTTTGTCTTATTTTTGGAGCATTATCTAATCTTTTGGCTATTTACTTTATTGTGACTTTGACATTTCGATCTTCATCATAAATTCTTCATGTGATTTCAGTAATTCTCTATATACATCAATCTCATTTTCTCTAAGAAGAGGACCAGTTCCTATTTTTTTAAGGGTTTTTAAAAGACTCTTTTCATCTTTCAAAATACTTTTTCCATCTTCTTTTTTGATGGGAAAAGCATAATTCATAAGATTTCGAAAAGGAAAAGGAATCTTATTACGCTTTATTTCTTTATCGGAGACACCCTTCATGAATTTTTCCCTAAACTGTCGGTTTAAATAGAATTCTTTAATTATTTTCTCATCTAATTGAATTAGAGAAATAAACAAATCATTTAGGTAAGCTAATGTACTTTTCATTCTTTCATAAGTCATAAGAGTGTCATATTCTATATTCTGAATTTTAATCATGTTTTTTTCATTTTTGTTTTGAATGTAATAGTCCTGAGGGTTGGATCTTTTTCTTTCCTCATGCTGTAAATCACGTTCCTGTTTTTTCTTTAAAGGATCATCTTTTTTAACATATGGAGGGTGTTGATACTGCTTATTATATTCATTTTGATAAGGTTGATCGGATTTATTCATTTTAATTTAGAAGACGGAAATATGTTAATAAGAGAAACTGTATTATTTAAGATTACATAATCCAACATCAATAAACTTACAACACGATAAGTAATGTCTGGAGTTTTAAGTTCACAAACATGATTGAAAGACATATAAATAAAAGTGATGACTACTGGAAGAAGTATGAATTTATTCCTATATTTATAATACAATAAACCACAACACACCAAACAGCACATAAATAGCATAGCTATATCTATGTCAAACACAATCATAGATAGTATAATACCAGCCAAAGAGATAATAGAAGGCAATACAACATTTTTTATAGAACTTATCAAGTTATACAAATAAGGGTTGTCTGTTTTTGATAGTTTGGAATACGCTTTGTCCTCCAAATAATGACCTACAAACCAGAAAACTTGAGACACAATGACAAAGCTCATAAGCACCATAATCAAACTTCTAGGAGAATGACCATCACTTATTCTTTGAAAAATTTGACCTGTAAGAAATGTTGCAATTGCTGTTTTCAAAGGTTGAAAAAATGCCAAGACAAAATAAACAGTTAATAGTATTTTGTTTTCTTTCCAAAATGTCAATAAATCCATTTACTTTACTTTGAGATTCAACAATCGAACAATGTTCTTTTCCATATTCACCAAGTTTTGTGTGTTCACATGACCAGACTCGTAAAATCGAAAAAATCCAGCCACTATCTCAATAGTAGCTCCTAACCGGCACTGTCGGGCACCGGGGTATAGACATATCATCCACACCTACTCGTTTGATAACGAATAAATATATTTCTCGCTCCATGAATATTTTTTAGACAAGTGGTCATCATTAAATCAAAAAAATAAAACAGATAACTCAAAATATCCTACATTAATTAAATTTTTAAATGATAACATATTATCTTTAGTAAGCTTTGGTAAAAAAGGATCTCCTCAAGTTAAACAAGATTCTCCTAAAGTTAAACAGGAATTAACTTTAGTTAAACAGGATCCACCTCCTTCTAAGTCTGAAAAGAAGGGTGTTTCGGAAATACAAGAAGCATTTTTTAACCAAAGTGGATTATTATGATTGATTTAATTATTCTTCACCTACACAAATTAAAAAATTAAAGAAAGCTATATTGTAACAAAATTGTTATGTATGGAAGGTGTAAAATATGACAAAACCATATGAAGGAACAAATGGTATTCGCAAATATTGGAATCGATATGTTCCACATAAATGTCTAGATTTACGAACAGACAATCCATCTATGAGCGAAAAAGCATTTCAACAAATGACTTCAATGATAGATGGAGGTCGTTTATTAAGATATTCCAATAATGCATGTTATGTAGCATCTCCAGATGAAATACCATCAAATTTACCTTTTGTCAAAATCTACAAGGATGAAACTCGGCATTATTCTCATAAAGCCCCAATCGAAAAAACAGTTATAGAATATGACAAGACTGTATTAACTCCAGAAAATCTGTCTACATTTTGGGACCAATGGTCTAATACTGGTGAATGTGTTTTAGAGACAAAACGATTACGTGAAATATTAGCAATTAAGACTAATGAATTAAAAGTTTTAAATGCGGAAATCACATCTATGTGGGGAACAGATGCAGACAAAATTGATGCGGATGCGATTAGTTTATCTCTTCAATCCCAAAAAAGTAATTTTGAAAACATTATAGATGAAGCCATGATGTCTTGGAGACTATCTATGGACCGTGTAAATGATTTAAAAAATGATATTAAATCTATAAGAGCTCGTCTTTTGTTTCTAAATCAACAGATTGAAACAGAAGAAGAAACAATTGCTTTTAATGAACAAGGTCTGCAGAAATGTAGAGATACTCAAGCAGCATGTGTAAAAGACAAAGGTTTAGAAAACGCTTCTTTATCGGTATTATTAGAGAAGAATAGTGATTTGCGATCTAACATTATTGATTTTAACAAAAAAATAAAAGAATTAGACCAAGGTATTGAACAAAGTCATGATAAATTACAGACATGTACTTATACGAAGGCCATGACTCAGGATGCTATTAATACTTTGCAATCAAAATTGGATGAATATTCTGGTAAAAGAGACAAATGTAGAAAGAATTTAGAAGAGTACAAACTTGTTTTACAAGAGAGTACTGATTCTTATAATTTATCAAGTAATACATACAATGAATGCAAGGCACAAGCCCCTATTCTAGAAAAAAGTATATCTACTTGTGCAGATGATTTGAGGGGTTGTGCGAATGTACTCATGGGATTATCCGGTTCTGATATGGACATACGTGATATTCGTTTTGACCAACCGCCTTCTTTTTTTGATCCTGTAGAGGAAAAGATTAAAGAGCTTACTAAACAAAAAGATGTTTTGAGACAATCTTTAAAAGAATGTAAATCTAAAGAAGCTGCTTTAAGTTCAGACATAGATGAGTTACAAAATAGAAATGCTGTTATGCGAGAGCAAAAAGAATCTACTATAAACATGTTGCAAGATATCCAAAGAAATACTCAGTCTACTTTGGCTCGTTTACATGCTAAATCAAGAGAGTCTTCTTTAGAATATCGTAAGAGTGTAGCTTTTGATAATATGAAGAGGAAGATCGCCTCACAATGTTCAGGTGATGGAGATCGTTTACAAAGTGATTATAACAATGTCATTAATGACAATTCATCACTTAAAATGAAATTGAAGTCTGTTACCAATCCTCAGAAAGCATGTAAGAGTGATTGTGAGATAGATTTATCACAGTGTGTAATACACACTGGTCATCCTGATCTTTGTACAAAAAGAGAATCAGGTGGTCTTATTGTGGAACCTGGTGATAAGGCGAAGGTTGAGATTACAGTGTATGATCAGAAAAATGAAAAGATTAAAACATTTGAAATGTCTGTTTCTGGTGAGACTGAGTGTATTTTTCGTACAGGTGCACAAGACCTGAGTTCAATTGAAATAAATAATTCAAATACGGGTAAACGTACAAATATGACGTTGTATTTCAAAGCTGGAGCAGGAGGCTGTGTGAACAATCCTACGCCTTCCATGTTTAGGAATCCTAGTAGCATGGTAAGTAATAAACAATATTTGGATTATGCGCGTCCAGAGCTGATAGGAGGTGTGATAGTAGATAAAACAATATTTAGGAAAATAAATCTTTATAGGGGCATAGACTCAGTTACATTTCTTTTGGCTTGAGAACAAAAAAGAATGTTTAATACGTTGCATGCTGAAGACAAGAAAAAGGTTCTATATGTTCAAGGATCCCGTATTCCTTCTGATTTTCAAGATATAAGTGGTTTGACATTTCAGAATTATGACAAGGTGAAGCTAAAAATATTTGACCTTGCGTCTATAATGACCAAGAATTCTGAATCTGAGCAACAAGCGGGTACAGGTGATTTGGTATTTAAGACATCTATTCAAGGTGTACCAAGTGAACAGATGTATCTGAATCATCTTGGTCATTTGGGGATTGGAAAGAATCCCAAAGTTAATTTAGATGTATTAGGAGATGCAAATATTTCATCTAGGTTAACTCTTCCCAGAATTCATTTCAAAATTCCTGATGGAGAAATGACAGCCTCTAAGACAGCAACAAATAGTGGTACAGAAAGTAAAACAATAGAATATGGCAGAGGTCCTTGGATCGACATGGAGAGTGATTTTACACCGATTGGTCATATAAATGAATCAATTAATAAACTCCGTGTACGTTATCCAATGTGTTCTGCCCATGTTTACAAGCTGGAAATTAGTTATCGCTTTTTGAATATGAGTAAAGAAAGCAAGGCTTTGAGAGTGACAGGTCGATACAGATATCTGAATAAAGAATATCAACCTGTAATAAAAACATGGCATGAGGCTTTAATTCAGAGTCATCCAGTTGGCCCTAGTACTTCATCTCCTGTCACAAGTGCAATTGGGATATTGGATTTGCGAAATGCATTTGATGAAATAAATTTTGATTTGGACATGGATGTGGAATTAGAATTTTCAGCAGTAGTTGAGGAAAAGATTACACGTAATTATGGATTAGATCAATGCACGTTGATTGTTAGCACATTGATAGCTCAATGAACAAAAAAGGATGTTTAATACGTTGCATGCTGAAGAGAAGAAAAAGGTTCTATCTGTTCAAGGATCCCGTATTCCTTCTGATTTTCAAGATATAAGTGGTTTGACATTTCAGAATTATGACAAGGTGAAACAAAAAATATTTGACCTTGCGTCTATAATGACCAAGAATTCTGAATCTGAGCAACAAGCGGGTACAGGTGATTTGGTATTTAAGACATCTATTCAAGGTGTACCAAGTGAACAGATGTATCTGAATCATCTTGGGGATTGGAAAGAATCCCAAAGTTAATTTAGATGTATTAGGAGATGCAAATATTTCATCTAGGTTAACTCTTCCCAGACTCGTAAAATCGGAAAAATCCAGATCTGATTAAAATGATTGACAATATTGGTCATAAAGTTAGGATCTTTTTTTACATTGTGATTTTGCTTTGTGAATTACTTTATCGGGATTGTCAAGTGGAAGTTCTTTTTTCTTTGGGCTTTTAGTTTTGTCTTCTAGGAGAGAGACGCGATTCATAAGTTCTTCTATCAAGAATTCAAATAAACCATGTATAATCAAAAAAAGATGTCTCTATTTCTGGCGCTTGTCATTATTGTGGTTGTAATGCTATGTGTTTTGGTAATGTTCAGAACATATGGTACTTTAAAAAGTTTTAAAAACAATCAAGATATTATTTCAAGGAATACACATGCAAATGACTCTGCTTTAGAATCCAAAATGTTGAATCTTACAAAAAAGAATAATGACAGAATTGATGAAAACAAGCATGAAAATACTTCCAGAATAAATAATGTAAGGGATGAAATCTCTCCTTTAGAGTTAGACATACTTGAGATTGAAAAGAATATGATTTCAAAAAAGAATTTTAAAGAGCATCAACAGAAATTTAATAAACATGAACATGATAATAAAAGTAAATACAGATCTGATTCTTACATCAGAGATCTGATTAATAAAGAAATTAATGAGAGACGTGAAGAAATTGGGACAACCAAGATTATTCGAGAAGAAACAGAATCAGATCAAGATCTTTCTCTTTCTCCTCGTTCTCGTCCTTTGATTACACCTGAAGATACAGGACGACTAAATATTGGAAAATTTCAATTATATGAACAAGATAGTGGGTTATTTATTAAAAATACTAATGAGCCAGACAGTCAGTTTTTGTTATTTGCAAGTTAGACATGAACTTCCTCTTCCTCCTCATCCTCATCCTCCTCTTCTCCTGCATCATCTTGTGCATTTTTCTTAGATTTTGTTTTTCCAATCTTGTCTTTCATTGCTTCCATTTCATGTGGCTCCACAGGAATCTCTTCGAAAGCATCTTTGAGTTTCTTCCTAACATTCATAACCATCACATAGTGAGGAGGCTTATAGATCTTCTTTTGAAGATCATCCTTGTTAGTGACCTTGTCACTGTAGATCTGAGGGTTGGTGTTATATCTCTCATTTCGCAACATCTTCTTGAAGGTTGCGACATTGGTAAGAGTAAATTGCTTGTTATTCCTCACAGTGTTAATCATGTGCTGCACAAATGTTTCACAGACTTCTCGAACTTCTTTATTTGTTAGTGTTGTCAGATTACCTTGTTCTTTTAGCATCTTGTTCACATCAACAGCTGTGCTCTGCGTCACAGCACGCTGTTCAACTTTTTGGTTCTCATCAGAATCTTTTTCCTTATCACTTGTGTCTGTCTCTTTTTCTTTCGCACCACCCTTTCCCTTTGTAACTTTCTTCTCTTTTACTGATTCAGTTTTCTCTTTCTTTGTTGTTTTCTTGGGAACAGTGACTTCCTTGCCTTGTTCTTCTTTTTTCTTTTGCATTGTCAATTTGCGCTTTTCGGCGGCAGTGAGCTTGACTTCTTCAACGGGTGCAGCGGTGTCTGTCATTATTGCTAATGCTTGTTGGTTTTACTGAAGTGAAAGAAATATGTCTTATATCATTTGACGCACCTGTTCATACAAAAAATGTGGATTTATACGTTTGAAGACATTGGGTCTTATCATTTGAACCAAAATATCTTGCATATCAGCTGGTGGAGCTTCTCGTCTTTTGTACAAAAGAGATAGAAATGTAATGCCTAACATGTATACATCTATTTTACTATATGATTCTTTTTTGATCTGGGAAAATTTGTATTTGTATGTCATATCTAAGTAGTCTCGTTCTAAAAATTCTGGAGATAAGAGATCTTGCATATGACATTGTTGAGCCATGAAAGCTATATGATTTCCTAATATATTCATATAAGTTTTTCCTGAAGGAGTTACTGATTTCTTGTCATATTTCAGATATTTTGCAATCATAAATTCAGGAGGGGCATTTAGTCTTGTTTCATCTGTAATGTATTGGTTTTCTGGATGGTATGTGTTTTTGAATAAACCTAATAAATTGTAATCTATTAACATTAATTTTCCAGTGTTCTTGTTATATGTAAGATTGGATGTTTTGATATCAGAATGAGAATATCCATATTTGGCAAGAATGGATATACCTTTGTAAACCGAAAGCGAAGGTTCTTTCATCATAAATGGTCTGAAAATATTTTTTGACAATGTCTCACCACCATATACAAAACACAATTGCATTAAAGGTGGAATAAAACATTGTCCTAATAAAGGTGGTGCAAATTCACCATCTGGATCAATCACAGATATGATATTTTCGTGTATTTCTAGCTCATTATTATAATCATATTCATGAGCAAACATTTTACCTACATGTGTATTGTCAGATTTACAAGTTCCACATTCTAAAGGAGGTGTAAAAACCGTTCCAGTGCTACCTTTTCCTAAATGCTGCATTTATATGTTATTTTTAGTAATTGTTTTATAAATAAATATGCATATTTGTTACATTAATGATGGATTTTTGCATTTGGGAGCCTGTTGTTTCAATGGATGTTTAATAAAAACACATGATGGCAATTATCAGTTTTACTACAGGAAAAATAAAACAATTCCTGAATGGTTTGATAGTAAGGTGTATTTAGTCACATTTCCACCAGATTTTATAGAAACTTCAAAACATACATTTTTTATGAATGATCGATACAATTATGTAATTCCAGAACCTACTTTGATAATTGAACATGGAGAAGATCCTAGGGTGATAAATTTAGATAAAAATCGAAAACTTATTAGTTACGCAGTGATAGAAACTATCGAAAATAAAAAATGTGATATACATGCACGTATTATTGGTGAAAAATCAAACAGTGAAATATTTACATTTCCAAAGAATAATGCGCTAAAAGCTAGAGAAAAAAACTGGACTTTTTTCCTTCATGAAGGTAACATACTTTTCATGTATTCTGTTATGCCATATTTTAGCATTTACGACATGAATGAAAACTTGATTGTATCATGTGAGTGGTATCATCCCTTGGCAAATGATTTAGAGCTTCGTGGAGGAGCATCTCCGATTCGAGTTGGAGACGAGTATTGGGTAATTGTACATTCTAAAACTTACAGAATTTTTGTTATAACTTTTTCGGTTCATGATCTAATGCCACGTAGGGTATCTAAACGTCCTCTTATTCCACATGGGGACAAACCCCGTATACATTTTCCATGTGGAGCAATTTTAGAAGATGATGGATCTATAATTATTTCTTTGGGAATTGATGATTATATGTCTGGTTTACTTCATACCAGTGTGACAGAGATAAATAGTGTACTTATAGACAAATAATAATTATTATTACAAAAGAGAATGAACGGTAAAATATTTTCTGTAATATATGTGATCTTAGTGGCAATAAGCTTGGTTTTATTGGTACTATGGCTATTAAATAGAAATAAGGGAGAAGGATTCACTCAACAATATTTTTCATCTGTCAGTCCTGAAGATTTAGAAGATGAATTAGAATCACCCATTATTTCTGCCCGTACTAATTTGTTTAAAGGAGGTTTGTCTGGATTTTTTACAGATCAAAAAGATGTTCGTTCTATGCCTAACTTCATGCAATGGATTAAAAACCATGTTTATGTTTGGCCTAATTCGCAAGATGTGTGCTGTGCTACTCTAGAAGAAACTCCTTGTAATTGCGATGAGTTTTTTATTAATAACTCTTCTTGTTTAGACAAACAACCTTACTTTTTTAATACAGACTTTCGCAAAAATATTCAATCAACATTGGGTTCTACTCATGATGTTAATTGTACAATGACCATCCTAAACAATACTTATAAATTAATGAGAAGAAGCAGTGAACTTGATGTAAATAATATCACAACAGTAACAAGTCCTTTAGATGGGAATTATTTCAGATTAGAAGTTCCTTCTGTTAAACATCTTACTCTTTTACGTCCTCTTTATATTAGCTTTAACACAATTGGATTATATGAAGTAATGCACGAAGATGCGGGAAATCCTACACGAGCAAATGAATTTGAGAAAAAGAAAGACGCTAATTCTTTTGCTTATTTTGACAGTGCAGCTGATCATGGGGTTATTTATTTGCGTCCAGTCGATGATTCCGGAATATATCCAACTAAAGCAGACAATCTTGCTAGACATTTTGGTAAAATATTAGATGGAAAGAGCATGTCTTGTAATATTTACTATCTGAGTCCAGAGACACCTCTTAATATGCAAGACAAAGTTTCTAAAGTATTCAATTTCTATATTAACAATTCCATCTATGAAATGTTAGGGAAAAAGTCAGCAATTACGTTTTCTCTGGGTAATAATATTAACAGTAATCTTGCTCGTAGCGTAAGTATTTCCAAAAGTATTGATGGAAATATACAAGTAAGTATTGATGATGAAGTTTATTCATATCCTATGGATTTTCCCTTTTATGAAATGGAAAGATTTGATCTCATGATCTGTTATTGCTACAATACTTTACTGTTAGTGGGATTTGGAGAACATAAGAAAAAAGTGCGCACAATTATGATAAGACACAAGGTACATAAACAATTCCGTTGGGAATATGATAATTTAAAAGAAACGTTTCAGTCTGAAGCACCCAAGGCTTTCAACTCTCTCATAAATCTATATCCACTAGATATAATTCCTAACTTTGCTTCTATTTTTGATCAATTGGGTTATGTATATTGACAATATCCTTCGGGAAATGAGACCAAGATATGATGAAATTGTAGAAAAATGTAAAGAAAATGGTATTATATTGACAGTTGATGAAGTAAAAAATAGAGATGTTGTATTAGATGGTTACAAAAAGCAATTGGCGGAATTAATGAAAGTAGACAAAGTGGATCAAAGAACACAAGCTTGGTATGACATGCGTGAAAACATGATTACTGCAAGTAGTTTTGCACAGGGTCTTGATAAAGCAAAGTTTGGAACTCAAAAAGAATTTTTACTAAACAAATGTTATCCTGGATATGCCAAAACTCTAGATCATTGGTGTCCTCCTTTAAAATGGGGGATCATGTATGAGCCAGTGGCTATTGATATCTATCAAAAACGTAACCATGTAAAACTTCATGAATTCGGACTTTTGAAACATGAAAAAATAGAATATTTTGGAGCTTCTCCAGATGGTATTACTGAAGATGGTATTATGTTGGAAATTAAATGTCCTTTTAGAAGGAAAATTGTAGAAGGTGAATTTCCAATTCAATATTTTTATCAAATGCAAGGTCAATTAGATGTATGTAAATTAGAAGAATGTGATTATCTGGAATGTAAATTTGAAGAATATAGTTTTCAAGAAGGAGATGATTTGTTTATGAGACTACTCAACTTACCTACAAATGGCGAAAGAGGAATTATAATAGAATATACAGAAAATGAACAACCAGTTTATATCTATAGCCCTATAATGAGCACAAGTAAAACTGATAAAGACATTGAACCTTTAGTTGATTGGTATAATGAAACGAAAACTAATTGCCCAGATAAAACAGTCGTTCATGTATGGTATCTAGATGAATATGTTGTTCAAAGAATAAATAAAGACCCTGTTTTCCTAGAAGAAAATTTCAAGGAATTAGACAAAGTCCAAGAAAAAATAAATCGTTATAAACTTGATATTAAACTCATGGAAAAAGAATTAAATCTTTGTTAGATCAAGAACTTTCTGAGGTCTATTCATTGTACCAGGGAGAGCTAATACAGGAGAAGGTTGATTATTTGGTGGTTGTGGAGGAGGAAGATCTTCTTCCCATATAATATATAAGATATTTGGTGGTTTTGGTATTACCTTGTAATGTTTTCGATTTAAAATAAAAATTAAAAGATTAAAACATGTCTCAAAAAGATAAAATGGTTCCCCTATTATAACTGTAGGGACTTTAAATATACAAGATTTTTTCATTGATTTAACGGATTCTTCAATAGTATTTTCACACATGCCCAGAATTTTTTTATAAATTTCTGTAAAAGCAAATCCCTGCATTCTTTGTTCACGACGAATATCACGAGCATCTCTCATTCAAAAATATGTCTAGTTTTTAGAAATCAATATCTGTATTTGAAGGTTCAAATGCTTTCTTTTCATCAAGGGACACATGATTATTCATGGTGTATTCACTAACATCTCCTTCAAAGAAATTTGTTTTATTTTCTAATGAAATCCTATTCATAAAAGGAAACGGATTTTTGACACCAGGATATAATTCTACATTAATACCCATGTATTCTAATAGACGATTTGCAATAAATTTTATGTATTCTGACATATCATGACTATTCATACCTAGTAAGCTCACTGGCAAAGCATCACATACAAATTCTAATTCAGTATTCACTGCCTCATTAACAATATCAAGTACCATTTGTGTTGGTAACTTTTCTGCAGTTGTTACATATTTTCGGTAAAGCATACAAGCAAATTGCGTATGCATATTTTCATCTCTAGAAATGAATTCATTACTAGTACATAGTCCAGGCATGATTCCTCTCTCTTTCAGCCAAAAAATAGCACAAAAAGATCCACTAAAAAAGATGCCTTCAACACATGCAAAGGCAATTAATCTTGTAAGAAATCCAGTAGTTTCATCCATTGATGAATGGTTTATCCACTTCAATGCCCAATCTGCTTTCTTTTTCACACAAGGAATTGTTTCAATTGCATTAAATAATTCAGCTTTCTTTGAATCACTTTTAACCAAAGTTTCAATCAAAAGAGAATAAGTCTGTCCATGAATAGATTCCATAGCAATCTGGAATGCATAAAAAGATTTTGCTTCGGGAATCTGAACTTTTGTCATGAAATCAGTAGCTAAGTTTTCATTAACAATACCATCACTTGCTGCAAAAAAAGCCAAGACCATTGATAAAAAGTATCTTTCATCATCATTCAATTTTTTGTTGAAATCATCACGATCATGTGAGAAATTAATTTCTTCTGCCCTCCAAAATGATCCGGTTGCTTTGATAAAAGCAGCATACATATCTGGATACAAGATTGGAAACAGAGTGTAACGATTCTTTTCAGCATTTTCTTGTAGAAGAAGAGCCATGTTTCTTTTTCTTAGTATAAGTTTATTCTACTTTATTCCTAAAAGTTTATATTCAAATCAATTTTTAAATTATGGATTGGTTTGTTATAAATATAGCAGACAAAAAACTAAAAGATCTCACAAAATATAGTAACCTCCAAAAAACACTTATTGGAAGTGGACGTAGAACAAAATGGACGGAAGAAGGAGAATCTTTTCCTGCATGGTCTGAATTCCATGAAAATATAGCCGATCGAGAGACTCAAGCAGGACAGTTACTTACCAAATATGATGGTTCAGAAGAACAATCCAAATTAACAAATAAATATGAGAATATTTACTTCAACCAATGGAAAGATAAGATAACTCGATCTATCAAAGGAAAAATTTCTTTGTGGATTTACTCTGTTAAACGTAATAAACAAGATTGGTTCATAACTCTTACATATGACATTTTGATAAGACCAATTACTTGTTCAATGGATGAACGTATAAGCATTAACAATATGTATCAATTATTATGGGACATTTTAATTAACATGTGTGTTGATAAACAACAAGCTTGTGTAATAAAAACACATTATGAGGTCTGGAAAATACTGAAAAAAGAAAAAATTAGATTAATGTTATTTTATTATTCATGTTGTACATTCTTCTATGAATCTGAATATAAAGGAAATTGTGTAAATGATATTGATGACCTAGACCTCAGCTGGATCTGGTAAAGTTTTTTGTAAATTTTGAAAAGTATTTTTTGATACAAAAGCAGCTTTTTCTAATTCAATTCTGTCTACATCAGAAAACATTTGTAAAATACATGCAGCTGCCAAAGTGTTAGGTTTACTGTTGCGAACACGTCCTTGAATTTTCTTACAATAATCCATGCATTTGCTAGCGTCAAAACCATTAATATTAACATCACTTGCCATTCTCATAATAAAATCAGAAGCCTTACAGTAACCAAAGATATGTGAATATTCTTCTTCAAATTTCTTAGAACTCTTAGAAAAAGCTTCTTCGTTTATTTTAAACATGAGGGCAATCTCTTTTTTGTGACGAGGAACACCATTCATTTTAAAAGCCAAATACACACAAGTTGCTACCATATTTTGCTTACTATCTCCACGGATAACATTCTTGTCCATAAAAGCCTTACAGATATATTCAGCATCTTTTAGTATGGATTTACTAACAAGATTGTTCTGAGAATTTATCATACTTATCATAGACTGTAAATTACGTTCTTCGTAAGAAGAATTGTTCCATTGATTTGTACGCCTTGCTAATATTTCTTCACGACGAGAAGCACTTGTACTACTTTTTCCTTTTTTAGAACAATATCCCATAACTGTAGCCATGGTTGATGATGGAAAAAATTCATTTACCGAAGTATTTGTACATCTCGAAACATCCGGCGAATCTTCAAAGGTTCTCCATTCTGCTTGAGAATCAAGATTTTTACTCACAATACAAGAACAATCTTGACAAACATAATTCCCTAATTGTATTTTTATATCTTCACTGTCACATGAAGGACATGTATATTTGGTCACAGTTGTTGTCTTACAAGCAGTATCTTTGAACAAACTGTTAAATACACCTATAAATGTGTCGTCCATGATATATCATATATATGATATAAATATTGTTTAAGTCATCATTTCAATTTTTATAAAAAGTTAATAAGTACTCAAAAATCAATTATTACCATTATTTTATTTACAAAATAGATTGAAACATTTTATTAATTGTTTCTTTTTCTTCTTCATCTTCTCTCAACTTATTTGAAAGATTGATTGCTTCTTTTAATGCATTTTTCAGATTATTAGTATAATCTTTTTCAAAACTTTCTTGAGTGTACATTTCACCACAATTCAGACTACTAAACACTAACTTTTTATCTTCTTCTAATTTAATATTCAAATAGAATGTATAACCTTCTTTATAAAGATAATTTCTTATATCTAATGCATGTGAATTGTGTACAGAAATAGTTACACAAGGATGATTCACTTTAAAATTCAAATTACATATTTCATTTTCAATAAGTTTAGCATCAAAAGGATTTGCAAAAATAGACGCTCGTTTAAGCTCAGATAGCTCATAAAACCCACATGGTGTTGAAGTATATAGGACATCTGTAATTAAATGCTTTTCTAATGACAAATTCATGATTTCATTTTCAAACAAGTCCTTGATTACACTCTGTTCAATACTCTCAGATAATGGTGTAGAAACATCTATCTCACTTTCTTCTTCAAATGGGATATCTCCATCTCGAGTAATGTCATATGCAGAGAACTCTCCATTTTCTATATGAAAACGCATGTTTCCTTTTTTACACAATTATATTGTATAATGTATAAATCAATTTTTTAAATTATTTTACGTTCACAAAGAAATTTAATGAAATAAAAGAATTGAGAAATAAAAATGGATGTTGCATGGATATTTTTGACACAAAATACATTAAGTTCATTAAATCATGTTCTAACTAAAGATGGTATACTTTCATCTAAACATTTTAATCACACTGTCCAACAAATTATGTCAGATATGACAGGTATTGTATTTGGAACAGATACAAAAATAACATGGAAACAAAGTCTGGTAATAATTCCTATTATTCTACTTATTATTTTTATGTTTAGTCCTTTTGCTCCAATGAGTCTTCGAGTTCTAATTGCAGTATTTACAATTTTTACTCTTTTCAATATTACATATCATATTTTTTTACCAAAAACAATCCCTCCAGTTCTTTTATTTCCATCTGCATATTCTTCAATAAGTGGTTATTTTATTCATATGTTTGTGGTAAGATTCGCTTTTTTTGTTAAATCCAAAGTAGGTATTCCAGATGGAAAAGAAGATGAACCTCATTTTTTAACAAGTTTTAAAGACTTACTCATTACATTTTTGATTACAACTCCTGTTATATTTGCATTCATTTGGATATTAATAAATATTTCGAAATCAGTAATACCAGTAGCTTATATGCCAAAATGGCCTATAATTCCCGGTTTTTATAAATTACTTGCAATCAACATTGGTTTGTCTTTTTTATTTAGCACAATATTTGTTTTCTTTCATTATGGTTGGATCAAACGCGCTGATAAATGCTATGAACTTATTTTAAATGTAATTCCTTTGATTCTAGGAGGCTTTGTGTTAAACTTTTCACCAAAGAAAGTTTAACATTTTTATCTCTCTCATCCTTGTAAGATAAATCAGGACCTTTGTTCAGTTCCATTAAAGTTACATCCAAATCTTTGTTAGGGGCAATATCACAACCTAAAATAGTAAATTTGTCTCCAGGAATATTTGCATTTGCATTTCTCAATACTTTAGTATATCTCTCGGCCAAACTACGAAAACAGGTATATACATTACACATTAAAGTAGTGCTTTTGGACTCTCCTAGATACTCAAATAACTCATTTAAACTTAATGGATTATCTTCATAAATTTTACGATCTACATATCCACTTGTAACAATAGTATCTTTGTTAACAATACCATTTTCTTTATAATGTTTAGGGGTGTAATAAACAAATCCATTGTGATAAAGAAGCCATTTGGGAGCACCATCAATAATAGTAACCACTAAATAAAATCTTAGATTAATCTTATGACCAGCTACAAGAAATGGATCATCAAGCATCTTTTGTGCAACTATAAATCCTTTTTCAAACTCTTCTAACAATTCATTTCCACTACCAATGAACATCCCTTCTTGCCTTTGAATGTTCTTCTTTAATATGTAAATTTGACTAGGATTAGCATGTACTTTGTCTATAAATTCTTTACGTTCTAAAGGATCACTTAAAACAAAAGTATCAGGAGGTATATACTTACTGTTTTTCATGTATTTGGCAAGAATTGATTTTGAAACCAATAAATCAGTTCCATTCATTCCATTTATTATACAATCTTTGGGAAATTGTTGGCGCATATCGTAAATCATTTGATCAATTCTGTTAAATGTTTCAAAAAATACAAATTTCGCATCTTTTAGAGTCAATGCCGGGATTGCATTAGGAAGTGCTTCCATATAGACTTTGGATAATGGCATGGTGTTACTCAAGTCCAAATTATCTTGAATTCTAAAAAATTTTGTTTCTCTTCCATTCTCATTTTCTACCACAATCGAATTACTTAATAAAAGAAAAATAGATAATATACAAATAATCACCAATATCCAGTTAATACGTGAAATATACCTCATTTATATTATACTTTTTATTTTAAAACTTTCATATTAAAATTCAAGAATGACCGAGATAATACCTGGTTTATTATTGTCTTAATTCTCAAAACCATTTTCTTTTTCTCTCTGTTCTGCTAAAATTGTAGGTTTGTATTCTTTATTTGGAAATGATTCATTAAAAGCATCTTCGAAATATGTTGTTCTTTCTTTAGGTTCATATTGAAACAAATAATCAATAATTATAATCTGAATATCTTTCATAAAATCTACATTATTCAAAATCATCTCTCGTTTTAGTGACTCTTGAAATCGGAAAAATCAATAACAATTAATCACTCCTCCATGCAAAACAAAATTATAATAAGCATGAAATGGTTTTCGTAAAAAGTAAAGACCTATTATAATGTCTCAGACTCCACACTCA
>Ga0306901_1000079_pt1 | contig 50600 bp, 49 predicted proteins | sample AntRauMFilla3767_FD_190431 | JGI IMG/M metagenome (GOLD analysis project Ga0306901, IMG submission 190431) | Saline lake microbial communities from Rauer Islands, Antarctica - Metagenome Filla 3 #767 (v2) (version 2) | ecosystem: Environmental > Aquatic > Non-marine Saline and Alkaline > Saline ... | reverse complement strand
TGGAGCGCCTCCTTCTTCTGGGGCGTCTGCGATGGCTGCTTCTGAGGTGAGGAGAATCGCTGCTGCTGAGACAGCGAACTGCACCGCTGAACGTTCTACTTTTACTGGGTCGATGATACCGGCTTTAATCATATCTTCTACCATCTCACCTTTGGAGGCATCATACCCAGAGTTTCCTTGCATTTCTTTGATTTTTTCCATCACCACTTCTCCGGCCATTTTCCCGGTGTTGTCGGCGATTTGTTTCAGCGGAGCTGACAAAGACTGCAATACAATCGAGTATCCAATCAATTCTTCATCGGACAACCCTTTTCGCCGCTTGTCCCACACCATTCGTCCGGCGTGCACCAAAGATGAACCACCGCCAGGTACGATTCCTTCTTCAATCGCTGCTTTAGTGGCGTTGACGGCATCCTCAATCTTCAGCTTCAGATACTTCATCTCTGTTTCCGTAGCAGCTCCGACGCGGATAACCGCTACCCCACCAGACAATTTAGCAATTCGTTCTTCCAGCTTCTCCTTATCAAATTTTGAAGAGGCCTGTTCTAATTGCGCTTTCAGCGCCTTAACTCGGTCGTCAATATCAGTCTTTTTTCCTGCTCCACCAACGATTGTCGTATTGTCTTTGGTAGAAATGACGCGATCAGCCTTTCCAAGCTGTTCAATTTCCGTGTCTTCTATCTTCAGACCCATATCTTCTGAAATCACTTGTCCACCGACCGTAATCGCGATGTCATTGAGAATTTCTTTCTTGCGGTCACCATAGCCTGGAGCTTTTATAGCCAGGACAGAGAATCCGCCCTTAAGCTTGTTGACCACAAATGTCGCCAACGCTTCTCCTTCAACGTCATCGGCGATAATTACCAGCTCTTTCTTGCCCGTCTGAGCAATTTTCTCCAACAACGGCAAGATTTCTTGGACACCAGTGATTTTTTTATCAGTGAGCAAGATATGAGCATCTTTATACTCTGACTCCATTCGTTCTGGATTGGTTACCATATATGGAGAGACATAGCCTTTTTCAAATTCCATTCCTTCAGTGAATTCGGTCTCAATACCAAATGATTGGGATTCTTCCACCGTCACGACTCCGTCCTTTCCGACTTTGTCGATCGTTTCCGCAATCTTTTCACCTAACTCTGCGTTTTCGGCAGAAATGGTGGCCACTTGTTTGATTTCATCCAGAGCCGAAATTTTAGTAGACATGCCTTTGAGGGCTTCTACCACATCTTGCGATGCGTGCTCCATCCCAGTTCGTACCGCCATTGCGTTGACCCCCATCGTAGTCTGGCGCAGTCCTTCGTGTACCAGCGCCTGCATCAAAATCGTAGCGGTTGTCGTACCGTCACCAGCTTGTTCGTTAGTTTTACTAGCGACTTCTTTAATAATTTCTGCTCCCATATTCTCAAACTTGTCTTTGAGAGTAATTTCTTTTGCAATGGATACGCCGTCATTGGTGATAGTTGGCCCACCATACCCTTTATCCAAGACCACATTCCGTCCGCGAGGCCCCAACGTGACCTTTACTGCGTCTGCCACCGTATCTACTCCTTTTTTCAGTCCCTTCTTTACTTCCTCACCAAAAATTACTTCTTTTGCCATAAAAAATTAGATTGCGTTATTAGCTAGTAAATATCCCCAGGATACTTGATTCAGAGACAATGTAATACTCTTCTTTTTCAATCTTCACTTCATCAAACCCATACTTTGAGTAGACGATTCGATCTCCAATACTTACGTCCATTGCGATGCGCTTTTCTCCATCGTCATCCCACTTTCCCGGACCAACCGCCAATACTACTCCCTGCTCTGGTTTTTCTTTCTTAGCCGAATCAGGAATGATAATTCCTGAGGTTGAAACAGTTCCTAACTCCTCATCAGTCAACGGTCGCACGACTACGCGGTCACCTAACGGTTTAATCGGACTCGTTGTTTTTGCTGTATCTGCCATAAATCAATATTTAGTACATTCATTAAGAACTTGATAACATTTCTTCTATTATTTTCAGTTGCGACACCAAAAAACTGACTACTTATCTCGGTCGCACGCTCATTATACTGGAGACACTTGAGTTTGCAATTAAGTAAAAATAAGGAGTGTAATGACTATATTTTACTTATGCCCGAATCTGCCCCTGTCCTAGGGCAGATTCCTGGGCGAGGGATTTGGTTCTGTCACCTGTCATGTTCTGTTTGGTCTCCAACCCTCCAAACTCTCATCTTGTAGACACTCTCGCCTCCTACCTGTGCGTAGATACACAGTATAGCCATTCCATCACTTGCCACTGACCGTCGTTTCTGGTATTCTCCTGAGGCATGAATATTATCGACTCAGTGCTTCCAGCACTGCCATACATCCAGATAATCCTCTCCATCTTACTCGTAGCAGTAATTCTATTGCAGCAACGTGGTTCGAGTTTGGGAGGAGCCTTCGGAGGCGACAACTTTAGCTCAGCGTTCAACAAACGCCGTGGTGCTGAACAATTTCTTTTCCAACTTTCAATTGGAATCGCAATTTTGTTCGTACTTGCTACGTTCCTCAACGTCTTGGCATAGTTCAGCTATCTCTCGCAGATAGCTATTTGGTTTGTGCGTACGCACTGGTCTTTTATTTCACTACACACAGAAAGATATTATGGACAAGAAATTCTCCTCCCCTCGTTTTCTCGACCGCCTGATTGGCTACATCGAGTCAGTACCTGCCAGCGACAGATTCATTCTGCGCTTAGCGTTTTTTGCTATCATTGCGGGATTCATCTTGTTTTTATTTGCCTTAAATGACAAGTATTCTATTCTGACTCCGACCAGCGGCGGTACTCTTTCCGAAGGTATTATTGGCACCCCGCGGTTTGTAAATCCAGCATTAGCACTCACCCGAGCTGACCAAGATGTGACAGCCTTGGTGTATCGTGGCTTGCTCAAGATTGGTATCGACGGCAATCTCACCACTGATATTGCTGAATCTGTCACTCCCTCAACTGACGGACTGACCTACAACGTAATTTTACGAAAGGACGTGCAGTTCCACGACGGCACTCCCCTGACCGCTCATGATGTTGCTTACACTATCCAACTGATTCAAGATCCTGACCTGAAAAGTCCGTTGCGCGGCAACTGGACTGACGTGATGGTCGAAGAAGTCAACGAGTACGAATTAAATATCATACTGGAGGAAGCGTACGCACCATTTATCGAAAACTTTACGCTCGGTATCATGCCCGCTCACATCTGGAGCAACCTCAGTATTAGCCAGATGCCGTTTAGTCAACTCAATACTGAACCGATTGGTTCTGGACCGTTTCAAGTCGCCTCAGCCCGCCGTGATACCACTGGTATCATCAACCACTACACACTCGAAGCATTTGCAAATAACGCCAACCAACCAAAGCTCGATACGATAGAACTCTCCTTCTTCCAAAACGAAGTAGCTCTACTTGAGGCACTCGCCCAAGGGGATATTAACGCCACCGCCTACATTTCTAACGAAAATATTTCTTCAGCGACCGCAAAGGATCTATCTGTGTTTGAGCAACCACTCCCTCGCACGTTTGGTATCTTTTTTAACCAAAATCGTTCGAGTGTATTGCGAGACAAAGCAGCTCGCAGCGCATTGACAACGCTCATCAATCGCGATGCACTGGTCGAAGAAACCCTCTCTGGGCACGGAGTCCCCATAGAGACACCTACCACTTTCGCCACGTCTGGGCTAGAATCAACAGACGGTGAAGCAGATGCAAGCGAACTCAGTAACCAAGACGCAGCCATTGAGATTCTTGAAAGTGGCGGGTGGCTGAAAAACAATCTTGGTTTGTGGGAAAAACAGATTGATGGTGGTTCGGTAACCTTAAGTATTACTCTCCGGACCAGCAACAGCCCCTTATTCGCTTCGCTCGTAGAAACAGTAGCGAGGCAATGGCAATCTATTGGTGTTGAGGTGACTATCGAGCAGTTTGAGCAAACCGGCTTGGTACAATCAGTGATTCGTACTCGAGATTTTCAAGCTCTGCTCTTTGGTCTAGACATGAACCGAACGCAGGACTTATACCCATTCTGGCACTCTTCACAACGAAACGATCCCGGATTAAATATCGCGGAATACACCAATTTAACCGTCGACGGTTTGCTTGAAAAGGCTCGCACTGAGCAAGACAACACCATCAGAGAGGAATATCTGGCCGAAGCGGGTCAAATTATTGCTGATGAAATGCCGGCAATATTCTTGTTTCAGCCAACACTGTCGTATCTGGTACGATCGAATCTCACCATCAAGTCTCTGGATGCCTTAGGTAATCCAGCTGACCGATTTACCACTATTGCGGACTGGCACATTGAGAGTGAGTCGCTCTGGCCGGCTTTCCGTAGAGATTTGGAATAACAGCCCATCAATTTTGATATTAATTAGTAATTTACCGAACATAACAGAAATTATATGAACGAAGTACCACAAACACCCGGAAACGAAAACTCAGCCAACAACCGCCGACCAGCGCGACGAAATTATCCTCGTCGTCCTGGACAAGGAGGAGGCAACCGAGGCCCGCGATCACCACAAGCGAACAGTGGCCAAGGACCACGCCGACCAGGACAAGGCGGTGGAGGCAGTCGTCCACAAAGTGGAGGTCGCCCGGGACAAAACGGCAAGCCAGGAGCTGGAAATGGACGCAAGCCCAAACGACGGAACAACCAGTTTCGACGTCGACCTGACAAGGCACCAGCCCTCACCCACAGACTCAATACAGAAACCAAAGGACAAAAAATCCCAGAAATTACTGATGAAAATGTAGTACGGATTATTCCGATGTCTGGAGTAGAGCAGATTGGACGAAACATGAATATTATTGAAACCAAAGATGACATCATTGTGGTGGATGCTGGGTTTCAGTTTGTTTCTGAAGGCAGTAATGCACCAGGAATCAACTACATCTTGCCAAACACGCAATATCTAGAAGAACGAAAGCACAAAATCCGAGCACTCGTAATCACTCACGGTCACCTCGACCACATCGGAGGGATCCCTTTCATCATGGAGCGGATCGGAAATCCACCAATCTACACGCAATACCTTACTTCATTGATGATTCTCAAGCGGCAAGAAGAGTTCCCGCACATGGATCCAGTGGACATGCATGTCATTAAAGAAGGTGAAGGCTTTACCGTCGGAAAGACAAAAATCAAAACCTTCCCCGTTACCCACTCAATTCCTGACGCCATGGGTGTCAGTATTGAAACAAAGCATGGTGATGTAGTCGTCACCGGTGACATCAAGCTCGTACACGAAGACGGCAAAGTCGTAGTCGAGGAGCGAGAATCATGGGAGAAAGTTGGCCTCAACAACAACTTAGCGCTTTTGTGTGACTCCACCAATGCGGACCGAGTAGGATTCTCAGCGTCTGAAAGCATGGTATTTGACACACTAGAAGAAATCATCAAAAACTCTACGGGGAGACTCGTCATTGGAACCTTCGCATCGCAGTTCGACCGACTCATTAGCATCATCAAAACCTGTGAGGCAATGGGCAAGAAGGTCATCATGGAGGGACGAAGTATCAAAACCAATATCGAAATCGCGATTCAAGCGAAGCTTATGGAAGTTGACCCAAAAGTATTTATTACCGCGCATGATATTAATGACTATCCAGCCGACAAGATTGTGATTCTTTCTACGGGCGCTCAGGGTGAGCAATTTGCGGCGCTCATGCGTATGGCAACCGACAAGCACAAGTTCATCACCCTAACTGAACGGGATACAATTGTGCTTTCTTCTTCAGTCATTCCAGGCAACGAAATCGCCGTCCAGAATCTCAAAGATAATATTTACCGAAAAGATGTAAAAGTCGTAAACTATCAAGGTTCACACGTACACTCTTCTGGACACGGAAACGCCGGCGAGCTGGTTTGGGTACACCAAACAGTGAAGCCAAAGTTCTTGATTCCCGTCCACGGTCACCACTACCACTTGAAAAATCATATGTGGGCAGCGGTTGAGAACGGATTCCCTCGAGAAAATGTGGCTGTCTGTGATAACGGAAATATTCTAGAAATCACCAACGGGACGGAAATGAAGAAGCTCCCAATGAGTGCGCCGACTGAATCAGTATTGGTTGATGGCTTTACGGTAGGAGCCAGACAAGAAGTAGTACTGCGCGACAGAATCAGTCTGTCTGAAGACGGCATGTTTGTCATTATCGCCACTGTCAACGCAAAGACTGGCAAGCTCCGAAAGTCACCAGACATCATCTCTCGCGGATTTGTCTACTTACGAGAAAACCAACAACTTCTCTCAGAGGCCCGAGTACTGATTAAACGAACCGTAGAAAAGCAAACTGAGCACATGCATCCAATTGACCTAGAGCTCGTCAAAGACGACCTGGCTGATGTAGTAAGTGGCTTCTTACTCCAGAAGACCCAGAAGAATCCAATGGTGATTCCGGTATTGATTGGAGTGTAACGCCCTTCACACGAACAAAAAGCGCTGACTTTGTGCAGCGCTTTTTGGTGTTTACAGCTGCCCTATGCGCTGGTTATAGCAGTTATAATACATACATCATGCCACGGGCTACTCACAGTGTTCATCTTCGCGGAAAACCCAAGCGACACCTAGTACCGCTCTACATCGCAACGTTGTTGCTCATTTTTCACGCATTTTTAGTTGCCTACATTAACTCTTCATTCCTCAGGCAATTCGTTGACCCAACTGCAGTGGGAACTATTTACACGGTAGGCTCAGCCTTGAGTGTGTTGATTTTCTTGTTCATCTCCCGCGTACTGCATACCGTGGGTAATTTTAAACTGACTTTTGGGTTACTCCTGCTCAACTTTGTGGCTATCAGTGGAATGGCGTTTGCGGAAAGCTTGCGCGTGGCTATCCCGTTATTTTTGCTACACCTCATCACTCTCCCGATGATTTTCTTCAATATCGACGTATTTATGGAGGAGCAGATAGGCAGTAGCGAGGAATCCACTGGCTCAAAACGCGGTCTGCTACTTACTTTGGCGAGTGTTATTGGTGCCATCGCACCATTAGTAAGTGGTATTTTAGTAAACGATAGCACCGGCAGTTTTACCTACGCCTATCTCATGAGTGCCGCTACAGTCATCCCTATCATGGGTATCTTGATATTTTTCTTTAAAGATTTTTCTGATCCTGAATACAATGAGATTGACCTGTTCGCGGCCATTGCACACTTTTGGAAGCAAAGGAATATTCGATTTGTGTTCTTAGCGCACTTTATACAGCAAATGTTTTTTATGTTTATGGTGGTCTATGTACCACTCTATCTCACTGGTACCATTGGTCTCTCGTGGGCAGAGTTTGGGTTAGTAATGTTTTTTGCCCAGTTAGCCTATGTGTTCTTAGAATACCCAATTGGCGTCATTGCTGATAAATATATTGGTGAAAAAGAAATGATGGGCTTTGGATTTTTGGTCATTGCTATCGCATCATCCTGGATTGCATTTGCTACCGAGTCGAGTGTTTTAGTCTGGGCAGTGATTTTGTTCACGACGCGAGTAGGAGCCAGTTTTGTCGAAGTAACCACGGAAAGCTACTTCTTTAAACAAACAAAAAGCACCGATGCTCAAATCATCAGTTTCTTCCGTATTACCCGTCCCCTTTCTTATGTTGTTGGTGCTATGATCGCCAGTCTGACCTTACTCTACTTGCCATTCAATCTCCTCTTTGTTGTATTAGCCTTTATGATGATTCCGGCCATGTTTTTCACCCTTGGTATTGAAGACAGTAAGTAGTTACAAGCAGTACGTCTGCCCTGCTTTTTGCGTAAGCCCTTCAGTCAGCAACGCTTGCAGTTGTGTATGTACTCGCTGTGCCTCAAACTCCGGTAACTGTTTTTGTATCTGCATCACCGTCAGATTCTCCTGTACCAACACCCGCAGTATCGCGCCCCGAATCTCCCGGTCACTACCGGTAAACGCCGACTGTTTCGTATAATGGCGACTTCTCTGGTTTGGATTACCCACGGTCTTCTTCAGCTCTGACCCATAATCCATCAAAGCTGCATACCACTCCCGGGCGCGCTTGGCTGGTAACGTGCGTTCGAGGATTGGATAGATAGCTGTGTCTGCGACCTGCTCTTGGTCAAGAAAAAAGTGATGTAAATATACTCGTCTGACATTAGTTTCAATCAGCACCACTGGTTGGTTATACGCAAACGCCAGTATTGCTCCGGCTGTATACGGCCCAATACCCGGCAATGCTTCTAGTGCTGCGCGTGTCCTTGGAAAACTGCCGCCAAAATCACTGACAATTGTTTGCGCACACTGGTGCAAGAATTTTGCCCGGCGATTATAGCCCAGCCCTTGCCAAGCAATCAATACATCACGTTGCTGGGCAGCCGCCAGCTGTTGCACAGTTGGCCACCGCTGCACAAACGCTTCATATTTAGGAACCACTCGCTGTACCTGTGTCTGCTGCAGCATTAACTCAGACACTAAAATATGATACGGATCTTGGGTTTGACGCCACGGCAGCTGATGTCTTCCTTGCTGGGTGTAATATTCCCAGATAGTAGCAACAAATTTCTGTTCAGTTTTATTCATCAAACAATGTATTATCGTTCGAATACTTATCTATGTATGCCTGTACAGCAAACTTGCGTTTTGCTCCATTAAAATTCATATAGCGAATCTTTCCAAAAATTGGTCGCTCATTCCACGCCCGGTCGTGCACTCCACAGATAGACCACATCACTCCCACTACCCCATTAGGGTCATTTCCATCGAGCTCGTATTTATCATTGAGGTAGAGAGCTCTATCAATGGCCATTTGCGTGTTATCGCTCCATTCAAGAATTTTTTTCGCCCAGTACATACGGCACCAACCATGCATTTTTCCGGTCGTCACCATTTGTATCTGCATCGCGTTCCATAATGCATCGTGTGTACGTGCTTCTTCGAGTTCTTTCCGTTCATACAGGTATTCACGCTCATCATTCGCATGTTCAGCAATGGTTTTTTGGGCCCAGGCATGAGCTCCAGCTACTTTGTCGTACTGGGTATTATAAAAACAAAAGTTATCTGTTAACTCACGCCGCACAATGAGTTCTTCTAGATACGCGTCTCGACTTTCCCTACTTGTGTCAGTTGCCGCATTCACCTGATACGCCAACCACTGCGCAGATAATTGCCCGTAATGCAGATACGGGGACATATGGGATATTCCCTGTTGGTTCGGGTCATTTCGTGCTTCGCTGTATTGGTCTAGCTGTTGGGCGATAAACTCAGTAGCGCGCGTTTTTGCAGCCTGGGTGCCAGGCGTGAGCCAATCCACCGGTGCGACAGTTCTATCAGCCGATACATCTACTCGGAGCTGCTCCCAATCAATCTCCGTAGCCTGAATAGCTCCTGTCTGTGACTGCGTCTCAACCGGTGGAAACGTAGTCAGAAACTCAGGCAGAAGTTTGTGTATCTTCGGACGAAACGTATAGGCAGCGTACTCTTGCTTCTCACTCGCGTGCCAGCATGGCACGATATTGTGCGCATCAACTTCAGTCATTTTGACAGCAATTGTTTGTGCTATCGTTGTCCGCCAGGACTGCGTAAACCGCAGAGGGTTAAAGTCACACACCAATTCACCGACCGAGTACTTCTCCACGAACTGTACGAGCGAATCCTCTGGAACACCTTCAAGTAGCACAAAAGGGATATGCTTCTGTGCCAATTGGTCGGCTGTTTGCTCCAATCCCTGAAGGAGAAAATCATATTGTCGCATGCTCGCGTCACCAAAATCTTTGACTAAATGAAAAACTACAACCAATTGAACGCCCCGCTCTTGAGCTTTTGCTTGCGCATATAAAAGAGCCCAATTCTCTTGAGCTCTTTGGTCACGCTGCATCCAATATACCACTGGTCCCGACGGTTTCACCGGACACTGATTGAGGCTCCGTGTGCGCTGAGGATGCACGTTCATAGTTATTCAGTGACGTCGTAATCAGCCTCAGTATGTTCAGCCGTATACTTAGGCATTACCAACCAGGCGCCGAGATATAGGAGAAGCCCCGGGAACACACCGGTCAAAATCAACAACGCAATCGCCGCCACCCGAAACAGCGCCGGATCCTGACGAAAGTAGTTTGCCAGTCCCGCTAGTACCCCAGCTACAATTGCTTGTTCTTCGTCTCGTTTCAATTTCTTTTTCATGCCCACTAGTATAACAAAATCAGGGAATTGGTGCAGTGATTTCGCTCTGTACTGAACTTACTGGACCGATTAGATGTGATAGATAACATCTTTTCGCTCCACCACAACCTCCCAGTTCATCCGCTTAGCATACGCGTAGAGATGCTGGTTGGGGTTAAAACAGATCGGACGGCTCACAAACTCCAACAATGGAATATCCCCCTCCGTATCTCCCACTGCGATTGAATGGTTGGTATCTAATTCAGGTTGTCGTTCAAACACGCGTTTTAAAATATTCGATTTATTTTGTATCAAATGTTCTTCTGAGCACACGCCGGTAAATCTATCCTGTGGACCAATTTCGTAGATTCGTCCATACACTTTATCAAATCCGTACTGGGCACAAAACTCATCCAAAATCGTTTTGGGAGATTGTGATATGGCGATGGTGTAGTAACCTTGTCTTTTTAATTCACCTAACAAATCTCGGGTGTAGCGATACACATGTTTACTCTGTACCGCCACTACCCGCCGACCGATATCAGCCAATTCTCCATAATGCACACCTTTAATATGCACCATAAAGGCCGCAATCACGGCGTTGATGTATGCCTCGTACGTACCCTCTCTGGCTTGCCAGGCTTGGTACTCAGTAATGTAGTCGTCTCGTGCATCTTCTGGAAATACCCCTTCTTTCACAAATTGCTCAACGAGCTCAATTAACAGACTGGAGCGAAAAATCGTCCCGTCGACATCAAAACAGGCTACTGGTGATTTTTTCATACTAGGTAAAGGATATAAATACTGGTCTCCAAGCACGCCACTGTGCTCGCGTAAATTCTTTCTGCTCGTACATGCCATCTGTGTGTCTCCCGACACAAGAAATACGAATTGCGTCTTCTGGAGTCACAGATTCGACAAACGCTAAAAATGACCCGTCCTCTTTCATACATTCTAGCACTGAGCTGGTCTTTGGCTCCGCGCCGATTGATACACCGCGTTTCCCTTGCAGAATGGTCTGCCACATCCCAGGCAATCGCGGTCGATCTAGTGGCCAGAGCACCCCTGTTCTCAGTCTTCGTAACTGATACATGATAAATTCTGAAGACTGCAGCTTTCGCGCCAATAGTCCACCGAGCAGTTCGTCCGTGAGATAGGCTCTGAGCTTCAAAGTTTCCCGATTATCCGCCTCGTATATCGTACCATTAGCAAACACTGGAAAAACTACCTTTTTGTCATCAGTGAGATACTTTGACTCTACCCAGCCGTGTAACTGTGGTGTTTGGACAAACGACCAGTGGTCTTTATGGTGCACAACTTCTACTGCAGTACCGTAAGACAAGAGGCCGCGCAGGGTATCAAACTTATTTTGAGCCACTTGTAAACACCGGACAGACGAGTGATTGATATAACATATCCGACTTTCTAAAGAGTACCCAGCCTTATTCAACAGTGACGTATCCTCAGAGTCCTTGTGAACTGAGGTCTGTTTCTGGGTAGTAGACGTTGCAGTAGTGGGTACAGCTACGGACCGGTGCGGGAACACAAAGTCCCACAGGTCTCTCAACACCTCAATAAACGCCGAGTACATAACATGTGTTACCTCAAAGCTGATCGGGTAAGCAGATCAAGCATGGCTCCGACACAGAGCAGGAAGACGCCCAGCAATACCACAGCTCCGACAATCGGTAAGACCGCTAACAGCACGCACATCATCACACCAACCACGAGAGACAGAAGCGGCAATTCTTGTGTTGGTTGTTTAAGGAGACTCATCACCCCTTGTCCAAGAACAGCTGGTACCGCAATTAAGGCTAGCATCAGTAAGAAGGCATAGAGGAAAAACAGTGTGATTCCCACCAAAATACCAATGACACTGGCGGAGAGGACAATAATCGCAAATGGTACCAGTATCACTGAAGCAAATCCAAAGAGCGCCGGACGAAAACTTCTACTCAACGCTTGACGAGTAACGCCAGTCAGGGTTTTTCGAGAAATCAGATACCACGCCAGTACCGAAAAGAGAATCATAAGCACCGGTATCAACGCCTCTCCGAGTGATGTGCTAACGGCCGGAACAACTGGGTCGTTTCGCACTAAGTCACCTTCTACGATAGCGTTTTGTGCCTGCACAGCCAGCTCTCTACTGACGTATTGTACCGAGCCGCTAATATTTGCTTTATCGCCCAGAGTCAACGCACTCACAGTGACCGACACATCACCGGCCACCGGAGCATCAATACGCAAAATGTCACTCCAACCCAAAATATCACCGCCTACAGAACCTTCGATAGTCGCTTGACCAGTGACCAAAATCACATCACCGGCCACGGAGGCGCTGGAGAGAATAGTCAGCACACCACCAATCACCAATACATCCCCCATGACTGGTTCAGCAATGGTGGTTTCTCCCGCCACGACTCGTAAATCATCACCCACTGTTCCGTAGACATCTACGGTTCCGCCGAACAATGCGGCGTCCTTATCGATATTGCCATTAATGGTGACTTGGGGACTGGCAATTATCGCGTCTCCTTGTACAGCTCCAGAAAAGTTCATCTTGCCGGTGGCTGAGTAAAAGTCTCCTTCGATCAACTGATCTTCAGAAATCGAAAGTGTATCCCCGGTTCGAATCACTGAACTGGCATCTACACTTGGAGCACCCAACCACAGCAAACAAACCAGGCTGGCAACTAGGTACACGAAGTTGCGTTTTGCTGAATATGTCATACCACAATATCTTCTTTAATTACTTTCCGTTTCTCCGCTGGTAAATCAGAAATCTGCTCTGACACTTCGGCAATAGCTCTATTTTCATCTTCCAATTTCTCCTGCTCGCGTTTCATGGTTGATTTGGCGATGTTTTCTTTTTCCGACAAATTCATGAGTAAGAAAATCACTACCGCAACTGCAATAATGCCAATCAAGTTCAAAAACAAAATCAGAGCTGCTCCTTTCAGTATTAGCATGTCCCAGTAAGCAACCCCAATTCCCATTGCCGCGAGTGGCGGAATCAAGGCGACCGCAATCGCTACTCCTGGTAGAGCATCTCCCCATTCTGGACGTGCCAACATGTACGACACCGCCGCTCCCGCCGCCACCGCGACTAAGAGATGCAAGTGGCTCGGTACAGTACGAGCCATCACCTCAGCTGTTTGATACATCGTCGCGTCACCAAAGAAAAAGGCTGCCAAAACTGACAAGCCGAGTCCCACAGCCAACGACTTAGACAGGGTAGTCAATGCTCGAGATAACACATTAATATCCGTATTCATCATCACCAGACCCAATGCTACGCCTAAAATAGGGTACATTAACGGGGCAATGAGCATACTTCCAATCACAATAGCGCTACTATCAAGCAGCAGGCCAAGCGTAGCCATCAAGGTGGAGAGTCCTACTAAGTAGAAATAATCAAAATCAGGAGTACCGTTTTCTACTAATTTTCGAATGAGAGTCGCTTTGTCTTTATCTGGAACGGCTCGGAATCTTGCAAATACAGACATAAGTAAAGTTACAGTTTATAGTATACGACTTTCAGCTTCGGTGCAAAGACATTCTACCCTACAGCAACAGCATTTAACTGGAAAATATACCAATATGTGAATACTGACGCGGCAGCCGCACAGCCAAACATGACTGCCGACACAATTAAAAACCGCTTCATACCCGCGAGTACTCAACCGGGGCTTGCAAGAAGCCGATGATAATCAGGGCTAAGAGCAATAGAAATATCCCGCCACAAAACACCGCTACTCGCGGGCGGGACAACTCTTTCTTTCCCGTATGCCAATTACGCTGATACAAGAATGAGAAGGCAAATTTTAAAAAACTCATATGATTTTTTGCTGCTTCTATAGTGTAGCAGGCTCAGGCCATTTCTGGGCGTGTAATCAACGTATACGTAAAACCAGCTAGCGAGTAAATTTTTCGAGCGTGGTCCGAATCGTCTTCTGTTCTCCATTTTGTAATACTACCAAAGTCACCTCATCTCCAACGGTTTTTCCGCGTAACACTGCAGCTAAATCAATATCAGTCAGTTTCACACCATCCAAGGACAGGATGATGGTGTTTGCAGTAATACCTGCTTTGTCAGCTGGTGAATCTGGGATGACGGCTACTTCACTTGGTGTATTCCCGGAAATTACCAAAGCACCATGAGAAGCATCTAGTGCATTTTCCACTGCAATCTTGGCATTGAGCATGACATACCGTACTCCCAGATACGGACGGATTATCTCTCCGTATTCTTGCACCGACTCCACCACCTGCTTGACCACCTGTGCTGGTAGCGCGAAACCGATATTATCTGCCCCGCGCGAGACAGCCACATTCACCCCAATCACTTCCCCATCAATGTTCAACAAAGGGCCACCGGAGTTCCCAGGATTGATAGCGGCATCTGTTTGTATAACATGATCGAGCTGCTCATTTCCTCCTCTCCCATCACTCGCTACAATCGAACGGGAGAGTCCGGAAATAACCCCAACTGAAACCGAATTCCGGAACTCAGCCAACGCATTTCCAATCGCAATGACGGTTTCTCCGAGGCGGAGTGAATCCGAATCGCCAAAAGAGACAAACGACAATGATTGTTCCAGTGGTTCACTAATTTTGAGAATAGCGACATCTAGCTGCTCATCACGAGCCAATACATCAACGTCATAGGATGTCCCGTCGTTGAGCAACACAGAATAACGCGCTGTTGTATCACTTACCACGTGACGGTTGGTCACTATCAGGCCATTATTACTCACAATAAATCCAGAGCCACCGCCAATCTCCTGTTCTTGTGTACCATTTTCACGTACCCGAGGCACAACAAATCCCCGCGGAGAACCGAAGGGATTATATGATTCATAATATTGTTCGTAGACCGGAATATCTTTGGTGACCAAAACGGACACAACTGCCGGATTAACACGCTCAATAGTCTGTACAATTTTCTCCTCCACTGAAAGGGGTGTCTGTATTTCTGGCGTTTGCGTGACAGTATGTTGAACTCCAGTGATGTATGCCGCCACATACCCTCTCAGGGCATATCCGGTAGCCCCCAACAATAACGTAGTGAGTAGACTACTAAGAATAATGATTTTGGCGACCGATCCAGGTTCATGCATAGACATCAGTTATTACGAACGACTCTTACCCCTCTTTCACAAACAACTTCTGTCCGCGATTCCACATTTCTGGCTGATCTTGAAGCTTCAACCAATACCACCATTCTGCCCCCCATAGATACTGCTCTTCAAAGTGGGTTTGTGCTGCATACTCTAAAATATCTTCGAACTTCTCCAGATTCATACGAGTAAACTGAACATCAAGCGGTACATCCACAATTGGTTCTAACAGCCATGGTTCGGCTGAGAGCTCAATCAGAACAGTCGGTTTTTCGCCATACACTATATTCATCAAATTGTCTTTGACCCGATATGCCCACGGTGGAAGTACTGTGCGAAATTGTCCCAACTCAGGGTTCCAGAAATGTACATACACACTGGTACCAAACATGTCACCGCGAGAATAGGCACCACGCCAAGTACCCAAATTTCCGCTATCGGTCACCAAGACTGGTCGACTTGTATCGAGACTTTTCACTAACGCAATCTCCTCTTCCAATAACGCAACGTCATGCTCACCACAATGTTCATAGGCAAATACTTCCAGAAATGGTTCATTTTCCACCTGCCACGTCACGACGGCGGGACTATCCTTATAGCGCTCTACTACCTGCTCTACCATTTGTAATTGCGCAGCATCTTGTTCCGCTTGGGGTAAACTTTGAACCCACCTAGGAACGTGACATTCTGGCCACCGTGGCAACCTTCTCCCAACTGCCAGGACCACCTCGGCGCCCACTGCTTCCGCCCGGTGTATTTGATAATCCAATTCAGCAAAATTATAGATATTACGTGCCGGTTCGACCATTGGCCAGTGGGCCGCGAGCCGCAATTTACGTACCCCCAAATCATCCAACAACGCATCGTATGTTTCCTTCCAGTCTAGGCCGAGTTCACGTGCGTACATGGTATTGAACGACATACCATATTGGATTGCTTGTGGTTCTTCTTTCTGTGCCAGCAGAAAAACCGCCAGTATTCCTATCGCAAAAAGACCGATGAAAATATACAAAAGCTTCAGCCACATAACTAAGTATCAAAATTGTATCACGCAAACAATACAAAAAATCCAACCAAGATGACTACTACGTACAAAATCTTACGAAAGAAGACCTGGGGACGAGTATCTCTGTCGGTCGCTGAATCTGGTAACCAATGAGCAAAAATCGCCGAAATCAGTAGGATAAAGACGAACCGCAGTCCATCCAGCGCTTGTACGACTGATACTTCCCCCATATCTGTAGCCTTAAGTAACATAAACGCAGCGATCCCGGCCAAAAGTTTCGTTGCCAATACAATCACCCCAGCTTTTTTGGATGTCTCTGACGTCTGTTCACGAATCTTTTTGTAGTACGCCGGAACTAGTAGTAACGACAGTGTAAATAGCACAAACCCGGCTCGTGACCAGAAGAATCCATTATCAAAACCAGTTTCAATAAATAGTGCTTTCATCGTAATGTAATGCAAGGCAAAAAAGAGCCCGCTATGAAATACGTGCAGGACAACATCGATTTTTGGGAGTGTTTGGGCGACCAACATTGTCCCGACCGACAACAAAATGACTCCAATAATGAAATTATCATGCAACGTCGCATCTAAGAATAGATAGCTCAAACCAAATGAAGAAAGGGCGGAAACAGAGCCGATAATCGGCATCGCGTTAGAAGCATCAGCCCGTTTCAGTGCGTCGTACATCGACACGAGCGCGATGAAGAACGTGTAGGCGGCCAAAAATGACATCGCCACAACCTGAATCGACGGTTTTTCTACATTACTCAAGGATGGTACGCCAATCTCAGATAATCCGGGAATATACCCAATCACGTAAATCACGATCCAAAATCCAGTAATCAAACACGAGTAAAAGGCGTACACAAATGGCCGCGGCAACACCTTTTCATCGGAGACAATATATTTATCAAAAATCGCCACTATGGCGTTCATGAACTGCCCTACAGTGGCGAGAAGAATCCAACTCATACCTCCTATTCTACTATGCCGTTGTTTGCAATGATTTCTTTATACACGTATGCCGACGGACGAATCGTTCGCTTCTGGGTCTGATAATCAATATGAATCAGTCCAAATTGCTTATCAAAACCTAAAGCCCACTCATAATTATCCATCAGCGACCAGTACAAGTGCCCACGCACATCCGCCCCGTGTTGCATCGCTTTCCAGGTTCCCGCCACCTGTTTTTTGATATATTCTGCCCGATCGGAATCATCGTGATCCGCCAGTCCTGCCTCGGAAACAAATAACGGCTTCTGATACTTGGACAACCGCATAAGCGCATCGTAGATATGCTCAGGCGCAAAATTCCAATCCATATCAGTCTTCTTCCACTGCCGAGTATCACCGAACTGGGTATAGAAGTAATAATTCAGTCCAATTGCATCAGTGTGATTCTGTACTCGGTTCATGAATACTGTTGTCCAAAAGTAGTTCGCTATCGCAGCTTTGATTTTATTAAATGGATTCCAGTTCGCGGCAAATACAATGACGTGCTTTACCACGCTCACTTGTATGTGTGAGGACGTGTTTTTAATCGCTTGATACGCAGCATTATGCGCCCGAGCCAAATTTTTCATGACCCGAAAATACAGAAAAGCGGAACCGATCCCAGTTTGAGCGTTTGACTCGTGAGTCCTGCCTGAGTTGGTAATAGAGACCAGGTCGGTCACTGCAAAGCGTTTAAACGGCGGCCAACTCCCCCGCAGCCAGCCATTACTGCCAAATACATTAGGTTCATTCATCGTCGAGAAGTGTTCACACAAATCCCCCAACTCAGCCACCACAAAAGCTGCGTAGCGAGCGAAAATAGCCGGGGAATCGGCCCGTTCAAACCCGCCAGTTTCTGAAAACCACAGCGGCAACGTAAAGTGCCAAATCGTCACAAACGGTACAATATTCCTCGCCCGCAGCGCTTCTAACACGCGGCGATAATGCGCGATCGCTTCTCCGTCAAACTTTCCTTCTTCTGGTTCAATGCGAGACCACTCCACAGAGAACCGATGAGCGGTGTGCCCGAGTTCTTTGGCTGCATCAAAATCAGCTTCATACCGCGAATAGTGTTCGCACGCTGCACCGCACTCTGGCACTCGCCCTTCTTGTGCAGCCTTCGCCCAATCATTGTTGGTAATACCTCCCTCTACTTGAAATGAAGCGGTCGCTGCGCCCCAGTAAAATTCATTCGGAAACGTTTTCATTGGCCTAGTGTAGCACAAGAAAAATAGCCTTGATATATACGACAAAAGAGATTCTTAGCTGAGTTCCAACGAGTGAATAAAACTTTTTGGAGCCAGATACGTCAACCATTTTTCATACAGCTTGGTAATAGCCAGAACATCTTGCCCATTATATTTCGCTATCTCATCAATTTTCTTCGCTAAGAAAAATTCGGTGATATCCTCCCCGCTCATGAAGAGTTTGGGGTTTTGCACACCAAAGGCGTCGCACAATGACGACAAGGAAGGTTTTTTATTCACGGCACCATGGAAAGAAAATTCATCAAAGATGTCTACATGATACGGCAGTGTCTGTTTGTTCACGTAGCGAGCACGGGCAATTTCAACGGTCGGCTGTACTCCCAGCGCAATCGAACGAATATATAAAAACGGAATATCAAAAGCCCGACCGTTAAAACTCACAAAGACAGAATACTCCGGTGCACTTTCCCAAAAATCCTCGAGCAACTGCTTTTCTGTACGTGACTTATACACAAAGGAATCATCCGCGAACTGTTCATCAGCCTTCCCAGACACATAGTAGACGACTCCTAAGTCTCGCCTGGTGTCATACAACGCTAACGAGACAATTTGGCCCTTGTACGGAGAAAGTGAATCAGTATTTTCGGTATCAAAACCAACGGTTTCTATATCAAGAATTAAGGTAGACATACATTACAAACGAATTGGGGGAGCTGAATAACAATTGATAATAGTATCTCTTTGGGGTGAAATCTGATAACGATATCCTTCGCTCGTCATCATCCCCCCGCAGACATCACCGACGTCTGCTGAAGCCCCATAAATTGGGAAGCCATCCAAGGCGTACCCAACCAGTGTAGAGCTATTAAATATCCCGTACACTCCAGCTTCATTATTGCGAATCAATGAACCATCATTCGCAATACCGATTACATCGGAAGGAATACAAGAAGATTGTGCTACCGGTAGATTTCGTACTGGCAATTGCACCAGCACCTCGCGCTGTGCCTGCATTGGGGTTGAAACGCTGGTCAAGCTCGTACCCTGTTCAACTGACAAAGCCGCCTCAGCACTCATTCTGTACACCAACCGAGCTCCTTCAACCTCAGCTATTTCCACGCCGACTGGCGACCACGCTCTGGTGAGCTCCGTGTAGGCAGGACACAACTGCACACCCTGAGCAAGCACGTCAGGAGTAGAAGAAGAAGTACTCGTTATCACCTCCTCGATCACTTCTACCGGCTCAGGAGCCGTAATACTTAATTCACTACTGGCAGCAATCTTTTCTTGCATTTCTTGCAACTTTTGAGCCCGAGAAAACTCATGAGAATTCACACTCACCGCAGTATATTCACCATCGCTCAGCGTTGCTGGCTGTAGTCTATTATTATGTTCAGCGGCGGATTGCTGTTGGGTAAACACGGTCACCCCAATAGCCATCAGTAAAAAAGTTACGGCAGTCAGTACTAACACAAAGTCGCGGGTGCGAAACATCTCTGTATCATACCAAATACCAACCTTGATAGCTTCGCCTATACACTACTTCACTACTACACCTTCTGGAATTTTGGTTGGATCAACTAAAAATCCTTTCATGTCCTTACGGCCAATAATCACCGGAAAGCGTAAGTGTCCACGCGGAGTGTATGTAGCGATAGTTTCCATATCCTTGCCGTGTAATTTGAATTTCAGTTTCACTGTGCGGCGTTTTTGCCGGCCGCTTCCAGAGCGCACCCGCACAAACGTACCATGCGGATCTAACCCGAGCTCATCGACCAAATCACTGTCAATTGAAGTTCGATACGCCCCGGTATCAACTTTTGCTCGTACTGTCTTCTTCTTTTTTTCATTTCCGAAGATGGTAACTTTTTCTATTACCCCGAGAATGGCGGTTTGTTCATCGACTGTTTCTAGAGACTCTTCGGCAAACAATTTTTTTGCGAGCTCTACTCCTCGCTGGACCGTTTGCACCTTCAGATCAGCAATGCGCTCCAAACGCGTACGCAAAGATGATTGGTTGGCAATCTGAATACCCAGACCGGGGCGAGCGTTTATCTCGAGAATCAACGGCCCTAAATCATTATCAATCACGATATCTACCCCACAAAAACCGAGCCTGGACGTCAGTTGGGATTTTACTGATATCTCCAAAATTTTGTCCCATGACGGAATCCGGATACCTCTGACCTTAATCTTCGTGCCGGGAATATATACCACTGGCTGAGTTCCCACCACCCCAAACGTAGTAATACCGGTACGCATATCTATTCCTACTCCCAAAGCGCCCAGGTGCAAATTGGCTTTTCCGTCGGAATAAATAGTCGGTAACCGCATCATGGCCATCACCGGCACACCACTGGTAACAATAATGCGAATATCGGGCACACCTTTTGCCGCATATTTCTTAAAAAATGTCAGAGGCTTAATACGGTCTTCGATAAACACGGAGTCAGGCAAATTATTCAATGAGTGCTCTCCATCCAATGCACCGAAGATAATTCGTTCCATATCTTCAATCGTCAATGTATTGTTTTTCTCTCGTACCCCTTTTTTTCCGTCCCACTTTCTTACCACCACAATTCCTCGTCCGCCGTATCCATGAGCTGGCTTAATGGCAAAATCGGTCGGAAGTGAGGTCCAATCAAAATCACGTACATCCTGCAAGGTGTTAAAGGTAGCCAAAATTGCATTGGTGGGCACCTCAGCCTTGAGCAGACGTTTTTTCGTCAACAATTTATCATCCGCCACCAATTTTTGACTCCGTCTATTGAGTTTCCGAATATAGAGATAGTTTCGGGCATTCATGCCCAGCATTGAGCTACTTACAGGCATATGAATTAATCAATTACAACCTTATTAAACCGGAAGACTTCCAGCACACGTAGACCAAAGTATCGACCAATGATGATATTAGCTGGAATAACTAACAGGATGATTTCCGGATACAGAATCACCATATTCTGTATCGTTGTACTCGTGGCTGTCAGATACCCAACTAATCCGATAAAGATTGTGGTGCCCGTAATCACGAATGTTTCCGCTGAGCTTTTATGCAGCTGCACCGATACAATCATGTCTCCTAAGAGCATCAAAACTAAGATAGGAAAGATGGATACACTCAAGATTTGTTCGAACTCAAGCACGACTCCCAGCGTCAAGGCCCCAAACACTGCCAGAGCGAGGAATATCATCGACAAGGAGCGTTTTGGGTAAAACATAATACGCATCTTTGAGAGACTGACTTTTGATATGTACGAAGCAAAGATAATAGCTGCTAATACGAGTAACCCCACCGTGATTCCCACGGCTACTAAGGCAAAAGCGAGCGCAATTGGCACAAGCATGTCCAGGGTCGGCAACCCAATGACCACCCGCACAAAACTCACAAAAAACGCGAGAAACGGGGTAAGTAAAATCAAGAAAATTGTGTTGGCTGGGATGCCCACCCGGACGGCTTCTTGGACCCAGTAGGCCATAATATTAAAGACACCAGGTTCATCGACAGGACGCGATTCAAACAATGACAGAATCGCAGTTTTTTCCGGCAGTTCCTCTGGTTGTGTTAAATCGTTATTCGGAGTCAGGCTTTGTCGCTGATTAATAATACTCGCTGCTGTAACAGAAGCTGAAGTATCATCTGTCGCTGTTGCGGTATTACTCGCAACTCGCACCTCTACTGGTTCGTTACTTTTGAACTGGAACACTGACGATTCTTCAGACTGTGCGTGACCAAAGTTTGGTCCCAGCAAGATAAAGAACAGGAAAACTGAGTAAAATAGTTTCATACGTGTAAATGAGCATTAATCTATACTCTTTGATATTACCATTCTTTTAAAATTCCCAAAGTCTGCAAAGACTTTACGTGTCGTGACAGCAGTGGATTAAACTTCCCCAGAAACAAAGATTCAAACACGTCCGGCTTGTCTGATATCAAGTGCCAAATACCAATATTCCCTTCTAAATACACAATGTCTTTGGTGCAAATCGTACCGGGAGTCTGGCCAGAAGTACCACGGAAAATCCGCACACACACATCCCAGGCCGCTCGAAACGCAGCGGCATTGACCTCGTCTTCAGCCGCGTACTTCAGGGTGTAATAATCAGTCATAATACTGAACACTGCCCGGAAATCACGCTTCGTTCCGTCCATTCCGGTTGCCAAACAAGCTGCAAAATACCGATCAAACCCATAAAATTCACTCGCTCCTTCTATTTGTTGTTGTACGTAGCCAGCCAAACCCTCTTCACCCGGTAAATATGAATCGAGACCTACTTGCAGTAATTTTAACGGGCTGTTCATCCCTTCGTGTGCCCGTCTGACATGTACTCCAATTTCATGTTCAGCCAAGGCCGCTGTATGTACATCAGTGAGTTTCTTCGGTCGTCGCAAGAGCTGCGTCTGATTGGGGATATGCACCACCTGACTAAACGGACTCACCGCAAAACGAGTACGAGCTGAACTCGCTACTTGCAATGTCCAGTCAGTAATAGCAAACCGGTCCAAGGTTGTTTGGAAAATATCAGTCACCTCCTCTACGGTGGTAATTTCTACCCCAGTATCAACCACCGGCGGTAAGATATCAGCACTAATATCAACATTTGTCTGGTCGATTTTGGAAACGATACGCTTCAGACGGGTCGCCACGGCTGGATCAGCAGTCTGACTCTGTTTACACAAAGCAGTGATTTGTTTAGCTACATACGAGAAGTACTTCTTTTTTGGTTTTCCAAACAGCTTTACACTCGCCCGGTAGAAATCAGTATCCTTGCCCGCTATCAGTGCTTGCAAAAATTCGTCACGCTGCTCCAACTTCTGGAGCTTGTGCTCATACAAATCCAGTACTACAGCATCCTTTTCTTCCGACTGCATTTGCAGACGCAACGTATGTATCGCATCATGATTGGATACATACTGAGGGCTTTGCTTATAGACAAACTTCGGGTTTTCAATCTCATTATTCAGAAACAATTCTCGCTCCTCCTCACTAATGCGAATGTGGCGTTGAAACCATTCGGCTTCATCCCCTTGACTGCTAATACGAAGAACAGACTCGAACCATCGTTCATCTAAAAATGTAGTCATATTTTAATAGATACGCACCTCTTAGAGGCCGAAGCGTACAGATTCTCCAGTACTTTCGCCAACTACTGCTTCCTCAGCGTCCGGACTTTGTAGTTGGGCTGCAGCTTGCGGATTAACAGCGACCGCGACCTGACCTACAAAGTCTTGGAAAGTTTCAATGGTCATACGCTCTCCATTTAAAAAGAATGTCGGAGTACCGGTAATGCCCAGCTCGCGACCTTCAGCCATTTCTGCCTGTACCTTATCTCGTAACTCTGACGAATTCATGTGTCGCCGGAATTGATCAATATCTAAGTCTAATTCTTCTGCGTATCCAACAAAGAATGGGACCGGGGTGGCCGTAGCAGACCAGGTTTGCTGATTCTCAAACATCAAATCTTTATACTCAAAGAATTTTCCTTGCATACCGGCTGCTTCAGCTGCGACTGCAGCTTGCAATGCAAACGAGTGGATTGGGAGCGGGAAATGTTTGTACTCAAAACGAATCCGATCGCCGAATTCAGTCAACACTGTTTCGATTGCGGGTTCAAATGAGGCACAGGCTGGACACTGTAAATCACTATATTCAGTCAACGTTACTGCCGCGTCCTCATTTCCCGTTACATTTGCTTGAATAAACACTCCTTCATTATTTTTTTCAGCTGCAGTGCTGGAGAACCAAAATGCTCCGCCAAACAATACAATGGTGATAACACCGATAATTACCCATGGATTTTTCATACCAAATTAGTGTACCACACCCACAGACTTGCACTCTAGACAAATATTGTTTGTTATACTGAACCGATGAAACACCTTCCCACGAGTCCGTGGTCAGACACGATTGAAAACACTCTGGACACACTTCACTCCTCGCAAGATACTGGACTCACTGCCAAAGTAGCTGAACAGCGGCTGCAAGAATATGGACAGAATATTTTCGAAACCGCCAAAATCAAAAGTCCGTTCACGATCTTTCTCAACCAATTCGTCAGTCCGTTGATTATTATTTTGTGTGTAGCGGCTGTTTTGACTGCTACCCTACAAGAATGGATCGATACGGTCGTTATCGCATTTGCGGTTATCGTCAACGCTATTATGGGTTTTATACAAGAATACAAAGCAGAGCAAGCCATCTCTGATTTGCGCTCATATATTACTCATCGCACCAGAATCATTCGTGACGGAGAAGAAATGGAGGTCGATCCTAAATATATTGTGCCGGGTGATATTTTACACCTGACCAGTGGAGCTCGAATTACTGCCGACGCTCGCATTATTAAAGAAATCAATTTCACTGTCGATGAATCTATCCTGACCGGTGAATCGTTGCCGATTGAAAAAACTGTTGAAACTCTCAGCGAAACCACTCAATTAGCTGACCGCACGAATTTAGTACACGCCGGGACGGTGTGCATCAATGGTTCTGCCTATGCGCTCGTAACAGCCACTGGGTTTGATACTGAGATTGGAAAACTGGCCCGCTTAGTAGACGAGACTGAGTCCGAACAAACCCCTTTACAACAGGCGATGAGTAAACTCACCTGGGTGATTATATTAGTGACTATTGTGTTGGTGGTGGGTGTCTTCATTATCGGTATCCTCAATAACATACCTATATATGAAATGCTCCTGCTTTCTATTGCTGTGCTAGTGGGCTCAGTCCCCGAAGCACTCCCAATTGGTCTGACGGCGATTCTCGCCGTGGGTGTCGAACGTATCGCCAAACGAAAAGGTATTATCCGCAACCTCACCGCTTCGGAAACGCTCGGCTCTACCTCGATTATCATCACTGACAAAACCGGCACACTCACCCAAGCTGATATGCAGCTCAAGGATATCGACACCTACGAACAGCTGATCGACGAGCACTTTACTCCAGCAGACCACTCTGAAGACTTCAATCAAGTACAAAAAGAGTTTCTTACCCTCGCTCGTTGTGCCTGTGATGTGATAGTAGAAAACCCCGAGGACGAATCAAGTCAATGGGTGATTCGTGGTGATGATTTAGAAGGCAATATTGTTCGAGCAGCCGCCAAATACGACATCATTCAATCTCCGGCAGATCGAAGTGACATCCAGATTCGCATTCCGTTCAACTCTATCAATAAGTTTTCGGTCACTCGTATCCCGAAGAAATATCTTCCCGATCATTTAAATCAATTTGAAGACCCACACGTTGTGCTCGGTGCACCAGAAGTCTTAATTGCCCGCTCTCACGTCTCAGCTGAGGAAAAAGAACAGCTCACTGAAGCTGTCAATGCCCACAGTCGCTATGGTCGTAGAGTGCTCGGGGTCGGCCTACTCACTCCCCATATTGACCCACAGTCAATTACCACCGAACACGTCAAGAACATCACATTCCTAGGTGCATTGAGTTTTTTTGATCCGATTCGTGCTGAAGTGCCGGGCGCTCTAGAACGCATCAACTCATACGGTACGCGAGTAGTGATGGCCACTGGTGACCTCGCCGGGACTGCTTTGGCAGTTGCTAATGATCTAGGCTGGCCAGTAACTTCAGGAAATGTGCTGACCGGCGAACAGCTCTCACAGCTTTCTGACGAGGAACTCAATGCACTCCTGGATAAAATCCATATTTATGCTCGCGTTTCACCTCAGGATAAGCTCCGTATTACTCGACTCTTCCAGGCCCGCGGTGAGATTGTGGCCATGACCGGTGACGGAGTAAACGACTCCCCTTCACTCAAGGCAGCCAATATTGGTATTGCGGTTGGCTCTGGCACAGACGTCGCCAAAGGGGTGGCTGACTTGATACTCATGGATAACAACTTTCAAACTATTGTGGCAGCCATCGAAGAAGGTCGGCAGATTTTGTCCAATATTAAAAAACTCTTTGTCTACTTGATGTCCAATGCATTAGATGAGCTCATCTTGGTCGGTGGCGCCATTATTGCTGGTGTGACTCTCCCATTGACGGCCGTACAGATTATCTGGGTCAATCTCTTTACCGGCAGTCTCCCGGCTATCGCCTTCGCCTTTGACAGACAGCAAATGCGCGAAACCAATGCGACCAGTCGCACCATGTTTGATAAGCGAGTCCTCTTTTTGACGACCGCCATTGGAATTGTTATTTCTCTCATTCTCTTTGGTCTCTACCTCTTCTTGCTGCACGTCGGCATCAGTGTTGAACTAGCTCGTACCATCCTCTTTGCGTGCTTTGGTTCCTACACCCTGTTTATCTCATTCTCCTTCCTCGATCTCAGCCGGCCGATTTACCAATATTCGCTGACGCAAAACAAGCTACTGTTGGTCGGGATTGGAGTAGGAATGACACTACTACTCATCACGATCTACCTCCCATTCTTCCAAAGCATGTTTGAAACCACTCACCTACCATTCATTTGGGTGGTCTTTGTCGCCTTCTGGATTGCCCTGAATATCCTTATCATTGAAGGATTTAAATGGTTCGCTAACACCTTTTTAGTAAGCTATCAAAATACTGACTCATTGAATTAATAGCATATTTGTGTTCTAATCTAAGCTCTATGCCGATGAAACCAAATTTTGTGCGGAAGAAAAAGCGGAAAGTGCACGGTCCAACGTTTTGGGACAAGGAATATACCAATCCGACTCACCTGAAACTCTCCGATAAAGAAAGCGAGGATTTATCCAAATTCACTCGCTGGGTCATTCGTCGTGGGCGCGGTGACGTACTCGCGCAAGAAGCCAGTGTGCTGGATGCTGGGTGTGGCAACGGACGAAACCTTATCTATCTCGCCCATGAATTCAACATGAAGGGTGTCGGGTTTGATATCTCTTCAGCGGCCATCGCGCAAGCCAAGCTTGCCTCAAAGGAGCTCGACCTCACCTACGATGTCCGCAGCGCCGCCGAGCCCCTACAGCTAGCAGACGAGACTCAGTCACTCGCCCTCGACATGATGACGTCACACTTTTTAGATAAAAAAGGCCGCGAGCAACTGCGTGATGAACTTCACCGAGTACTCATTCCTGGTGGCTACTTTTTCATGAAAACGTTTCTCAAAGACAAGGACTTACACACTGCTCGATTGATTAAAGAAAAACCCGGACCGGAAGAAGGCAGTTACATTCACCCGGTGATGGGGGTACCAGAGTATGTCTACAGTGAAGAAGAACTCGTGAAATTCCTCTCCGAAAAATTCATCGTCAGAAAAATTTACCGTTCACACAAACACGCGTTCAAAGGACGAGCACGCAAACGACGCACTATCTCCATCTACGCCGAAAAAGACTATTAAGAGTTTGCTATACTGCAGTAGATATGAAGAACATTATCGCCCGCTTATCACACCCGCTGCGGGGGTTGCTCTACGCTATAACGCGAGACCGTAGCTTCCAAAGTCAGTTCATTGGAGGAATCCTCTTCCTCTTCCTGACTTGGCTACTTTTTAGTCCACTCGCTCCCTGGGAATGGCTCTTTGTGGGGCTGTGTTGGACACTGATTCTCATTACTGAACTGCAAAACTCCGCCTTAGAAGAAGCTCTCAACCGTATTCATCCGGAGTTACACGAGAACATTGGACACAGTAAAGATATGGCAGCTGGAGCTGTGCTTTTAGCTGCTGCCTACGCTCTTGCGACCATTGCTGCCCTGACTATTGTGCGACTTTTTACCTAGTCTAGTACTGCACCTCCCCTTCTTCGTACACCGTCCCGTATTCCATTCCTTCTTGCATCATCTGTGACATATCTTGAAACATCACATCGCTGGGTGGAATAAAGACACTCTGGTCTACTCGCTCCCAACTTTTACAGGAGTATTTTACCCGTTCATCGAGTTCCACTGGCTCTTGGGTTTGGATATCACTCTCAGTCATTGCTTGCAGGCGTGATTTTATCCCATATGACTCGCCATCAATTTCAGTCCACAAGTACATCGTATCCGTATCAATAATCATGGAAGAGACCGCAGTACCCGTTAAATCAGGTGAGTCGGTCAGAAAATCTCCCCGAATTTTTTGGTCAGCTACGAAAAATGTGCCTTCATTGGTAACCGAGTTATCAATCGTCGTAATCTGACATTCTAGATTATTTCCTCGGGCCAGCAAATCGTTCATCGTACCAAATCCATTCATTTCAGCCTCCGATGCCGCAGAATTGGACTGGGTTTCCAGCTCTGAGACAGACTGATCTACTTCTTCTTGAGCTGCCTGGAATTCATTATCAGAAAAGAGCCAAAAATACGCAAATAGAATCACGATTACTGCAGTAGCTCCGAGCCCCATGAGATATTTCATACAAATAAAATATTAGTGTTATGTATCTATAGTATACCCCAATCGCTCCACACAAAAGGCAGGAAAGGTCTCCGCGACTAAGAAGCGGTTGCTCTGCAACTGCTGCGAGAGAGTGTCAGCGGCAACTGGACCGTAGTTGTGTCCCGGCAGTACCAGAGTCTCTCCCGGCAGTCGTTTGAGTGATTGCAGTGAGCGGTATAATTGAGCGACCATGTCGTCATTGGTGCGTCCACACCCGTCAATAAAGAGTGTATCGCCAGAAATAAGCTGCGGCTGTTTGACGGCAGTCGGACACCAAAAACAGATAGAATCCGGGCTGTGTCCGGGTGTGTGCAACACCTGCACCAGATGCTCACCCAATTCAATTTCGGCACCATCTGAGACGATTTGGACATCTCCAGCCGGCACCGTCGTGGCTCCCGCCTCGTGCACAAACACCGGCGCTTGAAACTCCTCCACTGCCTGCGCAAGCGCGTCAATGTGGTCCCGGTGAGTGTGAGTTAGTAATATTCCCACAACCTCAAGTTGTAGTCGAGAAATGTGTCCTTGGAGCAGCGAAAAATCCCCCGAGGGGTCTACCACTAAAGCTTGGTGCGCGTCGTCACAGTGAATAATATAAGAAAAATTTTCATCAAATCCACCTACCAGAATCTGTTCTATGTGCAATGCCATTACAATAACCCTATCACACCAAGCACAAAATATGAGATACTTGCAGTATGTCAAAACCGTCACTCTTCACCCGGGCGCTCTCCTATTTTGTCATTTGTGTAGTGGCTCTCCTGCTTGGTACGACCAGTGTATTACTGCAGTATAAAAGCTCAGTATTCAACAATTCGCTACAAGACACGGCTCACACGCCAATGCACCCGTTTCCGGTGAGCGTGAACACCCAAACAGAAGAAATCTACCACAACCCAGCGTTTGATACCTATTACCAAACCACCTTTGCTCAATCAAACTCCCCGCGAAAACAGCTCTTGGCCAAAATCACTGCCCTCCTGTCTAGCAAAAACTGGTACCAGAATCTCGCTTCACCAGTGAGCCGCATCGTGGTGATTTGGCCCGGCGAACGCAAAGAGGAGGTGGTCAAACACATCGGCGACATCGTAGGTTGGGATGCAGAACAAAGAGCTGAATTCCAAACCTTGATTGACTCGCAATCACCAGATTTGCCCGAAGGAAAATATTTCCCCGGGCAATATGTCACACACCGGTCTGCTAGCCCGCTGGAAGTGGCTTCATTAATTTCTACTGAGTTTACCAACCAAGTTATTGGACGCTATCCCAAAACCGTCTCGGACCAAGTTCCCCTGAAAGACGCCTTAATTATTGCCTCACTCCTCGAACGTGAAGCGAGCGATTTTCAAAATAAACGAGCAGTAGCTGGGGTCATTTGGAATCGCTTATTTATTGATATGCCCTTGCAACTCGATGCCACACTACAGTACGTGAAAGGCAGCGACCCACACACAGCAACCTGGTGGCCGGTAGTCAGACCTGCTGACAAATTTCTTGAATCGGACTTCAATTCCTACCAAAACAAGGGACTTCCACCAAACCCTATCGCAAACCCGTCTGCTGAATCAGTCTTAGCGGCCTTAAACCCCATCCAGACCGACTGTTTTTATTATTTTCATGGTCCCAAAGCTGACTATTACTGCTCAGTAGACTACGACGAACATGTATCCAAATTGCAACAAGTATACGGACAAGGACGCTAACTAGCTCGGACAAACCAAGGGATCATCTATACGCTTACTCAGTTGATAGATTGAAAACCACAAAAAGATAATTCCCAATACTCCAAATTCTGCCCCATGAAATGGCAATATCGTCAGCACTCCGCCTGCGCCCACAAGCAGAAGTAAGCTCGAGACAATGACCGAACCGCACGCGGCACAGCCAACCCCAAAAATACCACTCACCACCCCCAACACCCCGGCGGCATGACCGCTGGTATTAGCCACGGCAGTTTGTCTCCGGCGAATATAATACGCCAGCAAAGCACTGTTGACACCAAACAGTAACGCAATAGTCAGCGTATAGAACGCCGAAAACACTGTGAAGTTGGTGAAAAATACTCCGTACATACTTCCTACGAATTGGATCTTCGCACCCAGCGTAATACTCGATGATCCTAATACCTGCCCAATGACTGCAGTATTCGGCAACAAAATAGCCACACTCAAAGCGAGTACGGCTATTAGTATGGCTATTTGTAGATATCGCCCTTGAGAAAACACTCTGCTGAAGACAGCTCGCAGCATAGGCAATTTATGCCTCTGCCTTAGCTACGCTAATGAGCTGTTCAATAGAACTCTGTGGTAGTGCTCCGTTGATTGGGTAGGTCTTGCCGGATGGTCCAATCAAGATACTCCATGGTGTTCCGCGACCGCCAGTTTCACCTGCATTTTGCATATCTGCTTGTACTCGAGCGGTCATATCTCCACTCTCAAAACAGGTAGTGAAATCAGCTTGGGTTACTCCAGCTGCGAGCGCTAGGCGAGGAATCAGCACGTCATGCGCAGTACCGTCTTGGGCTCCCCGGGCTTGGAAGTAGGCATCAGTAAATGACCAAAAGGCATCATTTCCTTCCAACTCACCAACACACTCAGCAGCGATAGCTACGGCAGGTGCCTGTGGGTGCAATTGTTCAATTGGGAAATGACGATAGGTCCACACTACATCATCTGGGTACTTCTCAACTACCGCATTCATCACGTCATGAAATCGACTACAAAACGGACAGTCATAGTCTGAAAATTCGACAATTTGGATTGGTGCATCAATATCACCTTTGAAATAGTCATCTTCAGCGGAAATCGGCTTCACCTTATCGGTATTGTCAGCTTGAGCAGCTTGCGCTGGAGCAGACGGAGCAGGCGCTGTCGCCCCTCCCCCGGTACCAGCACTAAAGTATAGACCAGCTCCCACAAAGATGCCTGCCAATACAATCGACACTGGAATCATCAGGTCTTTTGCCAAAGTGCTTTGTGGTGCAGCAGCTGCCACTGGTGTTTGTGAGCTAGCTTTCTGCGGCTCTGTTGGTGTGTGTTCGTCTTGCATATTTTGGATTACATTAGGTTGGCTAAAATATATTGGTAAGTATACACGTCTTGGGAATGAAAATTAAATGGTCTGAGGAATACTACTTACCACGACTCAGTCGGGCTCGGCGAGTGGCTTCATTTTTTTGGTTTTCACGTTTTTTATTTTGGGCGGAATGTCGAGCAGCATTGGTCGCACCTTTATTGGTCGAAAATTCACGTTCGCGTGCCAGTTTGCGGTAGTTCCGGAGCTCTCTTTCACTGAGTTCGCCCGTCTCGAGTGCCTCAATCACCGCACAACCAGCACTCTTGTCATGATCGCAATTGGCAAACGTGCACTGAGCTGCCAGCGCCTCCATCTTTTGGGAGGCGGCCATTTCTGGGGTCTGCTCATTTTCTAATACGCCCAATTCTCGCATTCCGGGCGTATCTATCAAAAATCCACCAAACGGCAGTTCGAACAGCTGTCTTGATGTGGTCGTATGTCGACCTCTGCTATCATCCGCGCGAATCTCCTTCACTGGCTGCATATCTGCTCCCAGCAACCAGTTAGTCATCGTCGATTTGCCCGCTCCAGAAGAACCAAGCACCACCGCTGTTGTCTCTGGCGAAAAGCATTCTTTGACCGCAATCATTCCTTCTCCAGACAGCGCAGACACAGCAATGACTTTGGTTGTACCGGCCGCAGCTTCAACTTCTTGTAGTTGTTCTTCCAACCGATCAGTTACATCAGTTTTATTCAACACGATGATAGCGGGAATGTCGCTTTGTTTCGCTAGCAGCAAGTAGCGCTCGAGCCGGCTAATATTGTAGTCGCCGTCTAACCCCATCACGATACAGATTAAATTAACGTTGGTTACCATAATCTGCTCCTCATCGGTGGATACCGACTTTCGTTTGATAAGACTGGTACGGGGACGAATCATTTCTATAACGGCCTGCCCATCATCCAGCACCTCATAGGACACATAATCGCCCACCTTGGGAAATTCTCCTTCTTCATGAAAAGAACCCCGCACGGAAGCGGTATATTCTATATCGTCTGTTTTTACAACGAAATTTGTGCGATGCACTTCGATTACTCGACCTTCTTTCATGTGCTCATTATAGCAAAATATGACTACATTTTGTCGACTGTTTCAATACCTAGAATACGAAGTCCGTTTTGTAAAGTGACACCCACCGCAGTGGTAATCGCGAGCTTATACTCTTCTGAGACCGAATCGTCGAGCACCATGTCTTTGGCGTACCAACTATTGAATTCTGAACTCAACTCTAGGAGATACTGCGCAATGTGATGCACAGACAGATCATCGGCCGACTTCTTGATAACATCCTCAAAATACAGCAGACTGCGCACCAGCGAATGCTCGACACTTCCTTCTGTCGGCACAAATTCTGACAGGGTTCGCTCACCGGCTTTTCGTAAAATGGATTGGGTACGCACAAAGGTATACAACACGTACATACCAGAGTCACCGTGAATATCTACTGACTGCTCGAGATCAAACGTAATGTCCTGAGTGCGATCAGATTTCAAAAACGCAAACTTCACGGCTCCGACAGCTAGCGTTTCAGCAGCTTGAGTATCGGCTGGTTTTTTATCAGCCGCAAACCGCTGCAAAATGGTTTCTTTGACACCATCTATCACATCATCAATCAGCACAACCGTCCCTTCGCGGGAGGACATTTTCTGAAACCCACCATCCTCACCTTTGAGACCAACATACCCGTAGGTGACGTGGGTAAAGTCAGCCACGTTTCCAATTCCCAGTTGCTCACAAGTTGCAAACAGCTGTTTGAACGACATAGACTGCTCCGGACCAACCACCCATACCAGTTTATCTGCGTCATACGTAGTTTTCTTCAAGTCGGTCAGGGCTAAATCCTGCGTGATGTACAGTGAAGTACCATCGTTTTTTAACAAAACAGTGTCAGACAGACCGTAGTCAGCCTCGAGATTTGTGAGCACCGCTCCGTCCTCGAGTGTTTGAAACACTCCTTTTTCCAGACCTTCCTGTACATAATCCTTCCCTTTTTGGTAATGCTGATGCTCGTACCACACCTTGTCCCAATGATTCCCCACTCGTTCCAACGTCCGGTTGATTCCTTGATAGGAAAACCCAAGCACAGTAGCCCACAACGCTCTGGTCGGTGTATCTTCCTCACTCGCCTCCCAGTCGACTACCATTTTCCGGATAACGCTTTCTACCTCAGGAGACTTCATCGCTGCTTCGGCCTGCACATAACATTCAGTGACAAAGATATCAGGTTTGATGCCCTTGGTTTCTGGGGTATGCCACTCATCTGGATGAGCCTGCCAATATTCAATATCAGTTGGTGTCGCTTCGTCCTTTTTCATAAAGGCGAGGTACCCATACATTGCTTTAGCAATCGCAATCCCTCGGTCGTTATAGACACAATCAGACACTACTTCAGCACCAGCAGTTTGCAGCAAACGCACTAACCCCATCCCTACGAGATTGGTACGTAAGTGCCCCAAGTGCATCGCCTTGTTTGGATTGGGAGACGTGTGTTCGATAACCCATTTTTCTCCGTGATGCGCTGCGATCTGTCCAAATGCTGTACCTTGAGCCAAGATGTGCTCTACGTGCTCAATAAACACTTGCTCGCTAAAGTAAATATTCACAAATCCCGGTGGCACGAATTCCACCCGATCAATCTCTGGCAGACCCGCGTGTTGAATATGCTCTACCAACTCTTGGGCGATCACCAGTGGGGCCAGCTTAAGCTCTTTGGCGTAGCGCATCGCACTGTTGACCGCGTACTCGCCAAATTTTGCATCGACGGTGCGTTCCAGTACGACTACGGGAGCTTCCACTCCTCGTTCGGCAAGCCAAGTTTCAATCAGTTGGGTTAGGTTGTTTTTTAGTGTATGCACCATATCAGTGAGAAAAGTGTAGCATTTTAGGCTTCAATTTGCTCGTTATCTTGTGAAGCGGCGTGAGCACCAGCCACAAAGCCGGTACTCCAGCACAATTGCAGACTATACCCACCAGAAGGACGATTTACATTGAGCACATCACCAACGATATAGAGGCGAGGCACAATTCTTGATTCCATCGTCCGAAAATCGATTTCCTCCAGGGCTACGCCACCCGCAGACACCACTGCCTTATCTTTCCCCAATAAACCACTGACCTCCAACGGAATCGCTTTGAGAAATTCAAGCAAGCGGACTCGTTGGGTCTTGGTGACACTATTACACTGTGTTTCCCCGTCTATATCGCACTGCAGCAAGAGCTCCTTGGCCAAAGCGGTCGGTACTTTTTCCGACAAAGCATTGCGGACTTTTTTGTTGGCATTGGTTTGCAACAGCTCCTGCATCATGGCGTTCATTTGGGCGGAGTCGACCCCCGGAAACAAATCAATCAGCAACGTGACCGACCCATAACTCAACAGCTCGCCGACTGTTTTACTCATATTCAAAATGGTGGGACCAGTCACTCCCACATGGGTAAACAACAGTTTTCCCTGTACGGCGCTGTGCTTCTTTCCATCTGCCAACAACGTGATTTTGCATTCGGGAATCGTAATACCGCTGAGTTTTTTGCTCCAGCTGGTTTTGAGTGTCAATGGGACCAAGGCAAAGGAATTTTCGATAATGGTGTGTCCTAAGTGCTTTAGCCATCCAAACCCTTCTCCGGTTGAGCCGGTTTCGGGTCGCGCTGAACCGCCCGTGGCGACAATACACGCTGCAGCCGTCACCTCCTGACCGGTGGCGAGCGAAAGAGAAAACTGCCCGTGCTCCTGCTCTATCGCCGTGACCTGAGCATCTGTTTGAATCTCCACCTGCAGACCCGCTAGCTCAGTAGCCAGCGCATCTCTGATAGTCTGAGCACTTTGAGTCACCGGAAACAACCGACCTTCATTTTCTTCCTGCAACGGCACTGACCGACTTTCAAACCACTGAATAGACTCCTGGACTCCATGCTGCATAAAAGTCGAGAAGAGAAACTTCCCTTCAGACTTATACTGACTCAACATTTCCCGCACCACTGGCTTGTTATTGGTCACATTACAGCGGCCGCCACCAGTTATGAGTAGCTTCTTTCCGAGATTGTGATTTTTCTCCAGTAAGAGCACGCGAGCACCTTGCTGAGCCGCGACTGAGGCCGCCATCATACCCGCTGGACCCGCACCAATCACGACCACATCATATGGTGGTTTTTGGGTTTTGTAGTGAGGTTGTTTCATACTGATATAGCGTACTGTCTGACTCACAGAGCGTCAAACCTGAATGAATGCGTACAGACCGCCTTACTGTTGCCAAACGCCGATTCCCAACATTGCTGCACCTGCCAGCCAGTTTGCTCAAGCAAGGCACGAAATTCTTCCGGATAATACAGACAAATCGGCTGGGTGATAGAAAACACCTCCGCTTGGGCCGGTGTCAGAGTACAAAAACGCTCCGACACTGGCTTCTGAGCATCAGCATACTCAGCACCAATGGCAGACTGCAGACCGGTCACCGAGACGAACAGCGTATCCTCGACCATTCCATGCAGCGCCGTCAGCACCGCCACCGCCTCGCTATACGGTAAGTAGTGCAGCACTCGTTGCATAATAGCGTCGGTATATTTCTCCTGAGGTTGTGTCTGTACAAACGTACTGATATCGCCCGCTTGAAACTGCAACTGACTCGGCCCAAGCTTGTGCTGCCGTCGCAACTGGGCATACGCAGACGCAAAGTCATACGTATCAACCGCCGTTACCCTCGCCCCAGCTAGCGCCATCCGCACTGACTGACCACCCTTGCCAGCACCCAGCTCAAGCATATTCACGGCTGACTTATTTCCGATATGAGCCAGACACAACGCATCAAGATCATCTGCTCGTTGACTCGACACGTCGACACCGTAGCCAGACACACTCTGATACCCCGACAGGGGTTCTGCTGGAGATTTCATCAATTGAGTATAGCAAAAAATCTGCCGCTCCTTACAGACAATAGACAGGCACAGGCAGTACTTTAGCAGAACTATGCTAGAGTACCCCGGTATGAAATTGCTAAAAATTGCTATCTTTGCCCAACAAGACAGTGCTACTATCACCGAACATCTCGCTCCGCTCTTACGCGAACGTGGACACACGGTAGACATTGTTGATTTATCAATCATTCCTCGCGAAGGATTTATCGATCAGCCGGAAATTCAAGCTCTCGTTGAATATGACCTCGCGTACTACCGCTCCGGACTCCAACCAGGTATCGACTCGAGTCGAGTATTAGAATTAGAGCAACTCTTGAAAACTCACTCGGTGAAAACGGTAAATCTCCACTACACCAAACATCCCCTAGCCCATTCAAAAATTTACGAGACTCAGCAAGCGGATAAATTTAAACTTGCCATCCCTCAATCAATCTATGATCATCGCGGTGTAGATTTTGCCACAGCCAGCGAATCTTTAGGGGTACCATTTGTGTCAAAAACTACCTACGGCAGCGGGGGTGATGGTGTACACCTAGTGCACAACGACCAAGAATTTGCCGCTATACAAGCAACCTATCCAAACTCAGAACTCTTCTACCAATCATTCATTCCACATGATTTTGAATATCGTATCTATATTATCAACGGTACACCCGTGTGTTTTTGGCGGAAAACTCCTCCTGAGGATGATTTCCGTAGCAATGAAGCTAAAGGAGGTGGTATGCTTTTATCAGATCCCCAACACATTGCAGAACTGACGAGACTCGCGGCCGTCAGTCACGAAGCCTTTGATTTTGAAATCTTTGTAGCTGACTTTATGTTAGACAAAAATACCAACACCTTCTATTTCACCGAAATCAACCTCAATCCTGGCTGGGGACCACCTGATTTGGCCGCCGCTGGTGTAGACGTGATTGCTCTAACCGCTGACTATTTCCAAGAAATTTGCTCCTAGCTATTCTATGCATACTCCCTTTTCACAACAGCAGAAAGTTGATCAGGAGTTTTTGCCAGCCCTACAGAAACTGATCCACGAAGAATACCACTACCTCTCCCCATCCGACCAACGGAGCCAAAAGCAACGCTTCTACGACACCGGCCAACTCGACCTAGAGTACCCCGAGGCCCATCAGCTTGGTCTGACGGTGCAGCAAACCGAGCTTGAGCAAATGCGTCTGCAAGCTGAGAGTAGCCAAGCTCACTCCCTAGTCAAAGAATTATATCGAGCGAAGTTTGCCGAGCAACAGAAAATTATCGATATTTTAGACGCGACCACCAAACAAGATGACGACGCCTTCCACGCTGCCAGCTGTGCGCTCTACGGCTCACCTGACCCAAAGCTGTTTTGGGTCGTCGCGACTCAGATACACAACCAATTCAGTTCGCTCATTGCCAAAATAGACCCCAAGCGTAAGACCCTCCACCAAGCGTATGCGACCTGGAAAGAATATTTTCACACTCTCACTCCACCAGAGCATATTGGCGTTTATCATTTGCCGATATACAACGGTATCTATGTCCCACACGACTACGAAGTAGACTCAGCAGAAAAAATTCATCGGATGTTTTCTGATTATCTAGAAGAGCAAGGTATTACTAATTGGGTCGTCCAAATTGACTACCCGGGAGTGCGCACCTCTTTTGGTGTAAACCAGTCCACGAAGGTCATTAGTATCCCCCACGATAGCGACCTCTCACTGCGGAAACGAGTACTCACCAAAATATCTCTCCAGGCCTTGCTAATGCACGAAGTAGGCGTACACGTGACCCGACGAGAAAATGGCGACGCGAGTCCTCTCGCACTCCTTGGTCTGGGACTTGATGATTACTTACGAGCTGAAGAAGGGATAGCCACTTTGGCCGAACAGCTCATCATCGGGACCAGTCAATACTCTGGCGAAGTCGGGTATTTTTCGATTGGAGCAGCCATGGGAATTCTCGGTAATCCACTGTCTTTTTCTGAACTCTACACCGTACTCAACGCCTACTACATCTTATCTATTGCCGATAAGCAGCTAGAAACTGACGGCTTTTATGAATTAGAGGAACTACGAATGAACGCCACCGACCACGCTTGGAATCGAGCGATTCGGGTATACCGCGGCAGCACCGGCAATACCGTGGGCGCGGTCTACACACGAGATATTATCTACCTCGAAGGAAACATGCGTATGTGGCGACTCCTAGATTCTGAAGCCATTATTCATCCAGAATGGCTCGCCGGAAAGTACGACCCGACCAACACGCAACACGTTGCCGCCCTCACTGAGCTGGGCATCCTATCGTAAAAATACGTCAAAGGTACGTACTGGAAACTTATTGAGAGTTGTTTTCGAGCTGTATCTGCATCTCAAACGCATCAGCATGCTCTGGCAGACCAGACGGATTGGCTTTCTGGAAAATCAGTGTCCCGGTGGCACTATATGATTGTGGCTGTTGCTGATAGGTAATCTCGCCCACAAATGGCACGAACTCTTCAGTCATCCAGTCTCCTTGGGCTTCGATATATCCTTCACCAAGAATCAGCCCATCCCAATTCGTCACCGTCACGGGTGCTGTCGCTTCAAAGAACCATGTCCCCCGCGCTTGTCCACTGAGTTCTATGGGACTGCCGACAGTTACTCCCGGCTGTGGAGCAGTTACTTCAATCAACTCATGTGTAGAGGCATCTTCCGCCACGTCATCAGCCGTGTCATTTGGGAATGTGCCCACCTGATTATCAATAGAATCTACGGTGTCTGTAGAGCCTAGCTCTCCTACTGGCTGCACTTGCTGCGAAGTATCTTTATTTAAAACAAACATCCAAATCGCTAATACAGCGATGCAAATTCCTACAAGAAAAATTCCTTTCATATATAAAAAGTGTAGCATGGTTCCTCCCCTTCGTGCGAGAGAACACAAAAGAAAAAACCCATCCGAAGACTTCGTTTTTCAAAAGGGGATAATGAAAAAGAAAAATGGGATGGGTTTGGGGTGACAGTAAAAACTGTCGAAAGGAAGAAGGAACGAAGTGAACTACTTATGATAGTACACTGCTGGAGATAAGTGTGCCAGTGAGTTTTCCCCAGCTCACGTAATGCACCACTCGCATCAACCTAGCTCACGCACAACCGCAAATAAAAAGACCAGGGCCGGATGTGTCCCTGGTCTTGTTTTATACAGTTTCTGGTTAAAACTTAGTAAAGCTTACACCGTGGAGTATGTCTTGGGTTGTGGTGCACAGCACCCACTGACCGTTACGATATTTGAGATAGTGCGGTTCAGCGTCCCCGATGACCGCAACTCTCATTTTATCGATAGTCGCATCAGTTACTCCCGACATCTGTTCAATACGGGCAATTTCATACTCCGGACGTTGCACGGGACCCGTCTGTGTTTTTGTCGCTACCTTTATCAGGTCTCCGATTTGTAAATCAACCTCTTGAATAATCAACACTGTATTTGTTTCCTTTTATGAATGAACGAAATGACCAATCACGAAAATTACAGTAGAAATAGCATCGTGTCTAGTACTACCCTCGCGCTACTCAACTGTAAAATTGAACATCATACCAGCACTCAAGTGTTCGGCAATGTGGCAATGCGCCATCCATTTGCCAGGTGTGCTCATATCAACCAGAATTTCAATTGTTTCACCCATCGTCACCAATTCCGTATCCTTCCATTGTAGATTATCGTTAATCACCCCGTCTCTTCCGAGCACAACAAATCGTTGACCATGGAGGTGTATTGGATGTTGCATCGGATGCAGACCATCGCCGTCATTGAAGATACGGATTTTTACCATATCTCCCTGAGTAAAGGACCAATCAATCTCACCGTTTATCGCACCGGTTACTTGATCTTCAATAATCCACTCAATAGTCTCATTGGAACTCATCTCATTGACCTCCACCATCTGGTCTTCCCATTCAATTCCGTCAGCGTGCGGATGTACTACAGCTCCTTGCACCCCGTCCACCAAGTACGCTTCGCACCCTGGAGTACTCGGCACCAATTGGCAGTGTTGACGGGCTTGCGATGGAGACATCTGTGTCCCGTCTAGCGTCACACTCCCTTCTGCTTCCAGACCCAGCAGCGGTCCACACTCAGCCATCTGTGGCATCATTTCACAGTGCTCAATTCCCTCTTGCTCAGTCATTTTTACCCCCATCATCATGACGTTCCCGTCACTATCCACCTGACCCAAGGTCGCAGAATCACTGACTGTTCCGTCTTTGAGCACCATATCGAGTCGGATACGCTTATCCGGCTCTTCTGCTAAAAGTGTCCGGATGTTTTCGCGAATACTCGCGTAGTCGGCGGCGTTGGAACGAAGCTCGGTAAATTCCTCCCGCTTCATTTCATCTCCCGCGTGTACCACCACTTCGCCAATCTGCTCACCGCGACTGAGAATCGGATACGTCCCCGGCTTTTCATATAGTAACTCTAACACCCAACGCTCGGAGGGAGCAATTACAGTATTCTCCACCAGCGCCTCATGCTCAATCCGTCCGTTGTCTCCTCCGACCAGCTTGGTCATAGCTCCTGAGAAATCTAGATCAAAGGTGCGAGTATTGGCCACATTGGTCAAGAAGAAGCGAGCTATCTCACCCTGAGTAACATTCACAGTGAACTCTTGTGTATCGTTAATGAGAATCCGATCTCCGTAACGACCCATCAGGGCATGAGTGACGATGTCTTGATCAAAGTCACCGTCTTCGAGCAGGTCATCGAAGATGAGATACTCTTCTTGGTCGACTCTATTCCAGTACCCAGCTTCGGTCACAATCATGTTTCCATACAGACCCAACTCCTGCTGATAATCCTCACGTACGTGCGGGTGATACCAATAGACGCCCGTATCAGGAAACTCAAGCTCGTAGGTAAAAGTGCCCCCCACCGGAATCGGGTCTTGTGAGAGAGTTGGGGTCCCGTCCATTTTCCAATCACCTCGTAACCCATGAGAATGCAGCGTTGTCTTCATGTCGATACTATTCGTCAGATTGACTGTTATAACCGATCCTTTTTCCACTTTGAGTACCGGACCAGGAATCTGACCATTGTAGGCCAAACGTTTTATCATTCTATTTCCCACTTCCTGCTTCACAATGCTTGCCTCGAGCTCGAGCACATCACCATCCGCCAGTTCAATAATCTCTGTCGGCTGTACCTCATCCACGTCGTGATGCACATCAGTGAGCCCACCCACAAAATTCTCTGGGGTGCGCATCGGTGTTTCCATCTTGGTGCTACCGACCTTGTCACCGTAGAGAGTGTAGAGCACTGCTCCACCACCAATCAGCAGTACAGTAGCTGCAACCGCCAGAATAAGTCCACCATTGTGTTTGCTTGTGTGTTTCATAGAATTATCGTTCTTCTACCACCAGGTAGCCGACCATACCCTGTTCTCGGTGACTCCCCACTGAACAGTAGTACTGGAAGCGCCCCACTTCGTCAGCCACAAAGGTGACCGAGGTAGCACCGCCTTCATTGACCCGTTGTGTAGTCGCCTCAAATTCGTCCACCACCCAGTCATGAAACCCTTCATCACTCACAAAATTCACTGTCACAGTATCGCCTTTTTTCACCGTAAATTGTTTGATGTCATAGGCAAAATTCGTACCGACCATATCAATCACAACCTCCTGAGCTGCATCTGCCTCGTCGACTTCTACGTCTTTACGCATATCAAACGCCGGAGTAATCACCGCACCGGAGGTGAGCAAAATCGTTCCGTCCGCCTGAATAACCGCATCGGGCAGCACCGTCCCATCTTCCATCATGATTGTCCCATCGGGCATGATATGAGTACCAGCGTATTCATCTTTTTTTTCAGTCGCTGCCGGTGCCTCGGCACTCTGCTCACCAGAGGTTGCCACCATACCAGCTTCTGAGCTATTTTCAGTAGCGGTGACATCTTCTGTGCCTTCTCTATTCGCTTCAGCTGACGTATCGCCAGCCACTGGTGCTGACGGAGCTTCGTTTCCATTGAGCACCAATGCCACCACGGCAATCAAAGCCCCCGCCAAAAGAATAATAAGAATGTGTTTTTGCTTCATAGATAGCGAATTGATTATCGTAAGTCAAAGGCTGGAGTAACGATTACTCCGTCTGGTAATTCAATGTCTCCAGCAGCGGTGATAGCGGCACCTTCTACATCAGACCCATCTCCCCACATGATTTGTCCATCACTCATGATGTGTATACCAGAGATATCTTGCTTGTCAGCTTCACCATGCTCGTCATGATCAACTACTGAATCACCGTGCTCATCCACTTCCCCAGTTGGAAACACGATTACTTCTGCAATATCATGCTCCGAGAACCCTGTCTGAGCAGCAATCGCTGCAATAATAGCTGCTTCTTCGGTGTATGCATGACCCTCAATCATAAATGAGTCCTCTGCTACTCCTGGTTCCTGCACGTGCGCGTGCACCATATTACTGTGTAACTCTACCCAGACGGCCAGTTCTTCTCCGTGGGTGTCACTGTGCGTCTGCTCCATTTCATCATCATGATGCATCTGCTCTGCTTCATTCATGTCAGCTTGCTGCATCAGCAAATCCACCAGTTGCGTTAAAAGGATGATCATCTGCTCTACTTCAGCTCTATTTTCAGCGGTAACAGTAATAGCCGCTGCCTCGGCTGAATGATCGACTCCATTATGAGCCGAAGCTGGCTGAACCAGTGCTCCAAAAGCCAATACAACTGCCAAAGAGAGTACGGTGAAGTACATTGATACGTTTGTTGTCATAGTTCAAAATTTAAGGGATTAGTAGGTTGCCGGTGTGCGCAAGACGCACAAAGATTGCACTTAAAAGAGTTTGGGATTGAGGATTCCGCGCGCCAAGAACCATTCTATATACGTATGAAAAAAGAGCCGATACCGCTTTTGTATCTGCCAGCGGAGCCGGTAGCGACCTTCATGGATGGAAAGAAAGCGTGACCAACCGACCGGCCATAGTGAACCAGCCGCCAAGGCAAAGACCCAGACCGAAACTACGACCAAAAATAATTTCTTCTCCGTGGCATGAGCTGACTCTGCAAAGTACGACAAAGTAGAAGCGTTTTTTTCTGTCTCACCGTGTGCCCCCGCTTGGTGTGCAGCTTGTTCTCCCGGGTGGGCGTGTGGTATCTGCGCGGAGTGCAGCCCAAAAGACATCAGCAAGAAGAACATCACCACGAGAGTCAGAGCGGGTTTCAAGGACGTTCTCAGCCACGACAAATGCATATCCACTACTGTACTACATTCAGCCTCACTCCGGGAGACCAAACTCCACATCGACAGAGCGACAACCGATGTAAGATACTCATTACCTCGGCTGCGTAGGCAAAAAGAAAACCCTGAGACACAAATGTCTCAGGGTTATAGCGGGGAAGAACAATTATTTCGTGGTGGAGTGTTTGACCACGACCCGATGACAATCATCGGCTCGCCACACGAAGTCAGCGTCAAAGCGACGCACACGAGCGTGCAACTCACCATGACTCACAATAATATCTGCGACCAAGGGCTCACCGCGCACCATAAACAAAAAGAATGTTCCGTGCCCATCTTGCAACAGCGATTCTCTATGGAAACAACAGAACTCGGCAATCTGCCCCTGTGTGAGACACCGTGGTGATAGGCTACCCAAGGCACGAAACATATCGCCACAATTTCCGTCTCGAGCCAGCTCGTGTACATCAACAAAGCATTTACTCGTGTTCTTCCCAGGAACATCAGTACCCCACTCTTGAAAATCGGGATCTATCGACCCAGTAAAAATACCACTACTCTTCGCTAAGGCGCCAAAGCCTTTGGTGGGAGCCAGCAGCACTGACTCCAAGTGACGAAGATACGGCTTCGATTGCTCATCACGAACCAAGTCAGAGAGTAGTCGCTGCAGTGCCACGGGGTTGTCAATCCAATACTGCTTATCCTTGATTGATAATTCCGGTACATTCTCCAGAATACGAGCAATCAATTTCTGTTCTTGCTTGTTCATCACGGTTCTTCCTTCTTGTTTCGTCATTTTGCGCGAATCTCTTAGAGACCCGTGGTGTTCCACATCAGCAAATCCACGACTCTGAGCATGTGCTACTGAGTCGCACGATAGAACATTTACCGTGTATAGTCAATAGCTATATACCGACATCCCTCATTTCTGGGACAGACTGTACGACCACTCTACAGAATAATTCTTTACCCTTCTCATAGAAAAGACCCCGACTGTTACATAGTAGAGGTCTGGTCAGGCCTCAAATCTCATCAGTGAAACCCAGCATAGAATATAATTCCCACCGCCAGCACGAACACCCCTAACGTCAATGGTGCATACGGAGATTCTTTTCGTATTTCATATGTATTGAGTAGCGCCTGTTTCAATCCTCTGGTTGAAGGAGCTTGAGAAATTGCGGCATTGATTTCGGAGACCCAACCACATTGGTTGCATACTCCACTGCCACACCACTTTCGACACAAACAGTATCCGCCAACTTTAGACATACTGTTCTCCTTCATCAGCAAAAATGAACACTGCACAACACACGAATAAACACCACGGCTTCCGATGCAAAACATGTCTGTACACCAAATCTTTTTATATCACTTTACGTGTTTTTATCCAATACACAAATCCCCCAAACTGGTAAAAATACTCCGTCCAATCGACCAAAAACCACCAGTACATCTGACCGACTTACGCCATTCAAACTCTCGAAGAAAAGCGTTGAAAAACACCCATTAAAAACACTAATCCCGCAGTTTGCCCGCAATACTGCGGGATTAGAGGCATTGAGAATACTCACTTTTTGGATGTTTTCCGTCCGAAATCCACTTTTTCAAATACGTCTTGATCAAAAAGCTTTGCACCAAAAAACCCACTGAGAATCACCCACATCAGCTCCCCGTCGAGTATTCTCTCTTTCTCCGTGCCTGCGACGACGTTCAAACAGGCCAGACCCATATGAAAACCGCTCCTCGCAAAAACGAAGTGTGGTTTTCGTTTGGCAGGAAGCGGCTAGTTGCCTTTGATAAAGGCTCGGAACACATTGGTAATTTTCACGTTCGCTGGACTCACATCATGTACTTCCAGAAATGTCAGGAGGTCTTGCAGTGTGAGCTGCTCCAGATCGCCTTCGTACTCGCGGTTTACACTTATCATCTGCCAGCCTTTCCAGTGACCACTGGTTCCTTCGGAAAGAATGTAGAACGGACTGTTTGTGATTGTATGTGTCATGGTTATTCTCCCATGTGTGGTGTGACTACAGACAAAATAGAACGCTTAGTACTATTTGTCAATATTTGCTGGCTGTCTGAAGTGATGTTCCCGGTTCAAACGCCTCATCGAGAAAATGTAACTGACCCTGGTCATCCATACCCTGGGCTGAGAATTATGTAAATAAAAATAGATCTTCGTGTCACAAATTTTCCCCGGCCTGAAGTTGTGCACACGAGCTATATACAAATCCATTTATAGTGGTATATTCACAAATAGAGGTAGCCAACATGATTGTGGGAGAGAACATCATGAATACTCACACAGTACTTTCAAAATTAAGAGACTTTAATCTCGGACCAAAATTTGGCAAATACCGCATCACCCTTGATTTTTCAACATACATGCGAAAACAACAAGAGTGTGCGTTATCTTCAAAACTGTTCCGAGTAATATGCTGTGTAGTAGAGCACACAGTCCACCCTACCAATGAGCAACTGCTCAACAATTGGGTGAGGTTGTTCGGCTCAACACTGTTTGCATTATTTTACCGGCACGACTAGTGCGGGTAACACACGATGCAACTAAGCATATCAATATCACATTACAGCCCTCACCTCAGGGCTGTTTTCCTGTCACATATTTACTTCTGTCCGATACTTGCTGTCATACTAATATTCGCTGCTGCGGCTTTTTTCATAAGCAAAACTCTTCACTCACTTTCAACAACACGAAAAAGTGCCCGCAGGCGCTATAAACTTTCACGCTGACTACACGAGAAGACACTGGAACTTTTATTACTTAATAAAGAGATACCAGATTGCAGCGAGTGCCAAGAACACTAATACTCCAATTGCCCTTCGCACGAAAAATTTTTTGTGGTCCATCCAGTTAGTCTAACAATTTTACTGGCTGTCTGGGACGACGTTGGAACTTTTAGTTCACCCTACGCTTCGTCAATCCATACACCTTCTGTAAACTTTTTAAGTGGGTGTCCTCCGCACGGCATATCACCATCGTAGAAAACTACATCTATCACTGTGCCACCGGCAAAATCTTTTCTTCGATAATCATAACCGACCTTTTCTCCATCTTCACCTACAGCAATTACATCTAAAGCACTAAGACCATCTTCGTCTTCAATATTTCGAGTAACTTCAAATTCGGTACCTATTATTTCTTCAAAGAGATTCAGTATTTCTCTTTCATTCGGAAACTTTTCTGCACCCTTTTCGTTTGACGGGATGTTTTCATTCATAGCGAAAGTGAAAGTATAGCACAGTTCTATAGTGAACAGCTGATACTCAGCTCATAGATTGAAAAATCAGACTCAAATTCGTTGCTGCGTTTACTACATGCAGTTAGAACCTCTCTAACGGACAATATTTCAACCATTTACCACTAATCATCTAAAGAGATGCCATACTTTTGCACTCGCCTTCTATTCATTTCTGACTCCCCAGCTATACGTTTAAGTGCGTCTGTTACATTTTCAATAACCGTTGTTTTGTCTTCATCACCAACATGATTGCCTCTAAACATCAACGCACCGTACACAATCTTTCTTAAGTCTTCACCCGGATTGTTCTTAAAGAGTCTGTAAAAATCTCCCTCAGACAGTTTTGCTAGCAACCTTGCATCTTCTTGGTTCCAACCTCTGTTTTTTGACATCCCGATTAGCACTTCCTTTGGATCTCTATTATCATCAAACGATTCATGTTTTTCTGCAAATGCACTTACGAGAGTTGGGTCGTTCACATCTTCTCTAAATGGGTTCTCACTGAGGTTAAAAATATCTTTTTCTTCAGACCTTGATTCAATATATGTGCTTATCAAGGTTTCTGCCTCATTTATTTTTCCAAAATCTTTTAAAAAGGTGACTGTTGAGTTTAAGTTCATTGGAGAGATCACTTCACAACAATCTATCGCTACCCTGTAAATAGAGTCCAATAGCTGTTCATCATTTGTATCAAATGAGTCGTGATATTGGTCCCAGACTTCGCTAAACCTATTTTCCATTTCTGTCTTTTCTGACTGATTTTTCTTTTTTTTAGCCTCTGAGATCATCTGATCCTCGTCGAAATAGCCATTCACCATATTTTCCAGGACAGCGCTATCGAAGTCGTCAAAAAAAGTGAACCTATAATCTTTCATTGTTTCTGCCCACTTCTTCTCTTCAGGTGAGTACTCGTCTCGACCAAGGATTGCGTAAGTATTATTAAAATCTTGAAGAAACTTTAGTGTTGGAGCACCTAAAGCACCATAGAGGCTCCATCCAAACAAAGTAACTGTGTGAGCTACCTGTTCTTGAAGCAGAGGGTAGTCTTTTAATATTTCAGAGAGTACTAAAGCGTGCTTCTCAATCTTTTTAATGATTCTAATATTCGTAATGCCTAGAGCCGTACAATTCTCTTTTAGTAACCTGGAAAGTTCAGTGGAATTTGTATCAAAAACTAGTTTGGCTGACTCTTCAGGTGTCGGCGAAAAAACCATTACAGTGTCAGTAACTTTCTCCAACTGTTTGTCAAAAACTAGTTTGTCTGATTGTGTCAACTCTTCTTCATTTAGTAGAAGGACCACCTTGCATCCTCGCTCTTCCTTCAAAGCCGAAGCTAAACCCAGTACATCAAGTAAACGCAAGCCTTCACCTGATCTTTCTAAATCATCGATACAAACAATTTAATTTCTTACTCCTAGAAAAAGTAACTTTTCGGAGCCACCAATTTTTGATTGAATAATAGGGTTACGTGAAATATAAGCTAGAGCTTTTTTGCGATTATTATTAAAAAAAGCTAGTTTTTGCTTAAAATTCGAACTATTCGATTTACGTAAATCCTCCAATGGTACTGTATTTTCAAAAATACTATACCCAAGGTCTTCTAAACTGTTTAAACCAAAAAGTGAAACGTAAGAATAGTCTCTTAAGACTGATATCTCAATAGCCTCATGAATGAATCGTGTCCAGGCAAAAGTCTTACCAACTCCCCACCTACCTTTAATGCATAAGACCTCAGGATCTGATGATTTCAAAAATCTATTAATCTCTTCATGAATCACTTTTACTGACATATTTTATTTGTACAGCACTATTGAGATTAAAGCGAGGCCACTTTAGCCATAAGCGCTGCATAACCAGCAACAAAATCCTTTAAAAAAATAGTCTGTGAAGGTAAATGGGGTCAGGATCCACTCTTTGGTCGCCCCACTGATCTAACCGTATGACCAAGCTTCAGAGACGCAATGAGTTTCTCTCGCCACAAGTCATCACCAAGAGGTGAGCCTTTGGTAATCGCAGTTCGAATTTTCTCTACTACACTATCTCCCTGCAACTCATTTAGTGCTGCTCGATAGGTTTTTGTCTCGGAGACACGCCAAGTGTCCAGTAAATTCTGTTCCTGAGTGGTACCCCGATAACGCCGATACGCACTACCCCACCGCCAGTCAACAGCATCTTTCACTAACTTTGCACGTAACGGGTTTTGTTCAATAGGTCAAGTTTATCATTAATGGGTCCTGACCCTATTCTCCTGAAACCTCGGTGAGACTGTCAGTATCACCCTTTTGAATGTGTCAGTTGTAATATCTCTCAAAAAATCTAATCTAAGTCATTTTAACTTACTTAAATTTAAACACTTAATAACCTTTACAAAGAATGCAATTTAATTTATTCATGGTATAATATACTTGACTATATGAAACAAAAAACTAATCTAAAACTTTCAAATAAACAAAAAAGTTCTGCAAAAGACAGAACTTTTTCTTCAATGCTCAAATCATTTAAGATTGAAGGTGTTTCTTTTTCTCCAAAACAACTTAAAGAATTGCAGTCACGAGTTCAATTCTCTAAATAATTTTTTCATCACATCATACTCTTCTCTTCCTGCCTGCTGAACACCCTCAATATATTTACTAAGCCCTTCATCTGTATTTATTAGTGTATCAACTTCAATTTCATCACCAGTTTTGGCTAAGTATATTAGTCTTGTAAACAATCTTGAAATTCTGCCATTCCCTTCCCTAAACGGATGAATAAAAAGTAACTCAGCATGCATTTCTGCCAAATAATCAATTAGTTGTTCTTTAGATTCCCAGTTATTGGAGTTAATTGGGTGTAAGAAATTTTCTTCAAACGTACGTAATGAACTACCAAGAAATCTAGCTGCTGCAAACATAAATCCCTCCTTTGACATATCCACAGTACGCACATTTCCAGCAAAGTTGTAGATTTTACCTAGAGCACTGAAGTGCAACTCACGTAAATACTCTATGTCAAAAAGTGTCGATTCATCGAGTGCTTCAATTGCGCTTTGAGCTGCATTAGTAAAACCTAAAAATTCCTCTTCGTTAATACTATCAATATCCGTGATATCTAATTTATTCTTCAGCACTTCACCTTCACTACTTCCACTCACATGATATCTGGACATATATTCATTAATATATCAAAACTTTAGCATCCTTGGTCTCGAACTTTTTACAATTAGCGCCACCAGGACGGATTGCAGCATTGAAGAAAAATACCACCAACCCAACGCGGAATAGAGGTTAAAGTGATTTTTTCTTAAGTGACTCAACCCTTGAAAGCAACTCTGTTATATATCCCAAAGTGTCATTCAATTGAGGAAAATAATCAGTCGGATGTGCGCACTCATTC
>Ga0306901_1000077_pt1 | contig 51462 bp, 50 predicted proteins | sample AntRauMFilla3767_FD_190431 | JGI IMG/M metagenome (GOLD analysis project Ga0306901, IMG submission 190431) | Saline lake microbial communities from Rauer Islands, Antarctica - Metagenome Filla 3 #767 (v2) (version 2) | ecosystem: Environmental > Aquatic > Non-marine Saline and Alkaline > Saline ... | reverse complement strand
TCCATCTGGGATGAAAACCGGGTAGCCCTCTCATGGGACAGGACTGTGGAGTGGACCCAGCTTCTGGGCCTGCATCACGTACCGGTGCTTTATCGTGGCCCCTTCGATCTCGACGTACTCGAAGCGCTAGCTGACGACCTCGATCCTTTGACGCAGGAAGGCTTTGTGGTACGTACGGCTAGAGGGTTCCATCACAACGAGTTTGACCAGCACGTAGCAAAGTACGTAACGGCCCACTTTAAGTCGGAACTGGCCGATTCGGACGAACACTGGATGCACAAAGAAGTAGTACCTAACCAACTCAAACACGACTAGACTAGGAGAACAAGATGGGTACCAGCGTAGAAGTATATTCGTTCTGGGGCGTGCAGCTCAACAGCAATCGGTTTGCAGACGAGTGCGCACATTTCATTGACGAGGACTATCTCTTGGAGGAAGAGGCACGGGAAGCAGGCCTCAAGATCGTGAACACAGGGAACCTCGATTTTCTCGACGGCGTGACGAAGTACGTTGCCCTCACCGATGGCGTGGAGGAAGCCTATTACGACGGTGCTATCGACGAGCCCAAGAAGCCCTCTGACGAAGAGTGGGAACGGATCTACGCCTTTGTCGGCAAGGTCTACGGACAAGAGGGCTACCGTATCGACCCTATGCTGTTCATCGGTGCCTACGTAGGGTAACAAAAATGGAAGACGAACCGAAATGTGAGTATGAGGTAGGGGATCTTGTAGAGAGGGTGGGCCTCCGGGTCCCGGCGCTTGAATCTGCGTTCCCTAATGGACCTCCCGCCTCCATCGTGGTACGTGTACAACACGTCTCTCACGGACCGCCGCTTATCACTGTGGTGAATATGTTTGGGCAACAGACATACCGGCCTGATAAGCTGCAGGAGTGGCAGGGTACGGACGAGGAACTGGAGCGTCAGGGCGAAATCGCCAAGTGGCGTAACCAGTCGGCCCAAGAAATCTACGATATGTATGACAACGCCGAGAAGATCCGGCAAGAGCAGGGTGAGGACACCGAAGAGTCATGAGCATTCTCACCAAAATATGCTGCACCGTGGGGGCTTCATTGCTGGGGTCTCTATGAGGTAGTTGGCTTATCGAGCTACATGCGTGAGTGTCAGTGGTGTCGTGCTACCCAGCATCTTCGGTATTTCAAGGCGGCCACAGAGCGTTTCGTCACGAAATCACGACCCGGAACAGGACCACACTATATGAACGATCTACAAAGAGAAGCAAGTCTCGTATGAGGATTGGGACCATGACGTGATTTACCCGGCTCACAGACAAGGCCTCGACGTTATCCTGATGGGCAACTGCTTCAACGGGGAGGTACGTAACTTCGTGACCGCCAGAGAGGCTGAGATTGAGGTACGGAGGCCCACAGCTATCGAGCCACCCCCAAAGCCGACTGAGGCAGAGCGCAAGAAAATCATTACCTTCTGCGAGTCGATGCTAGGCGAGGACCTCGATCCCGATCTGGAGCCCAAGCTCTACTTGGGGCCACTCACGCTATAAGAGCCGCTAGCCAATTACTTATTTGTATCCCCCGCAAGTAGGTATTGGCACTTCCATCACAGCGGTTCGCAACATGCTAATTACGCCTCAGCAGTGGCGCTTGATCGACCTGAACCTACCCACCTTCTACAACGATTCAGGTACGGTCGTCACTCTCGTGCAGGAAAATGCACGGGAAGCAATTGAGATCACGGCCATGCCCGGCCACGTCCTACAGGTCAACTGTGATCAGGCATTTATCACCCGCATCGACGGTCTGGGTGCCCTTGAGCAGTATATACTCGTACCCGACCACCTCCGTTTGATGCAGATTCAAGACCATTATTTCGACCCGGAGGGGCTCTTGGAGTGCCTTCGACACGAAATGCAAGAAGTGGTAATAAGTCCCGTGAATTGATTGACGGGGTGCTTACATTGTGGTACGACTGTGTGGTAGCCTCACAGCAACGCATAGGAGCACCCTTACATGACACGCTACCCTAAAACCCACCACCTCTACGGCTCGAAAGGTGTCCGCGAGTCTGAGCAGGTTAAGCTGGAGTCTCTCCCGTCTGACCACATCGTGGTTGAGGAGAAGCTCGACGGCTGCGAGGTAGCTATATCCTTTGATGGAGCACTGGAGACAACAGACGAGAAGGCAGAGGTCCTCCGTCGCATCATGGTGAGGCTCAACACTCCCCATGAGGGTTCGGTATATGAGCCCAAGATGGTGCTGGGTACCCACCAAGTTGTGGGCGAGGACGGTACCACGTCCATCCAGTCCGGTCCTATGATGATAGAGGGCGGCATGGACGAGGGATACATTCGAGAGCGTCTCCGTCAACTACAGACGCTCGTAAGCAAGGCTGTCAACAACGACTGGACCATTTATTGGGGTTAATGAAATGCACTTCTGTCACCAAGAACTCATGCTGATTGCTCTCGCGCTCGACCCGATGTTTGGGGTGATGATCCAGAGCTGGTTCCTCTCCCTTTCGACCCGGTTTCAAAGGAAGCACGTATGTCGTCATTGAAGTACGATGATCTACAGGAGACGTACCCTGAACTCTATCAGGTACGTATGCGGGTGTCCTGACCTTCCGTCTCCTGTTGGCGTGACGGAAGCTGCAACAAAACGGTACTCTGTACTCACTGTGACCTTCGAGGGTGGAAGGATTACCCTCACTACATGCTCTGCCCTTACTGTGATGGGACAGGGATGCGGCAGTGGTTCCGTTACTGTCACGAGATACCTATTACCGACCCTATCCTCCAAAAAAGGATTGCTAAAGCGTCACTTGTCGTGCACGACATTCTGGATGAACAGATGGAAGGGCTCCTTCACCTCATAGGCGAGACGGAGCTGGCCGAGTGGGAGCGCCCTGAGAATAAGGGTTTGTGGCAATCCTTCAAGGCTGCCTTCACCTCTTTCGACAGTTTCAGTGAGCACGCCAGAGCCTCGTATCTCCTACGCTGGATGATCGCCTGTCAGGCTGAGTTCCCTGAAAGGTCACGGTGTGAAAACTACCTACGGGCGTGCTGAGAATCTATTTATAGGTCCCTCCATGTAGAAGCCTCAAGGTAACTCTACCCGGAGAACAAACCGATGGAAGTGATTCAAAACCGACCAGCTAGAGTAACGGTTGTCCTAACCGACTCCAGCACAGGAAGCGAAAAAACCGGTGTGGTACCGGGCGATATTACACTCTACTACCGCAAGGCCGGTGCTCTCACCGCAGTGAATAAGGTCATTGATGCCTCCAACTTCCGGGAAGTGGATGCCACCAATCTACCGGGCCTTTACGAGATCCTCTTTACGGCAGACGAGCTGAGCGCTCGTGGTGAATTCGTCGCAGTTATTCACGCCAATGGGGCGGTCGATCTGGCACAGCAAAACCTCAACCTGACGGTGATCGAAAACCCTCAGGATATGGTGAATGATCAGACAGAGGAACTGGTAGAGTCACACCGGGAACATTCTGAGTTCATCGGCTTCCTCCCTCCCACAGGCGACGATACCATCTACGCATACTTCCAGCACAAGGGAGAGCCTGTAAAGGGCCTCACTGGTGACGACGAGGAGATGCAGTTGGCAATGGTGAATAGTAGCTCCAACACAAGTGTATCAAACTGGAATCCGTTCATGGGTAATTGGACTGAGATTGATAGCTTCGGGCACGCGGGGTGGTACCGATTCGATATGCCGGGATCTTGGAAGCCCGACGAAGGTGATTTTGGGCACCTAAGGTTCGCTCCCTTGAATTACCTCCGGGGGGGCCACCAAAGTTCCTACACTTTCGACGTGAATGACGTCTACGGCTGCCAGATCTCCGATGGCTCCTATAAGGGCCTCTTTACAGTAGGCTTCTCCACCGGAGCGGAGCTTGGTTATTACGGTGCTCGTGTAGACGGAGTAAACTGGAGCACCGATAGTATTGCTGGTCGTGATCTGTATGCTGTGGATGGGGATGGTACGGTTGATAATGTGATCGCTGTAGGCTCACGAGGGGCAGTCTACGAGTGGGATGGTTCTGACTTTATTTACGTCGGTAGTTGGGAGACCAGTGGTACCAATTTCTGGGACGTATCCTATTACGATACCAGTAATATTTGGATGTGTGGGACCGATGAGCTGATCTACCACTATGACGGTACCACGCCCACCTCCCAAAACTCTGGCGGCACCAAGGATCTCCACTCGATCCATGCTATCAATGATCAGTTGGTGTATGCTGCAGGTGGAGACCTCTCCAATGGAGCTATCCTGATGCTCACGGAGGATGGGGGAACTATTTGGACAGATGTTACCAGCCGCATCCCCGACCTTGCATCAAACGATTGGTTCCAGAGTATCACTTTTGACCAAGATCAGCCTAACCGGGGTGTGATTGCTGTAGCCACTGGATCAGGGTCAACCACGTCGAAGGTTTACTACACCGAAGATAGTGGACGGACGTGGGAAGCTATGGCGTTTGAAGTACCCTCGTCGACCCTTGTCACGGGAGCAGATCTCAACGCAGAGAGGGTCGTGGTAGTGGGCCAAGATATGACTACGGGTGGGTCGCCAAGGCCTCCTGTGGTCTATGAGACAGAATCATTGGGTACTAAATGGACAAAGGTAGCTGTCCACGATACCACCGCAGATGTGAAGTCGGTATTCTGCGCACCCGATGACTCCCTAACCTACCTTGGTGCGGGAAATGGTGAAGTGCTACAGACCCCTGCCGACACGGTTCGCTTTGACCCCGTTAACCTAAGGTTCTACGTGGCCTCAATTGGGTCTACTGATCTGAGCCCCGTCCTAGCGGACCTTGACGCCATCAAAGGCGGTTTCTACTGGAATAGCTCGACAGACTCTCTGCCTGCACTCTCCGACGCTATTGGCAACATCAATGTCGACCTGAGTCCGGTGCTAGACGATCTTACCGCCATTAAGGGTCCGAATTTCAATACCAATGTGGACTCTCTCTCAGAGAGGGTCAAAGAAATCCCGTTTAGTGGAACGCTGGCACAGAGCAACTCGGCTACGATCACGGTGAGGATCGGTGAGCGTACCGGACTCACTCCGTCAGATCTCGAAGCGGAGCTTTATAAAGACGGCATGAACACCAGCACTAACCTGCTGTCTACATGGCAAGAGGTTGACGATGTGAACGCGCCGGGCGTCTACCGATTCACGCTCACTAACGTCGACACAGACACGCTGGGGGATCTTCTGGTGCGGATTTCAAGGGCCGTCCCTGAAAACCTAGAGGTTTTCGAGTGGACCGGCACCCCCTCCGGTTCTAGCCTCGAAGGCACAAATGAAGCCAACTCGCTTGGTACGATAGAGGTGGTGGACTCCAGCACCATTTACGTCGGACTATATGGTGACGCCCTTGGCGAACAGACGGTGTATCCCGAAGTATACACCACGGCTAACGGCGGGGATTCGTGGTCGAGTGTCTATTTCAACCAGATGCCCCCACGGTACCTCAAGGGATTGGGGTACGACGCAACAACAAACACCGTCGTAATATTAGGCGAAAACTCTTCGGGGAACCAAGTCATCTACTATGGGACCCCTTCAGGTGGGCTTTTTCCGACAGCAAACCCTCCCGGCACGTATTTCGATAACGGCGGTGCCCCTATGGACCTCGCCGTTACAAATGACGGCGCTGGAAACCCTATTGTGTATTTCACTGCCACCGATTCTGGTTCAGAATCCTACGTCATGAAATGGGACGGGTCGACGAATACCTTTTCCACGATTAGAACCGGCACCACCGAAGGCTACATAGGTGTATATGCCGTAGATGATCAAACACTCATTGTGACAGGAGCCGATACTTCTGGGAACCCTTACCCTGTGATCTACAAGACCACAAACGGCGGTTCTAGCTGGACTTCGGTATTTTCACATGTCGATGCTGACCTGTATGAACAAGCCCTATATATCGACTTTGACGACACGAACACCTACGGTTACGCAACGGGGCTCTCGGTGGACGTAAGCGGACCTACATCATTTTCATTGACAATCTACCGGACAGCAGATGGTGGTGACACGTGGACCCGATCCATTCCCACGGCAGAGGGTTCGCCTATCCCGTATCCGTCAGCCGGTGGCGTTCATGTGATTGACCAAGACACCCTTGTGTTTGCATCTTTCGATACAACTGAAAATAGCGGTGATATCTTGTGGAAATCGGAAGATCAAGGCGCTACGGCGACTCAGATCACATTGGAAGGACTCACTTCGGGTACAATTTATGGTCTGGACGGCGACGGAGTGGATACCTTTGGTGTCATTAATATGCCGTCGTCCTTGGACAACAGCGTATTCCACTATGGCTATGGGGAAACCTATACGCCGATGGACGACGTAACACTCCGCTTTGGCGTGGAAGAGGCCACATCAAGTGTAGATCTCACACCGGTTACAACGTCTTTGGACGAGATCAAGGGTAGCGGTTTCAATACCTCCACAGATTCGATGGAACACCTCAGGGGTGTCCTCGATAACCACACAGTATCTTTGGGTACCATTGACACGGGTGTCTCCGACATTCAGGATTCGGTAGCTCGTGTGCTAGGCCTCTCACAGGAGAACGTCCGTATCACCGGCCAGACTTACGATGCCGACAATAACCTCACTGGCTCTACGATCACGATCTACCCGACAGCTCAAGATGTGGTGGACCAGACAAATGCTGCGGCAACCTACCAGCTCACTGCTGACTACGATGCCAATAATCGACTGATTGACTACCGTATTGAGAAGACCTCCTAAGTCTCTGGGTGATTTATGCTCCTGTTCAAGCTCAACACTAGTAACGTCGTCACGATCATGTTGGCGGCGGGTGGTACTCCCGTTACGGGCCTCACGGCTACGGACGTGGACTGCTTCCTCTCCAAGAACGGGTCGAGCCCCGTGGCCTACACCTTAGATGGTACCAACTTTACTGAGCTGAGTGCCACGGATATGCCGGGACTCTATACGGTAGATTTTGCCGCCTCTTCTATCGACACCGAGGGGGAGTGGATCGCCGTATTCAAAGACAGCGCAGGTGGTGGAGCTTTCGATCAATATGCGTCGAGAGCTATTGTCTATGCCAACCTCTTTGATGATGTAAACGCCCGTGTAGGTACGGCAGAGACGAATATCAACAGCCAGATCACTACCACAGAGACAAACCTCACGGCTGAGATTGACGAGAACGAGGGCAAGATCGACGTCGTGAACGCTAATATCGGAGGGTTCAACGGGGCGATTGATGATATTAAGGGATCTGGATTCAGTTCGGGCACGGACTCCCTCAAGGCACAGAGGGATCTGTTTGACTCCCGTGTCCCCTCTGAGGTGGCCCAGAAGGACCAGTTGGTCGGTACCGGAGGCACAGAGGCGGCCCCGGCTGGTATCGGTCTCTGGGACGTTCTAGGCGACGGCTCAGTGTCGATAGGTGATATTGACCTCTCGCTCCAAAGGCTGCTAGGGTTGGGCCACGAAAACTTTGCCATTCGTGATCAGGTGTATGACACAAAGAACAACCTCCTGAACGCCACGGTCAAGATCTACCCCTCAAAGGCCGATGTACAGGGTGATACAAATGCCATAGGTACCTACAGCATTTCGGCTACCTATGATTCTCAGAACCGTCTGACCGATTACCAGATGGTGAAGGACTCTTAACATAGACGGTTCCAATGTCTCAATTTTACCCCTCCAATCCGACTGCCAAGCGTCTCCCCCACCCCCTTGGGAGGCGTATCAAGATCGGTGCCCTTCTATCGGGTCTTGATGGCGATGCTATTGTAGATGACTACAATGCCGGTGTACTAGGCACCACTGTAACCACAGGAGGTGTGTGGGCGAATCTCGATGCTACATCAATCACCACGTTGGGCCAGATCGCCAACATGGATTTGATGGACGTCGTGGAGAATGCGGTGATCCTCACTGAACACGCCCCGATTACCAAAGGTTATGGGGATGCCCAGCTCGCAGGGGTGGATGACGTTACGATCAAGATCGACGGAGTAGCTGCTACCATTGTAGCAATGGAGCCTGCTCTAGGCCTTCTAGTGTTGGACCAGACGGTGGTCCCGGATGCTGACGTGAAGGTATCCTACCACTACACCCCGAATCCCACACTGGAGTTTCAGGGCCTCAACAATATGGCCTATCGTCTCAATCAGAGCGGGGACAAGAACCAAGCGCCCTTCACCTACGATGCAGTGCTGGGGCCTTACAACCGGCCACAACCGAAACAGTACGAGCACCGCTACCAAGCATTTGACTACGAATACACGGCGGTCCTCAATGACCCCACCTCTCTCGTTCTCAATGAGCCTAAGCATAGGCTGACTCTTCCTAAGTTCAGCCGACAGAAGCAGGCGACCTCTCTCTTCTTCGAGGGTGATGGACACCCCGTGGGGATGGAGCATGTAGGACCCTCACTAGGTTCTCCGGTCATTGAAAACGGCCTGTACGTGGTGGAGGACCTCTCCACGTCCACTAATGTCGTTGACAGCCAGCCTAGTTACTTCCGAAAAGAGGTGGACCTCTCCTTTGAGCACGTCTCGATCCTCAACTTCCGAATGGAGATTGAGGACTACACGAAGGATGGAGACTTCACTGGTGTGGCGGCGGGGTATGCGGGAGAGTCCAAGCTCCAATTCATCGGCTTCCTAGACATTGACGGCTTCAAGGCAGTAGGCCTTCTCAAAGACCCGTGGGACGAGTCGAGGTGGCAGTCCTACGCCGGGCTAGGGGCAGAGGTTACAAATGACTTAGACTGGCTCTCCTTCGACTCACAGCCTCCTCTGTCTGTGGGGCAGAGGATCTTCTTCGACTCTCAGGTGTATGACGTCCTAGACATTGACGAGGATACCACAAGTGGGGAGTGGTTGGTGCAGCTCGACAGGGATGCTCATGTGACAGGAGAGATCTCCCTTTTCCCTGAGATAGATTGGAGCAGCCTCAAGACCTATCGTGCCTTCAAGGGGGAGGGAGGACAGATTAATGTGCTGGTGGGCGGCAATATCCTACCCGTCGCTACACTGGAGGAGGAAGAAGCTGCGGTACCTACAGAGATCTTTGAGCTGGTAGAGAACAACTCCATGTTCTTCGGCTCTCTTAGTCGCAAAGCCTCTAACAAAAGCCTCTGGGACTTTGCTCGCTACTCTCTGATGCCGGTAACAGACGTGGAGGAAAGCTCCCGTGTTACTGTGACCTCAGAGTTCGATCAGCTCCCGGAGGACGAGGAAGAGCCGTGGTACCTCTCTGACAACCAAGGTTACGCCACGCTTGTAGGTCCGTCTTTGCTCACCCAGAGTGCAGGCCAGCGGTATGTGGGAGGCTCTCTCAACTACACGAGGATCGAACCTTTCTTGACGTCAAAAGCGACGTTGGACCTGACGACTTCCGTACGAGTCCAGTCTTATGCGACAGGTTCGCCCGCATACCTTACGGCATCCGATCAGAAAAAAGAGCTGACGATTGCCCTGTTTGATAATGTTTCGGCCCTGTCTTACAAGAACGTAGACGCCCTTTCTAGGGTCACACAAGGGTTTTGGAACCGGGCCAACGCGAATAGCCTTCAGTCTAGGGGGCACGTCAATGGTCTCAATGAGACACCACTGGATCAGTTCCTAGAAGCCTTCGGCGGGGCAGAGAGCTTTGCTGACGTGGGATGGACAAGTACGCTGAATGCTGCTGAGCTGTCCTTCTACGACCACTACATGAGTATCAGCCATGACGGTGGAACCTACGAGTCGGTTGCAGAGAGCACAGGTAAGGGCACCTTCTCCGATGAAGTGCTGGGTATCCGACTTCGCTTCGGAGACTATACACTGTTGGGCTCGGGACAGGTACCTGTCTACTTCGGTGTGAGCGACGGCAATGATCAGATCTACCTGACCCCCTATGATGATGGAGCAAACAAGCACTTCGTCTTCTGTGACGAGGACGGTGCGCTCTTCACTGATGGAGGCGGCCAGTACGTAGGCTTCCAGTACGATTGGGACGATGGGGATTTCCACCACCTGAGGTGGACTCGCTATGGTCAGAATGTCACAGTCTTCATGAACGGCCAGTATCAGGCGGTCTTTGATGTGGCAGACCTCCCGGACTCGGCGGTGACAGATGTGAGCACCAAGTTTGGTTTGCTCGACGGTACCGTGGACGTGGACGTTGACTACTTTTTCGCCCACAGTGCCCCCCACGATACCCGCAAGATCGGTATCTACAAGGGAGGAGGTGATCTGCTGGATGCCAGCAATTACGAGCTGGTGAATGCAGAGTGGTTCGGTACCTATGCGGACCTGCGTATCCGTCGCAACCCCGTAGGACGTGTTGAGATCTTCCTGAATGGACAGAGCACGCCTATTCTCCAGATGCAGTATACCGACCTTCCTGATAGGGTCGAGCACTACAACACAAACACAGATCTAGGCTACGTCCAGTTCGGCACAATGGACCCGCAGGCCTACTCAGAAGTCATGTGGGAACACATCAACTACGACATTATCAATCAGCGAGACAACCAGAAGGCCAACAACCAGTCTTACCTCAATCGCTACAATGTCATAAGCAGCCCTGAGTCCGTCATTGACGAGGGACCTGAATCAGTCTCACTCACGTCTACAACGGCCACTACCGTACGCCTAGCTCCCTCCGGGATGCACGCAAGGCAGGTGCTCTCTGTTGTATCAGAGGACGGCAGCACAACATACCCCTTTACATATGATCCCGAATCGAATACGGTTGAGATCACGGGGGCCGGTCTCCCTTCGGAGCAAGAGAATGTTACAGTAACATTCTGGCACTCGAAGCCCTATACGAAGGCCTATCTAAAGAACAACCGGGCGTATACGACGCTTAATGAAGGCACGCCTCCTATGCCCCTGTCACAACAGGTGCAGATCGAAGTGGAGGCTACGGCACCGGGCAACTCGACGATCTTAGATCCTGACTTCGTAATGGATGATGGCTCTACCGTCGTCAAGTTTAAGCGGAACGACGAAGCCTTCTATGAGAACCTAAATCTCATGACGTCTACGGACGATGGAGAGGTAGGTCTTATTGCGCCAGCCTGTGATGAAGACGGCTTTATTGAGCTGACGTTTGAAGGTCCGTTTGACGAAGAGACTGTTGAGCTGCCGCCACAAGAGCATGAGCCCACGAGGCACCGTCACCGTATCGGATACTTTAACCAGTCGTCCTCTACGCTCAATGACATACAGACTAACACGGTTGGTATCGAGTCCCCGATCTCCGTGGGCATCTCCCAGCAACTGGAAGAGGACACGTACGGAGGCGTCTCAGACAGTCCTCAGTCCAGTGGGTCCGTACTCCGGGACAACTACGGTACTGCCACGTTCAATAACCCAAAGACGACCCTGAATAAGGTGGTCACGGATACCAGTGATTACCATGACGATTCGGTGATCGCACGAGCCAATACGGTGGTCTATGTTGAGTACACGCTCGACTTCCTGACCGCCGTTAACCCCTGAATAATCCTTTTGTAAGCCGTACGAGTAGCTATTTAGTCGAAGCACGCAAGAGGTGAAGGTAGTATGACCATCTTCAAAGACATTTATGAAAGGGCAACATCTGCCCTCTCCAGTATCGGAATGGCCTTCCGATATGATGATCAGTACACCGGACCTAAGGGAGAAGTCTTCTTCCGGCTGGAACACGCAGACGGAAGCGTCGAAGAGCGGCATATCAACAACGTCGTGACTCAGGACTTTTCCCTCCTGATGGCCCGCCTCGCTAAAGATCCACTGGAGCCCCGCTACGGCGTGTATGCTCTTGCTGTAGGATCTGGCGACACGGGATGGGATCTCCAAAACCCTCCCGCTGAAACCAACACACAACGAGCCCTCTACAGTGAGCTGGGTCGTAAGACCTTCAGCAAGACGGACTTCGTGGATAGTGGCGGTTCCGCTATCGCACAACCCACCAATGTAGTAGACTTCACGACTACGTTTGCTGAGTCGGAGGCGGTGGGTCCTATTGTAGAGATGGGCCTCATTGGTGGTGACGTCAATGAAGATATGGGCGTCACAAACCCGATCACGCCTGCCAACGGGCCGTATGATGCCTCGCTGGACGTGGCGGGTAAAGACCTACTATGCAACTACCTGACCTTTCCCGTGATCAACAAGCCTGCTACCTCCCGGCTTACGATCACGTGGCGCTTCACGTTTTAATGTGTCGCTCTTTGAAGAGAATCCCTTATGGCTGACAAAGATTACGGTTCGGTTCTGACTAGGTATCTAGACCCCGCTGAAACGGGGTTTGATACTGTTGTGTATCAGGCGGGAAACCCTCTGCTTGACTCAGAGTTCGTACTGGACCAAGAGATCCAGAATCGTGGGCGCTCGGCACTCGTGCGTCAAACAACCCCCTCTGGCTGGCTTACGGGCGATTTCAACAAAGATGGTAACGAGGACTTTGACTTTCGCAGTGAGGCAGATACATTCTACCTCACAAACAAGCCGATTGTCAATGTAAATGGCTGGATCATCCCTCTTGAGTATGCCTCTACCAGTGTGGCCGGGGAAAATAAGATCGAGCTGGATGCACCTCCTAGCGGCATCGGTAACGTGGCCGCCGACTTTGTATACCTTGAGGTGTGGCGCTCCCTCGTAGCTCCTGACCCCGATGACACGAACAAGCCTGCCGGAGATAAGATCTACCGTCACGGTAACGTCCAGTCACTGGCCGCCGAATGGCTCGATGACGACTTGATTGACCCGGACCCGGAGATCAACACAGAAAGCACTAAGCGTGTTCAGATCCAGTACCGACTCGCCACCACCCGACTCAATAGCTCGGATAATAGAGTCGGCTACTCCGATGCTGCGGTCTATGCTCAAGGTCCTAATGCAGCTCTTACGACGGAGCAGTATCAGGAAGTTGCAGGTGACTCAGGACTCTGGAGAGCTGGTGATGGGGATCATACCAACAGCCTCAATACCGTTGACGGCTATATCTACTCGATCCCCGTCTGCATCGTCTTCCGTCGTAATAGCAGCGGCTTCACCTATACCGGAAATGGTAATGGCGGCGTCCTCCTAGCTTCGGGGACCTCCGACCGCCCGGATGGACTGTACGCTGACGAGATTGTGCTTGATGACGTGCTTGACCTTCGCCGCAACGTGAGCCTCAACGGCTTCGATTGGGATCGAGTGTTGGAGCGTAACACCTCGATGCTGATGGACCAGACACTCCAGTCGTGGGCTATGAATACGGCGCACACGGGGTGGATGGTTGCCGGTGAGCATGATACGGGTCGAAGCCTCTTGATGGCTGACACGCTGAATCATGCCGGTGGTGTTGATTCTACGGGCAACGCCTTTAGGAACACAGACGGGCGATGCAGGATCTTCTCCGACCGTGCACACGGAGAACAGTATGTCGAGGCCTACACCAAGGGCGCGAATTGGTCTTCAGGGGATACGCTTACTCTGGACTTCGCTGCGGACGTACCTGCCAATACACCGGCAGGTACAGTGATCACAGATGTGGTTGCGGTCGTACAGGACGAAGGGCAAGTGGACGTACCTCTCACAAAAGTAGAGGGGCTGGGTACCGCTAATGTCACGGTCACTATCGGCAACCCTTCCGTTGTCTCCAGTCGAGACATTTGGGTTACATACGAGATCATGTATCCTGCAGGCTCAGGCCTCAATGCCCATGTAAAGGCTGGGGCCACGAATTTCGATGTGACGGTTCACGACCCCACAGCTTTCGACCTGTTGGTGGGTACGTCCTTTACGAATGATGACACTGGACGTGCGGCTATTCGAGACTATGTGTGGGCTGAGTTCGAGCAAGGGCCTCACCGTGAAGTGGGTGTCTACTACACAACGTCAAGTGAAGAGTCGGTTACGGTGGTCAGCAAAGATGACACCACCGTCGTACTCCCGGAGAGGCTTTTTGATGGAGCTACAGGCACCACAAAGGGTGTGGTTAGTGTCACGGATAGCGGGTCAACCACCTATACCGTGGACAGCACAACGGCTGGGCGAACCGTTAAGCTCTCGGCACCACTACCTTCGGCTAATACTGAGGTGACGGTCGACTACTACCCAAAGAGGGCGATTCCTTCGGGAGTGGGCGGCATCACTCTCTACTACATGACGCCCAGCATCCAAGCGGTGACGTTTGACCCGTACCTTCAAAATGCTGCTCCAGATAACCGGTTGGAGATCTCGCCTGTTCGAGTAAGCCCTTATATGTATGTAGGTACAGTGGGATCAGGCTCGTACATAACCCCGTTCCCGTACGAGGCTCCGATGAACCAGATTCCGGTTCATATCGACCTCGCTTCGGTAGGAAGTGGGCCAGTCTTTAGGGGTGAGCACGAATTGAGCGCTCCCGGTGACATTTCGATTGATGACTTCGATGCCAACACCGGCTTCCTCCGATTGCCTACAATGATCCCGATGGCCCCGGTAGATCACTTCACGCTTACAGACCCTAACGGGGGCGTGGAGAATAACGAGTTCGTCTCCCACTATACGGGTGTCGATCTTACGGAGTACCGGCCCTCCGCTATTGCGCAAGGCCTCTCTTCGGTGGTGGAGCACAAATGCTTCCTCCCCGTAGTGGCCCAGCTCGAAGCAGACACGCAGTTTGCCCGTAAAGGGGAACATGTGCTGGTCGTATTCTCAAACTACCTTGAGTTGTCTGAGGACAACCGGGTAGGATTCGCAGACACAGATAACACCACTTGTGCGGCTATTTACCGACTCAAGGGAAGCCTTCTAACATACTGATCAAGGTGCGATATGCCTAGAAACAGTGACCCGAATAAAATCAGTGTTGGTGCGGGGCGGGCCGGACAAGAATCGGTGACGTCTTCCGCACTCAACATCAATGTAACTGCTGGAAGTGGTGGTGTTGGGAGCGTAAAAGCCTCCGAAGTTCAGAGTGAGACTCCGGCGCACCTCTCGGGGGATAACCTCCAAGAGAACCTCTATTCCATAGACGGTCTGGCACCACTTCCCCGACCCAACAGGATCGGAGAAGCACGTACAGACGTCCCTAATCCGGCTGACTCCTATGAGGCCCCCGACCTTGTGGAAGGCTTCTATGACGCTGCTGGAGTTGCCACAGCCGCTGTTCTCACGAATGATAACACGCTAGAAGTCAGCTTCCTTATGTACCCCTCTGACCGGGGTATCTTGGCGGTGCAAAAGGATACAGGGTCCGGTTGGGTAACTACACAGGCCCTCAATCTAGAGGGTATCTTTACAGAGGGTGATCCTGACGACACCGCAGCTCCCTCACGCTGGGTGGGCCAGAATGACTATGTGGCAGGATCGAGCGCCGCAGGGAATGTAGATGGGCTCCCACAAGGGATTGGGCTCGTTGACCGCCTTCCCGCATTGACAAGCTACAACCGGGGAGACTTCTCCTTTCTAGCTGGCGGTCCAGATCCTGTCTATGAGGTGTACGAGTATAACTACTACGCCTACCAACTGGCCCGGACCACGGTAGAGATTGATCTAGGTGCCACTACCTCAGAAGCCAAAGGCCAGTACCGGATTGTCCACTTCGCCGCAGAGGCCGATTACTTCAACGCCAAGAATGGCCTAGCCCACAAGACGTGGGGTACAATCAGTGTCGGCGTGAACGAAGTGTTCCTAGACTCGGATACCACGACGGCGATTGCGCTTAGTACCGCAAACCCACAATTCATTACCCCTGTAGATACTGCCAACTCTTCCGAACCAACCGTGAGGTACCTCAGTGGCGTCGTGTATTATGGCCCCACTGATGACTTCGATGTAGACTGGTCTGCGACAGGACTTTATGATGACTCCTTTCTTGAGAAAGGCGTCCGTCTGCGTTGGCTGGCGGGAAGAGACGAGTGGGCACAAGAGTTTATCTATACGGACTACAGTGGAAGTGGTACGGCTCCGGGCACTACCGCAGCATACAACAATGGTGCACATAATATCAGCGGAGCCCATATTTCTGTTGCAGATCCCGATCTCCATGCTGAAGATGGTCTTGGGAGATCAGACACGCTGACGTATACAGGAAACCCGTTGCTGCTACACGAGGAAGACTACGGCACAACCCCTGTAGGTTTTCGTCTAACGTCTGAGACGTTCAATGACGAAGAGACACGGTATGCTGGGGGCGTAACGGGAACGGTGGTCCCGGATGGTTCAACGAGCAGTTGGGATTCTACAGCTACCCTGAGTGGTAGCGATCTCCTAGTAAGCGGTGCAACGTCTGGGCAAAATTTGGACTTGATCGAGGGAGGAGTCTTGTCTTATCCCTCTATTAACTTCTCGACCGCATACCCTACGGGCAGTCCCGACTACTCAAACTCCACCGCTCTATGGGCAGCCGGATTGGATAAAACCTATATCCGCTCCTTTGACACAGAGGCGTCTACTCGTGAAGGCAAAATCCGCATCGTGGGTGAGCCTACCTCAGGAAGCAATAATCTTTTTGAGGATATGGCACATGACACGAGCACCGGCCTTCAGGTAGATATTCTACCGGGCCATGAGATCCCAGCAGATGCTAAGTGGTGGTCGCTGGGCCAAACCTACGGTGAGGGTGGAGCCCTCATGGACGTAGAGGTGGAGAGCAGCAACTCTATCCTCTTGTCTTACTATACGGATGCGTTTACGAGCCTCCATTCGGGCACCTCGACGTATCCACTGGCGCTTCGGGTAATGATCAACGGGTCGACCCCCTCTGCATCCGAAGTTCGCATTTACAAAATCGATTGGCTACCTCACTTCTAATTGGTGGTAAATATGAGCTTGAAAGATAAAATCATTCAGAAGGCCCTCGTAGGCAAGGCCCGTACTGACGATGCCCGCAGTGCCCAAGCGGAGTCTCTTGCGTCTTCGGTACGCCCTGACCGTGCCCTTGACAAGGTGGGAGTGCCTCTTACAGAGAATGGCCGCAGTCCTATCAGGTTTAACCCGGCTGCCCCGCACGACTACGCCTACTATTCGTTAAATCCCCCTTCATCTCCCCAAGACGCCATTGAGCTTCTTCGCAGGGCGAGACTCATAGAGCCCGCCCTGATGCACGGTGTGGATCTAGTATGTGAGGGGTTTACAGGTGAAACCAATGGGAATGACTATCAATTAGATACGAATGGGCCGGTTCTCACAGACCACCTTACGGCAAGCCCTTACACTTCCGTACCAAGTGATTGCGTCTTGGTGGTTAAAAATGGACTCAATGCCGGGGTCTATACCATTAGCAGCTCCACCGGAACTGTGATTGAGATTGACGGAATCTTCCCCGCAGGTGACACCGGAGCGGCTAAAGGGCAGTGGGCTGTGATCGCACCACAGCCTTACCGACTTCTGCCTTATCCCCTGACAGACGGCAGTAAATACAGCCTGACCTACCTCTTCGTACGGCCAGATGACTGGCCCCTTTACAAAGACACCGGAGAGGCGACGAATACAGGGCTGTCTTCGGTAGCCAAAGGTTCCTATGATGCCACACACACAGGCTATGTAGATCAGAGGGTGACTGTTGATGCAGATACCGGAGGCGGCGTCATTTCAGCGGGGGATTACGTCGAATACCAAGATGCTATCTACTATGTAAAGGCGTCCGCTGTTAATGGTACCGATGATCAGCTTACTCTCACCCCGTTCTGGAACTACCAAGTCCACGACCTACCGGCTTCCGGTGGGCTTAGGCACCTACACACGGTAGGGGATCTGGTATCTAATGGCTCTGTTACGGATGAAAATGGCAATACCATCCCTCTCTATGACGAAGGACTTGAATACATTCGCATCAAGAATCTTGTCGATGGGACAATGACAGACCATACCCGGTCATGCCTGAGCTTCCTGTCAGAAAATACGCCCGATCAGCTAGGTTATGCCCCTGCTCTTATCCCCGCCGATGCGACAGGAGACTTTGACCTCTCTAAAGCCATCACGTCCTTTGGAGATGTGAGGATCAATGATTTTGCTGGGGGGGATCAGGAAGTAGTTATCGACTACCGTGAGGGCTTGGTACACCTGTCCCACGTGATCGGAAACAAAGGGGAGGACCTTAACCCGACCGGTTATGAGGATGCAGATGGGTTTCCGGTGCTCTACATGATGGCCTGTGAGCTTACGGCACCTAGCGCACCTAAAGCAGCGTCGAGGATGGCCTCTCCACCTGACAATGAGCAACTCCTCCGGTCTACCTTTGAGTATGTAGATGGGAAGCGTCAAAGCACAGCCGGTAGCCAAAACAGTGTGGGTTGGTCTATCGTCCTCGAAGAGGACATTAACCACACACCTCCTAACGACGTTCAAAATGATTACGATAATGTCAAGGGCAGTGGCCAGCATAAAGGGCTCCATCTGGGCTCAGATGGGAATGGGACGCTTGGTTACTTTGGCCAAGAGAGGGTAGGAGACTACAACTGGACATTCTATAAAAAATGGGGCATCTCTTTCAAAAAGGACGGGCTCTATTTTACCCCTGACTACGACAAAAGCGGGAGCTTCGACGATTCCAGTTCAGCACAGTTGGCCGTCACTGCCCCTGTGTACCTTGAGTCTCAAGTGGGTGGATTCCCTATCACTCTGAGCACAGGCAGCAACAGGTTTCGTGGTGTGCTCGAAGATCGAGAGTTTGACTTTATGATCGCAGACGGGACTTACACCCAATCTGAGATCGTAACTGAGATCGAGTCCGGTCTGGAAGCGACTGTGGGCCTTACAGGTTCGGGAACCGTGTCCCAGAACTTCTCAGTGTATGCGCAAGGCTCACAGGTACGTATCGAAACGCGATACGATATCCGTCTGTTTGAGGATGCAGGGCTACAGTTCCCTGTAGATCAAGACAGTGTGCAGGGTGATATTGAGCTGAGAACTCTCCACTCAGGAGCTGATCAGTTAGGCTTTCGCTTCAACAAAGACACCTCCACGATTGAGGCAGATGCACAGGACCTAACCCTTGGTGGTGTGTCCTTAGGGGCTGATCATAAAGGCACGACCTCTTCCTACGTGCTTGAAGGTCTTGATATTCTAAGCTCTGATGCAGGAGCGGGTACAATTACTCTGGGTGCGGGAAAGGTATCCTTCGAGTCCACCAGTGGTGTACCTTCGCTTGTCGATATCCCTGAGACAACCCATGCTATCTCTCCTGACCCTGACCCTGACCCTGAGTACATGGTGCTTCTCCTACGGGAGGATGGTACTTGGATTAGAACGGCACTCTGGAAGCTCTACAACTCTAATGAGAGTTCCGTAGCCCTCGCTGTATACCACTACGACGGCGCAACCTTTAGCCTCTTGAAGGACGCACGTGATCTTTACAAAGACTCTCAGTGGGCGTCAACGCTTACGGTAGGAGGCTCACGCTCACGGTTTGAAACCTTTGAAGGTGCGCTGGCTAATGCTCAGTTGGCGGGGAGTCTCCCCCTACGTCACTCTACTACGATCACACTAGAGGGTGCCGTGGAGATAGATATGACGGTAGCCGCCGCTTATGCCCTACCGGACGATCTGACCATTGAGGGCAATGGTTTCCCTATCCGTATTGAGAACCACTCGCACGGACCTGAGCAGGCTGCGTTCATTTTGGGTAACAACAACACCTTCGAGGATATAGTATTTACAGGCATCAACAACACAACCACGTACGCAACCTTCTTTGGCCCCAATGATGCGGAGAGTGTGTCTGGGTGTGTGTTCCGACAGTGTGAGTGGGTCCCTAACGTCTACAGGGGTGCCGCCTTTTCACCTGTGAATGGAGGCACGAACAGTGGGACACTCTCTGACTTTATCTTGGAGCAGTGCAAATTTTATGCGTACTTTGAGGTGATGAACGCAGTCAACTGGAAGATGGATCACTGCACTGTATCCAGCGAGGGTATCACCTTCACTGGTGTGTCCAGTGACGTATCTGTGACAAACCTCTACGGCCAAGGTAACGCTGGGGTGGACTTTGATCCAACCACAGCCGCCAACTTCTACGTGAGAAATATCGAGGGCGTGCTAGGCGCAAAGGGCACAGGATCTACAGTGCATGTGTCAGGCACCATCGACAGAGGCATTACAGTCTTGTCCGGTTGCACAGTCAAAGGGTCCGGTCACGTTGATTCGTTCACCGGTGGAGGTACGGTTAACTTCACCGGTTATGTGGCTGGAGCTGTAACCGCCTCGGTTGCGGGGTCTGACTGGCAGATAAATGGTGTTGTGGGTTCGATCTCCGTGACCTCTGAGTCCACAGTCAAGTTTGAGGGCCGCTGTGTAGGCGGCGTGACTCAAGATTATGGCACTATCGAGCTATCAGGAAGTGTGGGAGGGGGCTTTACTTTCGAAAGTCCGCCAACAGGTACTGCTATTATTACCAAGCTGAACAACCTCACCTATAACGGACCGGCATTCACAGTGGATAATGTGTACCGCCAGTTCTACGCCTATAACTGCCACTTCAACTCGAACATGACGTTTCATAGAACACCCGATGTTAGATTCGATCAGTGCTCTGTGGTGGGCAACCTCACAGTAGACATCAGTTCCGATATGGTCTTATATGACTCTGTAATTGACGGAGATGTGACTGCTAATTTCACTTCGGGGCCTTCAGCGACGACACTTACTTTCTATGGTGGGGGTTGGACAGGTACATCTGAGGACAACACTAGTGGGTTTTTCACATATGTGCCCCTAAACACCACGCCTTAAAAGGAACCTAAATGATCTATCTAATTGAGCAAACCACGGACCGGATCAAGGCCAGCTATACCGACAGGTTCGATGGCCCGATCAACGGCTTCGACGTCATGTATGTACCTAACGACGTGTCGGTAGACGAAGATGTTTCAGGCTTCGACCGGGCCGCGTTGCGAGATCAAAAGTTCGAGGGTATCCTTGAGGATAATGCCTCCTTCGAGTATGTCTACGGAGAGGCGAATGATAACCCCTCCTCGCTGCCTTGGGACCTTGCAGCTTCCGGCACTCGTGCCGCTACGGGAGGGGTCACGTGGCTCCCACCCTTGGTGAGCGGTGATCCGGGATTTGTCCAGACAAGTACGATCGACATTTCCTCAGACGGTGCGTTTGATACGTTCCTCCCTTATTGGGAGATCTACACTCTGGAGAGAACAGAGGTAGACGGACTTACTAAGGTTCAGTATGTTAGGGTGAATCCAGATCACTCTAGCATTAAAGTATCTATATCCAATGATAACGGATCAACATTCGCGGAGGTGGACTATCTTGAAGAGGAGATTCTGCCCGCAATGTCTTCGGATCTGGTATTGAAATTCGAGAACACAGACCCAGCGAACCGCTACTATCTTGGTAGCTTCGCATTTTTGTACTGACTGAGGTAACACGGCATGGCGGAATTTCTTGGAGACGGCGTATCTCGCACCCTTTCCGCAAAGGCCCGACAGTTCGTTAATGTTGTCTGGCAGAAAGGTGCGCCACCACTGGATTCTGAGCTAAACCTCACGAACCAGATGTTGGCAGAGGCCCAGCAGGCACTCGTATCGGCTAATGTATCCTCAGGTTGGATCGGCAACCCTTACGATGCAATGGCTGACTACGAGTTTGACCGTCAGGCATCAAACATGTTCTGGCTGGGTAAAGCGGAAGCTGATAGCGAGGGGGATATTCTCTGGGCGAATGTCAACGGTTGGATGGTGCCGGTTATGGGTACCCAATCGCCGGACAGTCGCAACGCTATCATGCTGCCACCACCACAGGGAACAGTATCAGACTCTGACGTTAACTTCGTGTTCCTCGAAGTCTGGAAGGCTCAGGTAAGCCCCGATGGGGACAAGAACAAGCCGGGCTCCAGCCTGCTCTATAAGTATGGCAACGTCGAGTATGGTGGGGCCAACCTCGGTAATGATCTGGTTGACCCGGCCATGAAGAAGGAGACAACTGAGCGTGTCCAGCTTCAGTACCGCCTGCGGGTAGCCAACGCCAACCCTGCTCTCAATCCGAACGGCTTTGGTGCAGGTATCCGGGCTCAAGGGACGTTGGACAATCCTACCGCCAACGCCAACCCCATGTATCGCTTCACGAATATGCGTGACGAGATGGGAGATCCCGGTCTCTGGCGTGCAGGCGATGGCGACGGGGAGAGCGGCCTTCTAGGCACTGTGGACGGTTATGTCTACGCCATCCCCCTATGCTTCGTCTTCCGTCGCTCGACCTTGAGCTGGACGAAGGTAGCACAGCATGGTGCTTACAACCGTAACCCCGGTATGTCCGACCGCACCGAAGCCGAAGTGCTCCCCACCATTAAGCTCACGGCTGACTTGGAGATGGGCGATACGGAGATCTCTGTAGACACCACACAGAGTGCTACCACGCTCTCCGCTAGTGGCGGCCTCATTCAGGTGGACTCTGAGATCATTGAGTACAGTGGGTACACGGGTACGACCATCACAATTGCTACTCGTGGTGCCAAAGGCACTTACGCTACCAAGCATACGGTAGACGACACGGTAGACTTCGTGACCGGCCACCCCCAAGGTCTGTTCAGCGATCAGATCGTTCCGGCAGATGTTCTTGACCTGCGTCACATCATCTCGACGGATGGAGTCGACTACGACGGCCTCCTACTACACAACTTCAACCGCCTTGCCAAAGGTGAGCTTACCACGACGTGGAAGAAGAGCAGCGGGAACCTCAAAGGTCGCCGCCATTTCCAAGTGGACTTCTTTGGGGCTTCCCCCATGGCACCGGACTATACCGAAAAGGCCGACGTACCTGATGGACACCGAAAGGTCTTCTCAGATGCGTGCTCCCTCCAGCCAAATAATATGCTGGTGTTGGGATCGTCTCCCAGCTCGTCGGACTCGTCGGACTATGCCTTGAATGCGGACGCATCCATCTCCCGGTCAAATGATACAGGTTGGAAGGGGAATGATGTGGTCCGGGTAACTCTCGATCAGTTCCGTAACACGTTCCCTTTTGCGGACGCAGAGGAACGTAAGAAAGTGCGCTTCGTACACCCTTATGAGTATGAGGGATCTGAGCACGAGCCTGTACGTATGTGGTTCGGGGATACAGACCCCGCCAGTGGAGATCCTCGTAAAGAGGGCGCTTTAGGTCTGTCTTCTTCGGATACCGACCCTTGGTTCATGGTGCTAGGCACGATGGTTGAGGACCTGCCCTTCTCTTCCTCCGGCCAAGCGGACCTTGTTTTCGACAGTTCCGGTACGATCACTATTACGGGACGTGACTTCTCGACAGGTACCACTTCGATTGGCGACCAGCTCGCTTCGATGGGGGCTTGGATTGTAATCACAGAAGGCGATGACGCCGCTGACACCCAACCGGAGAACCACGGAGCATACCGTATCACAGGTAATTCGGGTCTTGCGCTGTCCGTCGAGACGGCGGCAGGCACTACACCTTCCTTCTCCTCCGATACGGCCAACCGTACGTGGGAGCTACGTCTTCCTGAATGTTCGGAGAATGATGACGATATGGTGGTGGCCCTTGTCCGCAGTGGTTTGGAAGCGGCAGGGACAAGCCTTAGCCTCTCCTACGATCTTCTGTACCACCCAGCCAGAGGACTGAGCCGTGTCCCGGAGAAGAGCAGCCATGTGGAGCTTGATCCGGGTAATGCCACTAACTACCTTCGAGAGGATGACTACTTGAACGTGTCAGACTCTGCGAACCCCACGGTTAAGAAGAGCACGATCGTACCTCTAGCTTCCTATCCCCACCATCATCACACCAAGATGGAGGTGCGTGACCCGCAAGACCTTCGAGGTCGTGAGACAGTGTGGTCGGAGGCTTATGTAGACCGGGGCTCCAAGACCCTGCTATACCAGCCGGTACGGAATGTTAACGCCCAGCTCAGCTTGATCTCTAATCAGGCGTCTGCGGTATCATACACAGACCCCACGGGCACCTTTGAGCTGGGCACCGGTCAGAGTGACGCCTCTGTTCTGGTACCCAAAGAGCTTCGACCCTCACTAGGTCGTATTGACCTTCCCTTCGTCCGCTCAAAGGCGAATGTGAGCAATACCTCCACGGAACCTGCATATGGTCTCAACTGTATGCTGCTATCCGGGAGCACAGGACTTTCGGACAACAACAGCTTCATCGAACAACGAACGGTGGCTGTCTTTGATCCGGTGAATATGACGGAATCAGACTACGGCGACTACAAGGATCTCTCCACTGTTGGTGGTGGCCCCGGTGGTGTTGAAGCGCTGGTATGCCGCTACTACAACAAGGGTGGAGTCCGTGGTATCGAGATTCCTGCTCACTACGGTGTGGCCCGCCTCTTTGCGATCTACAAGCAGAGCGACTTCTATACCGTGAGCGCGGGAGACAGCAACTTCTCTGCCCCGGAATATCGAGTAGATTCCGGTGTTGGCCGCCTCAACCTACTTAGAGAAAGTGGGGAGCGTAGATCACTGATCATTACAGACGACAACACGTTTGTGATCCCTGAGGACGTGATTGACCAGAACTACTTCACGGACGAACTGGCAGACGAGCCACTGGTCTTTGAGTTCGCATCGTTCTTCTTCGATGACTGGACCTCTGATTTCATGCGGCTTCACAGGCGACAGAACACGTCGCCCACCAGTGGATCGTTTCAGATGTTCGTTAATGGACCCGCAGAGAGTGGTGACGAGTTCTACCTCGTAAGCACCCGTACTCCCTACCAAGGTTCGATCTACGGTACGATGCCTAGCTCGACCTCGGATACGTCCACGGTGGACTATACTGACTACAGGCCGAAGCGGAACACAGAGTCACAGCTCGACGTTTTGGACCTCTTCACGGCATTCGATGCGGAAGAGGACGTGCGTGTCGAGAATGCTTCTCCCTTGGAGATCCTTGCGGCTCTACCCTTCGCCACCACGATTGGTACCGGAGCGGTTAGTGGACCCGTCGTGCCCGGCTCTTACACAGACGTCGGCTATCTATCGCTGGAGAATTACCCCTTCGAGTCTCTTACTGACTCGGAGCGCCAGTCAAAGGTAAGAGCCCACCCCTACACCGCCAGTGGAGCTTCCGTAGCTAAAGAGCTATCTGAGACGCTCTGTGGGCTCTCTGAGAGGCTTCCGCTTGGACTTGTGGTTGGTGATTACCAGATGCTCTCCGAAGGCGTCACAGGCGAATACAAGAGGTTCTGGACACCCAATGTGTCGCTGGAAGGTCCAGTAGATATGAGGGGAGACTGCGCACTCAGCAAATCCCTGATGGAGGGTACTCTGATCTTTAGTGATGGTACCTCAGGCCTTGAGTATGAGCACGACCATGAGCTGTACCGGACTCACAGAGGCGGCACTGTCATGGTAGGTTCGGGGACCCAACCCGGAGGTGCTGTTACGCTCAGTGGCGATCGAGTCTACAAAGACTTCCCGTACCTCAATAGCCCCGACGACCAGAACCTCCAGATGCACGGTGCGGTTCTCTTTGGTGTGGCATTCCTCGTGAGGAACAAAAAAGAGCTGGTCACGGATGACCAGATCGAAGCCTCTAATGGAGATGAACTCCAGATGCTCGTCCTCACTGGACTCACGCTTGGCAAAGAGCTAGATCTTACTGGAGATTTCGTTAAAGAGTTTGTAGACCTGTTCCTACAGATGCACCCCCTCGGTATCGGGGAGGGTTATTGCGCAGCGGACCGCTTTAGAGTGGAGGGACGGCCACTCCAGAAGAGGACCCGCAACAAAGCCGATGCTGCAGATGTAGATGTTTTCCGGGGACGTGATCCTTCGGGGGAGATCGCAGATCCTTTCGATGATGGGAACTGTTAAGGAACCGCATCACCCTGACGAGCATGGGGTGGCTATCCGGTAGCCACCGCAACCTAACTTAACTTATCCGTCAGTAGTAGGTCTAACAAATGGCTGACGACAAGGTGAACGAACGTGTAGCTCGGATGGAAGAGCGGTTGATTGCTGAGCAGTCAATCCGTAAAACCCGTGATGACCAGCTCTTCAAGTATTTCTCTACGCTCCATAAGGATATGGAGAAGCAAGGGAAAAATCTTGCAGAGCAGGGACGGGATCTTAAAGAGATCTCTACAAACATGCAGAACGTGTCTGAGTCTGTGGGTCGAATGGGGAAAGCCTTTGAGGGTATGCAAGAGGATCGTAAAGAAGACAGGACGACTCTAGATAGGATGGATGGAGTTGTCCGGGCTATAAAATGGGCTCTCCCCTTCTTTATCACGCTGGTTAGTATCGCACTCGCACTGCTCCTAGCTAACATTGATCTGAAATTTGGCTCTCATGACTATGGTGAAGAACCTGCGGTGATACAGCCGCTCAAACCCTTTGGGAAATGAGGCAAGGTATGGAGTACACGATTTTAGTAGTGGAGGACGATACAGCAATGGCTGGGATGCTCGAAGCCACCCTATCGTCTAAGTTCGACATTGTGGTCTGCACAGAGAAAGCTCACGCCATCTCAAGAGCTAAGGCGTACCTTTCAGAGAAGGTGCCGGACGCTATCGTGATTGACCTCATTATCAACGGAGAGGGCGGCCTAGATCTCTACAAGTGGATGCAAGAGCATGATATTTATGCCCCGGTGATCTTCTTGACGGGCTGCCACCAACAGAGTCCTGAGTACGTCGCCGCACAGGAGACGGGAGAGCGAGTCTATGACAAAGATAGTTTCTCGTCTACGAAGCTGGCTGCGATCTTGTCGAAAATGGTGGGTAGAAAAGCTAGTTAAGTGGCGTACACGTGGTTTGTCCGCTTTTCCGGGCTACTTACATAACGTCAACTTTGGTGTCCTCACAGATCTGGACGGTAATATCGTCCATTTCAATAAGACGGCTCAGGTCTTCTTCCAGAAGCCTGTTTCTGAGGTTGCAGGCACCCCTATCACAGAATATCTACACGAGGACGACCGGGACACTCTCCAACATGCCCTCTCCCTCGACAAGGTACTCCAACCTTACGTCGTACACGGCCTAAAGCTCGAAGGGCTGGACGACCCTGTACTGCTCAGGTACTTCCGCCACAAGGCCCGTGGCTTCTGTCTTATCTTCTTGGAATCCCTCCAGATTACCGAAGAGGTTCTTGTAGCTCGTGAGGAGCACAAGTGGGTTGAGCGCCTTCAACTGATGCTCTTCGGTATTTATCACGAGCTTAAAACCCCTCTTGCGGTGGCTCGTGGTTACGCAGAGGTCTTGCAGAATCAGGAAGAAGACGGGGACACCTCGGATAGAGTGATGGAAGCTCTAGATCAGATCGCTTCCATCCTCAATAACATGACGGAGCCGATCCGTGAGCTATCGGAGGATCAGAGTCTGATTGATCTGGGGCAGAGCATCGAGATGTATATGCGCACAATGTCCTATACCGAACCGACCAAGCGGTATATCGGACATTTTGAGGCAGAGATCGAAGCAGGGACGGATAAGAAGATCCGTATGAGCAAGCCGCGCTTCTACCAGACCCTGACCAATCTGTTCGAGAATGCTATCCGGGCCACAGACGAAAAAGGCACTGACGCCTCTATTAGGATCACCACACGTATGTGCGAAAAGCCTCACCATCCCAACTGTGTGGTTATGGAGTTCGAGGACAACGGAGTGGGGATGAAGGAAGAGACCGCACAAAGGGTCTTTACCCCCTACTTTACCACCAGAGGGCCGGACACCGGAACAGGGCTGGGCGGATATTTTATCTATCAGTTCGTAATGGATGCAGGAGGTAGCATTGACGTCTACACGGAGCCCGGCGAAGGTACGATGTTTGCCTTGCACCTCCCGTATGTAACCTAACCTAACCTAACGAAAAAGGGCCGATAACATGGCTGAAGAGAAAACAAAGAAAGGCTGGCTAGATCGTATTAAAGACGTGGAGTGGGGAGGTGTGATCCTCGAAGAGGGTACGCTCTCTCTGGGACGTGTCTCCTACTGGATCGTGTTTGGCATGATGTTGTATATGTGGCACACAGGGGCCGTCCTACCTCCGACTTTGGTAGAAGCCTTCTACACGCTGGTCGTCTATAACGGTGGTAAGAAAATCACTGGACCTCTGAGCGCCTTCTTCTCTGAGAAGATGAACAAGAGCAAGGCGAAAAAGGAAGAGCCAAAGCAAGTAGAGGAAGAGCCAAAGCAAGTAGAGGAAGCGTAAGATCACCAGATCTCGCTTGACAAAGGGAAGCCCGATCAATATTCTACATATATCACGCTTCTAGCGAAACTAACGCTAGGAGAGAATATGTGGGACAAAATTAAGAAAGCCTTCAAGGCCGCTTACACGTGGCTTCTAAGATACCCTGTGGCGCTGCTTATCACTATCTTGGTGGTGGCTGGAGCCGCTATCCTGATGTTGTTCGGGGTAGGGGATCGCTTCAATGTGGGCGGTCTGATCGGAAAGCTCTTTGGCCGTGACGATACGGACGAGAAGAGTGAGGTCGAGGTAGCCAACGAGGTTGACCCTGATCGCACCGATTCAGAAGGTAACGCCATCCCTCTCGAAGAGCCCGACGAACACGGTTGGACTCAACAAGAGGTCGATGTGATCGAGACAGGCAGCAACCCGTTTAGGGACAAGTCAAAGGTCACGGTCAAGACCTCGGAAGGTGGTGAAAAGAAGCTACGCCTACCTACCGGCGTCGAGGATAAAGACGTCAAGCGCATCATCGAGATCAAGCCCGATCGCTTCAAGGTTGAAGTTAAGAAGGCTCCGAATGCCGTGGACGAAGAACTGATTGATTACCTGAGGAGCTGAGCCTATGCGATGGATTATGGTGAAACACTGGTACGTGACTGCCAAGCATAAGTGGTGGGTCTTCTGGTTCCTGCTCAAGACGTGTTGGGCACTCTTCAAGCGTGGTATCGTTCACGATGCCAGCAAGTTCTCAAAAGGGGAAGCTCCGATCTTCGCTGAGGTCAACGCTAAGCTCAAGAGCACGGAGTACGGGTCGCCTGAATACTACGCACAACTGGATAAGCTCCAGAGCGCTCTGGACCACCACTACGCCCATAATAGCCACCACCCTGAACACTATGAAGAAGGGCTCTCCGAAATGTCACTCTTGGACGTGATTGAGATGCTCTGTGATTGGAAGGCTGCAGGTATGCGACACGAGGATGCTAGCACAGAGAAGAGTATCCAACACAACCAAGGTCGCTTTGACTATGACGAGGCGATGGCTGACAAGTACCGCCAGTTCTATACGGAGATCAAATGAGATACCACCCTAAACTGATCCTTCTCGTCTTCATCTTGGTAACGGGCGTCTTCTTCGATATAGCATCGGCTTTCACAGCCGAATGTCCCGAAGGCTACAAGTGCCTCACAGAGGAAAAGGCCAAAGAGACAGCCAAAGTTCTGGATGAATACAATTGCATGGTGGCGGAAGCTGAGAACGGCGACATTGATTTCGAGTGGAAGCCGAACCAGATCACGATCACGCATGATGGACAGGTGTTCGCCAAAGAAGAAATGGTGGCTGACCTCAAGTGGTGCTCGTGGCACCTCCAGCTCACTGGAGATTCCGATGTTCTCGTCCACCAAGCCGAAGCACCTAATGATGATTGGGGCTTCCGTCTTCGTGTACGACTTGGAGTTGGTTGGTACCCCACACGTGTGGGAGGCGACCTGTCTGAGATGTGGGACCCCATGATCTTGCTGGAGCCCTTCCATGTGTGGGACCTTCACCTCCAGACCTATGCAGGACTCAAGAGCTTCGGCCTCACAGCGGGCTGGGATCTGACACGCAACATGGACGTCTATGGTGGTGTTGGCCTCGGTTATCGCAACGCAGAGATCCTCCCCGTGCTCGGTGTCTCACTGAGCTTCAACTAAAAGGTACCCCATGAGTGATGAAAAAGAAGCTATCTTCCGTAACGCCCCTGAAACCGGGGGCGCTCGAAAAGCCTATGATGATCTAGTTAATTGGGCTCTGGACGATATGCAGCCGCAGCTCCAGCGAGCTATCAAAGCCAAGCTAGACGAGCTTGCTAGGGAGCACGGTGTGCCACGCAAGAAGATCGCTATTATGCTCTACCGTCCTCCCGCAGGAGAGCCGCACAAAGAGCTTGTCAATTTCCTGTACGACACCTTGTTTGAGTAACCCCTATGACCACTAAGAAGCCGTCCCTCTTCGACAAGATTATAGAAGCCTTAGATCACCTCCTCGAAATCCTATTCGATTAACAGACACCGGCACGATACATCTATGAGCAATCAGAAAGAGAACCCCGTATACGAAAAACTCCTCAAGATCAGAGAGTCTGAATCCGTTAGTCTAAAACCCTGTAAGTTCCTCAGGGAAACCTTGATCACGCACGAAGGTGACGAGGTAGACTTCAATCTGCGTACCTATCAGGTGCAGATGGTCTACCACATGCTGATGATGAAGAACTTCGTCTGCGGTGACGACACCGGTTTGGGTAAGACCCTAGAGACGATTGCCACCCTCTGCTACCTCTGGGAAAAGGAACCTGACCTACGCCCTATCGTGCTCACCACAACTTCTGCTATGCGGCAGTGGGGCGGCGAGATTGATAAATTCACTGACAATGTGGATTGGGTGATTGCAGAGGGAGGCCCCTCCGATAGGGCGGAAGTCTACGAGGATTATTTCTCCTCATGGAATCCTGAGAGGCCTCGTGTCCTAATCATGAACTACCCTCGATTACGCCGGGACTGGCGTGATGAAATTCGGGACTATCTCGACAGTGATGATATTCGTGTGGTGATGATTGGGGATGAAGCTACAGCCTTTAAGAGTACCAGCTCCAAGACGCACAAGGTATGTAAGCAACTGGCAGAGAAAAGTGAGCGTGTTTATGGGCTGACTGCCACCCTGATCAAAAACAATCTGGAGGAAGGCTACGGCATCTACAAAGTGGTCAACCCAGATATTTTCCGCACCAAGACCGGATTTTTGTCCAACTACTGCGTCACGCGCCTTCAGCCTATTGGAGGTGGCCGCAAGGTCAAAGTCATCGTCGGACATAGCAAAGATCACATCAACCTGTTCAAGAGCAAGATCGACCCCTACTATCTGGGCCGGGCAAAGCACCACGTCGCTAAGGAGCTGCCCCTCCTGACGACCAAAGAGGTGAGCGTGCCAATGTCCTACGACCAGTGGGACTATTACACGGAGGCCCTCACTGGACTTCTCACTGTCAACCAAGGAACGGAAGACGAGGAAGAGAAGGAAACCACCAAGCTCACGCAGTTGATCTACTGCCAGCAGATCGCCAACGACCCCTACCTTATCGGGAATGAAGGGGAGGCCAAAAAAGTTGACCTCCTGATGGATATGATCGAGGGGGAGTTCTCGGAGCAGAAGGTGATTGTATTCAGTCGGTTCCGCAAAATGGTGGACCGGTTCCAAGAGATTCTGGAGTCGAAAGGCTTCGAGTATGCCGTAGATACCAATGACGACGGTAACTACGTACCGAAAGCAGGTGTGGACAAGGGGTTTGCTAGGGTAACTGGATCTGAGGACGGCAACGAAAGAGACGCAGGCAGGATCGCCTTTACAGAGACGGAAGAAACCAATATAATCTTCCTGACAATGGCTGGAGCGGAGGCTATGAACCTCCAGCAGGCTCAGGTGATGATCTTCTTCGACCTCCCTTGGTCGGCGGGGGACTACCTCCAGCTCGTGGGCCGAATGATTCGTATTGGATCTCCACACCAAAACGTGTATGCTATCCACCTGATCAGTGAAGGCCCCTTTGGCGATCTGACGATTGATCACCACGTTACCAAGACCCTCGATAAGAAGATGGGCTTCATTGAAGGTGCGTTGGGGGAGAGGATCGTGGGCAATGAGAACGATGAACAGGTATTCGAGTTCGAGAGCGACACTGGCGACATTTTCGCCTCGATGCTAAGAGATGCAGAAAAGCGTATGGGATCAGAATGAGCAAGCCTACAACTAAGAGCAATAAGAAGAAGGACTCCACGTGCTCCATTTGCAAGGGTAAGGGGTATCTCCCGTTACCAGACGACCCGGAGACACGGGTACGATGTGCCTGCACGTTACGAGCCCTCTACCGGAGTAAGCTGGGCGACGAAGTATTTGACGCCAAGAAGCTCGACGACAGCGGGTACAAGGATCAGGTGGAGGATAACCTGTTTGTCGTCTCTACCCGACGTGACTTCCTACCTCATTTGCGGTATGCGTTGATTGATCAGGGGCTGAATTTCTTCAGCCGGATCACCAATGATAGCCAGATGCTGGATGCGTGGCTCTCCAAAGAGCGGAGCCGTAGTCAGGAAGAGGGGACTGCTGAGAAGGCAGACTTCACCTCGCTTCGAGATCTAGTAGAGGACCCGCAGCTCCTGATTATATTCTTGGGAGTCGTCTCTTATCCGAACCGTGCCCTTCCCGGAATCCTTCTGGAGGCTATGCGAGTTCGAGCCTATGAGGGGAAGCCCACATGGGTAGTCAACCCCCACGCCCTCCCGTTCTGTAAAGGCCACCTCTGTTGGTCGGACGAAGTGGAGGAGTACATCATCGAGAACTTTGACCAGCACAAGATCAAACCTTCCGTCCAAACCAAGCACCTCAATAACGGCCTCGTGGTTGAAGAGGGCTCGAAGACGGACCACACCGGCAAGAAGGTCAAGACGAAGAAAATGGACGTCAATCTGGACTACTTCGACTAGATGACCGGCACCCCCTAATAGATACCTAGACGACCTTGACCCGCACCACTGAGCACCAATATGAAGAAGCTACTGCGACAAGTTATTGATGTAGACGGGCAGATCCCCCAAGACGATCTGCTCAAAAATTTCATCCAGTTCTCCCAATCTGAAGTGGCTCTGGCCGACGAAGAAGATCGGGAGATCTGGGATTACGTCAAGAACTATGCCGTCAACTATTCGGCTCTCCCCACAGCCACGTCGATTCGAGATTATCTCGAAAGGCACGGCGAACTCTCCACCATCGACCGTCTCGAAGAGATCGAGGCTGTCCGTAAGACCTACAAGAACTCGGATTATGAGAACCTGATCAATCAGGCGGTCCGGGAGCAGAAGGATCAGGAGATGCACGTCGTCCTCAAGACGGCTGCCCAGATCCTCTTCGATGGTCTGACGATCAAAAAACGTCGTGAGAATGTAACGTATCAGGGCCATAGAGGGGCCATGAACTACATTCTGGAGAAGGCCGACTCCATGCTCACGGCTGATGGTGGCGTCAAAACCAAGTCCAACATCGTCTTGGATACCACCGAAGCGCGGGAGGAGTTTGACCGTGTGTGTGCGGCTTCCCGACAGACGTGGGGTGTTATTACGGGCCTGAGGGACATTGATCAGGTATGCCGTGGTATCAAGGCCGGGGAGATGTGGACGCACGCTGCCTTCACCGGTGAGCTAAAAACGACCTTCGCCATGAACTGGGTCTACCGTGCTGTCTTCCTGCTCCAGTACAATGTGTATTACCTCTCACTGGAGATGCCGGTTGACCAGATCCGACGTATCATTTACGTGATGCACTCGAATCACCCGAAGTTCCAAGGGCAAGGTTGGCCTACCCTCACTTACCGCCTGATTCGTGACGGTGAGGACCAAGAGGGCAACCCGATCACCGAAGAACAAAAAGAGTTCTACCACCACATCATCAATGACATTGAAGAGAACCGGGGCAAGAGCTACGGGAACTTCATTGTCCGAAGCCCTGATGAGGAAGTCACGGTCCCCCGGCTTCGGCAGGATATGGAGATCACCCACAAGCAGACCCCTCTCCATATGTGCGTGGTTGATCACTTCGCCCTCATGAAGCCTGAGAACTCCACACGCAACTACTACACGGACCTCAACAGCATCGTCCGTGACACGAAGCGGCTGGCCCTCTCCTTCAACAATGGTGAGAGAATCCCGGTCTTGGGCTTGCTCCAGATCAACCGTAATGGTAAGCTGGAGGCCTCCAAGAACGAGGGCGTCTACAAGATGCAGGCTCTGGCTGACTCCAACGAGGCTGAGCGTTCGAGTGACGTGATTACTACTACCTACTTGGACAATGACCTGAGGGCCAACAACAGCGCCAAGTTTGGCTGCCTCAAAAACCGTGACAACCCCCACTTCCTGCCGTTCACCGCCAATATTGATTGGGGTACCCGATACCTCTACAACGATTATGTAAGCGCCGGGTCAGATCACGTGATGCTTGGAGCTAACTCACGTGAGGATATGGAACAGATTATTGAGCAGGATATGGCTCAGCACGACGGAGGTTCCTGATGGATTGGGATTCCTACAACCGGGAACGGATTGAGAACATCAAAGAGCAGGTCCACATTACCCAAGTGCTAGCGCATTACGGGATCAATGTACGGACCATGAACCGTGAGTTCCAGTACCCATGCCCGCTCCACGGGGATGGACAGGACAACAGCTACTCGGCTCGCATGTACCCGGACTCCAACTCCACTTACTGCTTCGCCTGTCACAAAGACCGTGACGTAGTAGAGTGGGTACGGGATCAAGAGGGACTCTCCTTCGGGAAAGCCCTCTCGTATATCGAGCGGTCCTTCGGGGTCAAGAACATCCCGAAGCCCAAGTTTGACCCTTCGGACGAGAAGACTCGCAAAGAGATGCAGACCCTGCTCAGGAAGCAGGAGACGGCCCCTACGCTGCTTGATGGTATCGAAAGGGTGGAAGCAAAGGCTCGGCGTATGATTCGTGAGAGCAGGGACGAGATAAAGCGGAAGAAGGCTGTCCGCACCTTCTTCTTGCTCGATATGCTGCGCTTCGATGTGCAGCATGGTGAGGTAGACGACCAGAAGGCGAGCAAGGTCCTCCAGAAAGTGTCAGATGCCGTACATACGTGGGGCCTAGCATGATTAAGTGGCGCTTACCTAGAGAGCCGCACCTCCCAGAGATCCTCTGCGAAGACCTCCTGCGGAAGAGCTTTGTTCACAAGTACATAGAGTGGATAAATGAGCACCCGCCTCAGGGTGGGGAAGAAGACGTCACCGTAACAACCTATCGCTATGTGGGGCCAATTGAGGAATCAAGAAAAGCTCTTGACGCCTCGCTTGAACTCATAGAGCAGGAGAGGTGGGACGAACTAGATCAACAAATTGAGGGGCTATACCTAAAGCCTACTATCCGGGGTGAGTTTACTTCATCCGTCTTTGACGATGGGGACGTAAACGCCTTCGTTGAGCATATCACCCAGCACGTTATATCCTACGATGAAATGTATCTTTTTGCAGTCAGGCCCATATAGAAATGCCCAGCCAGTTTCAGCTCGACACCGACCATTGGGGCAAGCTCCAGTTTTTTGCTATCAGAGTAAAAGAAGACGGAACTTGGGAGTCGGAGTGGGAGCCACTGAGACAGGCAGAAGGGCTCGATCACATAGTTGATCTTATCGCTCCGATCAGCTATGATACCTACCAAGAGCTTCGGCATCGACACGCCCGGCCCTACATGGAAGAGCGAGGGCTCCCACCCCATGCCTGTCTAATCAAGGCAGGCGAAGACCTAAAGATCTGCTTTCACAACTCGACGTGCCCCAGCTACGACGAGACCGATTGTGGAGGAGATCTGAAGCCACCACCGTGCTACGAGGCAAGCAACTCGGATGATCAGCTAAGATGGCTGTTGACCCGGCTGTTTGACCTGTGGCGCTTTGGCTTTCACGTAATACTAGCACTCCCTCAGGAGACATAATGGCAGAACCAGAAGAAGAAGAAGAAGTAGAGTTTTCAGGACTCTTCGGACTAAAGCAAGTCGTGGTCGTGGACCCTAAGCCTTGGATGGAGGATAAGACCTTCACCCTCGTGCAGTCTATGGACCAGCTCAAAGAGATTGTAGACAGGGCGATTGAGGCAGGCCACTGTGCTCTAGACCTTGAGACGACTGGACTCGATAACCGCATCAAGAGGGACGGCACGACGGTCGATAAAGTCGTAGGCTACTGCCTCGCTTTCAATGGTGACGAGGGTATTTATATCCCGGTACGCCACAAAGGTGACGGCAAGCCCTATAATATGGACCCCAAGATGGTGGTTGAGGAGATCCGCCGCCTGTGCGACAACTGTATCACCATCTACCACAACAGTCCCTTCGATCACGAGTTCCTATACGGGGAAGGGATCGAGGTTGACTCCTTCAAAGACTTCGAGGACACCTTGATCCTCGACTATCTCCGACACAGCTCGGATAAGCGCCACGGCCTAAAGCACCTGTCGGAGCGTTTCCTCGGTATGGAGATGATCGGCCTCAAAGAGCTGTTCCCGGAAGATGTGAAGGACCGGGACTTCTCTACGCTGGACCCCTCCAGTGATTATACGCTGTGGTACGCAGGTTCCGATGCTATCTGCACCTACCTCCTGTTCCAGTGGTACCGTGAGCACCGGTGGATACCCAAGCGTGTGAAGAAAGAGTTCGAGAACGTGGATGAAGAGGGCAACACCTACACCATAACTAAAACCGTCACAGACTTTGTGGCTGAGCCCGTCTCCGATATTAAGGACTCGATCTACAGCGAGCAGCCGTTCGCCTACTACATCGAGAAGATCAACGTACCGGCACTCCGGTGGATGGAGCGTAACCGGCCCAAAATCGACCTTGAGTACCTTGCTAGGGTACGCTTCGAGGTCGACGCTCTGATCACGGAAACGAAGAAAGAGATTGCCGATGGCTTCCGCTCCCGTGGGCTAAAGCACTTCCAAGAGTCAGATGTTAGCAGCACCAAGAAGCTGGGTACGGCTCTCCAGTACCTCAAAGACGAGGGGTACCTCAAGGCGAGCCTGCAAGAGACTGACGGCGGGCAGGTGCAGACCAGTGATGATGTAATCCAGAAGCTCTCGGATAAAGTCGGAGACTCTCTGCCCTTCATCAAGAAGATCAGCACGTTCCGCAAGCTCCAGAAGGTTGACGGGACCTACCTCAAGCCGCTGCAGTACAACACAGACGGCTACCAGCGCCCCGATGGGACACGTAACCCCTCGCACGTCCTGCAAGACAACACGATCCGGTTCTCGTTCCTCCCGAACAGGGTGGACACCGGACGCTATGCAGCATCGAAGGGTAAGCCTGATCATGGCTACTCCGGGATCAACGTACAGTCGACTCCGGCAGGCTACAATGTAGGTAAGTTCAGCGGTAAGAGAATCATCTCCCGTCCCAATGAGATGGGTGACGAGGACGCTGTAATCTACCAGAACCTCAAAGAGTTCATCGAATCAGGCCTCTTGATCCGTATCTATGACGGCCACTTCGTCACAGACCCTCTAAAGGACGAGGAGTATTGCGTCCGGGCCACATGTGAAGGATGCCCCTTCGCAGAGCAGTGCGAGTACGAGGCAGAGCCTGAGTGGGATGATGATGAAGATTACTACGAGAGGAATGTCAAGATCCTCTCCCTCGATTCTTCGGTACGCCCGGCTATCGTCGCACGAGATGGATATGCGCTGGCCGCTATTGACCAGAGTGGTGTCGAGCTAAGACTCGCCGCCTCGATTGCGCAAGAGCCCAAGTGGATTGAGGAATTTTACCGGTGCGGAAAATGCGGCACTGAGTACGAAGGTCCTAAGGTGCTCGACGAAACGAAGCCGCTGGGCCTACGTAAGTACGAGATCCCGAATAGGCCGCCCGACTTCTGCACCACCTGTGCCTCTGACAAGATTGGCGACCTTCACACCCTGACGTCCAAGATCGTCTATGGTGACGAGGTTGTAGAGAAGCCGGACTTCAAGCAGTATCGCCAGAAGTCTAAGGGAGCGAACTTTGCTATTCTCTACGGAGGTAGCGGAGGCGCTGTTGCACGTTCTACCGGCGTGGCTATTGAAGAGGGCCGCTTCATTCGGAAAAAGGTTCTCTCCGGGCTGCCCCGACTCAACACGTGGTTTGACGAGGTGATTGCTAGGGCCAAGAAGAACAAAGAGGTCACTACAGGTATTGGCCGCAAGATCCGACTCCCTGATATTGACCATGACGAGGGGTGGATTCAAGCCAAGGCTGAGCGTAACGCAGTCAACAGTATCATTCAGGGTACGGCGACTGGTGATCTTACCAAATACTGCATGGGGCGCATCTACCAGTACCTCAAACAGGAAGGCCACCTAGACGACTGCCGCCTCATTATCACGGTTCACGACGAACTCGTGTTCGAGATCCGCAAAGACAAGATGGACCTCTTGTTCCCCAAGATCAAAGAGTTGATGGTAGAACTGGCTCCGAAGGTGAAGTGGCCTGTTCCTCTCCGCTGTGACGTGGAGATTGGCCCGAACTTCAACGTGGCCTATGATTGGGGACAGATGCACGTCATTGATCCCAAGACCGGCAAGGCAAATTCACCGGTGCCCTCGTGGCTCTGGAACCATGTTGAGTTGAAGCCGGGCATGTGGTACGTAGATGAAGAGGGTAATGAGGTCGTGATCGAAGGCGACCCTGAGCCCGAACCAGAACCTGAACCAGAGCCCGACCCTGAACCGGAAGAAGTAGAGCCGGAAGAGGAAGAGGACGACACCGAAGAAGAGCCTGTCAGCTACAGTGAGCTACGGGAGTTTTACCTAGCTGCGAAGGAAACACGTATGTCAAAAGCCAGTAACGATGTGCAAGGTCCGGTCTTTACGTACCAGCTCATTAAGTCTCCGGGTATCGTCAACGGTGACGACCCATCCCAGATCAAGGTACTGTTTAGGTACATCTTCCAGATCCTCGACTTCTTCAAGGCCGAAGGTACTGGCAAGTATGCCCTCAGGCTCCTCGATTGGCAGGGTGAAGTGATCCTTTCTGAGAAGGAAAAGCACCTCGTGGACCCGGAGGAGTTCCTTTTGTTGGCACGCTTCTTTGGTATTACAGGCGAACCTGTACGGTAATCCCCTTGTAAAAAGGGTTATATCCACCACCCCTAGTGTCTACGGAACAGGGACCTTATGAAGCCTCTTGGCGACAACATAGCTGAATGTATGGACGATACCGGTGTCGAGGCGAGCTTTGACGAGTTCGAGCAAGCCTTCTGTAAGCGGTGTCTAAATCCGGGCTGCAAGAGGTCACGTATGAACAACCTCAAGTGGCAGCAGAGGATGCAGAGGCAGGCAGAGGCTATCTACTCGCCTACCTTTGCAGACCCGGATGACCCATCTCTGCGTGATCACGCCAATCAGGACTTTGAATCCTTTGAACGCTCGCAGGCAAGAACTACTCAATGGGACTCCTTCGGCCCTGACACACAGGAGCCGGAGAAGTTCCAAGAGGAGCCAGAGCCTGAGCAGAAAGCACCAGAGAGGGTGGTCCACAAAGCTGATCCCCCTAAGAAGAAGCATGACGGTACCAAGCATAGGGACGCTGTAAGCAAACTAGCGGGCCTGAATGGTAAGGAAGTTCCTGCTGATACGAATAAGAACGTATCGGAGCCTGTTACAGAACAGGAAGATGTGGTAGAGTCGGTACCACAGAGGCAAGAACCTCCTACGGAGGCCCAAGAGAGGCCGCCGAAGAGGGAAACAAAAAAACCTCTTGATGTATCGAAACGTAGCAGTTACAATACCGACGTACCGGATGATGGAATGGTCTTAAAGCCTCGACAAGAGATCCTCAAGCCCAGCCAGAAATCACAGAAGCCTGCAAATGACCCGTGGGCCGTCAATGACGGTAAGAAACAAAAGCTGGTTGTTAGGGCTGACAGTGGAGAAATCGTGGACCCCTCACAGGTGAAACGTACTGATAAGGACGAAGATGATAACTCCGGTAATAAAGACACTTGACGTCCTACGTATCTTAGGGTATCAAGGGTAGCCCAACAGGGAAGAGACAGTAGTAACCACCTACGACTAGGAGAAGCAAAATGGCTGGAAATGGCAAAATGAAGTACGTTACCGTCATCAAGAAGGATGGCACGATGATGCAACAGGTCGTGGATCGCGGCCAGCATCTGTGCCAGAACATCTACGTGGCGGCCAATCGGATGGGCGAAATCGTCGACGACGAAGAGTTGCCGGAAGGTGACTGCCCGCCCGTCCACGAGACCGGCCACGTCGGTATCGACTGAAAAGGTTCCCTACTGAGGGACAATAGGGGTTCAGTACCCCGCTAGCGCTAACGGGAGTTGTACTCCCCTACTGAAATCAACAGGAGTGGCCTATGAGCCGCAGAATCACCATCGCAACAAAACTCGACAACGCTGACCTCGTTGAGGAAAGCCTCAATGATCTGGAAGCAGAATTCACGTTGAAGAACAACACCTTCAACATCAAGTCTGCCGAAGGCAAGCGTTTCATGTACGCCGGAGCATCCATCAACGTCGAAGAAGGCGAAGTTGGATACGACGAGGACGACCGCCGCGCCAAGTCCTTCGTCCAGAACCGTCTGGTACAGATCTACAACAAGAACCTGTACCTCGAAACGGCGGCCCTCGAAGGCCACCAGATCGACCGTCAGTATGAGGCTGATTCCTCGACCTACATCGACGGATTCACCGACCTTATTGAGGAAGGCGACATTGTGATTGAGAGCGAAGCTAGCTTCTAAGCTAGACCCTCTCAAACACGACGCACCGAAAAGGCCCGGTCTTCAAACGAGGGCCGGGCCTTTTACCTTACAAGCACCACGAACACAAGCACGAGGTATGCTTATGAGTCGTTTCAAAAGATTGATTGAAAACGCCAACACAGAGAAGCCCGTTGATGATGGCCCGGTCGTATCGCTGGGACGTTTCAGCAAAAAAGGTCCCATCAACATCACCACTTCCGGCCCCTACACTCAGTCGGATTACCTGTGCATCAAAGTCCCCTGTGAAAAGGAAGGCTGCGACGAAGGTATCCTGTACGTAGTGGAGCCTGAGTACGATCTCGAAGTGGGTATCTCCACCTCCCTCCCCCTCGAACTCATTTTCACGACCCTCGAAGGCTCCGTGGAAGAGGGCGACATTGGCTTCTGGTCAAAGCACGTCCTCGCTACCGGGAAGCTCTACAGTTTTGAGTGCCCGGAGTGCGGCCACGAGAACAAGTACGCCATCTGCTCTGACGATGGCCTGCTGGTCCTGACCTCTACCCAAGAGCACGAAGAGGTCCCGATCCCCAAGGATCGAATCGCCTACCTCTCCAATCCGAAATCGGAATGGACGCTCGAAGAATAACAGCTTGACGGGTACCAACAGCTTTGGTACCTTCCGCTACGTACTAGAAGCTACGATTACGCACTACTGGAGACCTACGAATGGACGTACAACTGGAAGGATACTTGCGCTCGCTCCCTCGTCTTCTCGTCATCAAGACGAATGAAGAGGACCGGCTGATTGAGGAGATTCACCGGAGCATCAACTCGGATGCTCAACTCAACGTGTGGAACTGCACGTTCGGCATGATGGACAGCGGCAAGTACATCGACGAATGGAACGCTCTCAAGCACCCGGTGGACAAGGATACCACCAATATCCACAAGGTGCTTATCGACGCCTACAAGACGCCTCAGGCGCAGGGCGACAACAACATGTACTACATGATGCTCGACTCGGATCGTTTCATCCGGGACGACCAAGTACAGCGCCGTCTGCGAAACATCGCTATTTCGTCGAGTCACAATGACAAGGCGATTCGCTCCATTATTCTGGTGTCGCAGACGGGCTATGTCCCGCCTGCTTTGGAGCCCTACACGGTGGTCCACGACTTCGACAACCCGGATGATGAACTCATTCGGAAAGTGCTGGAGACGGTGGAGTCGTACATTCAAGAGTACGACGATTCCTTCACGCTCCCTTCCGATCGGGAAGAGGACGAGATTCCGCAGCGCTTCGTCGAGGCCTGCCGTGGTCTGACGGTCTTCCAAATCAAAGAGACCATCACCCACTACGCCGCTTCCAACGGCCTCAAGGTCACGCTCGAAGATCTTCGGGAGTTCCGCAAAGGCATCATTCAGAAGACCAGCCTTCTGGAGCTTCTGGAGTCGGAGACGACCTTCGACGATATTGCCGGTCTGGAGCGCCTCAAAGACCGTCTCAAAGAGGTTCGTACGGCGTGGACGGACGAAGGTAAAGAGTACGGTGTCCCCGTCTCTCGCGGCCTTCTGCAAGTCGGTGTGCCCGGTTGCGGTAAGAGCCTTATCGCCAAGGCTCTCGCCAACGAGATGGACGTCACGTTCATCAAGTTCGATCCCTCCAACCTGTTCTCTTCAAGGGTTGGTGATTCGGAGCGCAACATGCGTGCGGCCCTCAACTACATCGAGGCCGTGAGCCCCTGTGTCGTCTTCATTGACGAAATCGAGAAGGGTCTGGCTGGTATTCAGTCGTCCTCCTACTCCGATTCGGGTACCACCGCCCGTGTCATCGGTACGTTCCTGTCGTGGTTCCAAGACCACAATGAGGACATTTTCATCATCGCCACGGCCAACGGTATTCAGAACCTGCCGCCTGAGCTTATCAGCCGCTTCGAGGAGAAATACTTCGTCGGGCTCCCGGCTCAACAGGCCCGTCAGGATTGCTTCCGTATCCAGTTCGGCAAATACTGGAGGGATACGATGGGCGACCTCGACGATCTCGACTTCGGGGAGATGGCTGCTGAGTCGACCCAGCTCACCGGACGTGAAATCGAGCAGGTGGTACAGGACTCGATCCGCAAGGCATTCATGACCGATGATAAGGTCGTCACGACCGAAATCGTGCTGGATGCGATTCGTACCAAGCCGCCGCTCGTGCAGACGATGCAGGAAGAAATTCACGGCATCCTCTCGTGGGTTGGCTGGGACGAAGACCGCGAAGAAGGTGTGCGTGCCCGCTACGCCAGTGGCGAAGGTATCGTCGAGACTGCTATCGACGGTGTGGTCTACGACAACACTGAGGCGACTGCGAGCCGTGGGGCGAACCTCTTCGGTTCCAAAGACGGCAACCTCAACTAAGCATCCCAGAGTCCCCTAGTCGGGGCACACCAGAGCATACCTCGTGCTCGAAAAGGACTCTATTCCCTAGTGGGATAGGGTCCTTTTCCTTTTGACGCATACCCACCACCTGTGGTATGTATGGGTACCACTACGTACTTGAGCTTATCTATGAAACGACTACTCGAAAACAGCAAGGGCATCCGGGGCCAACAAGTGGTTGGGCGTCCACACATTGACGTCGCCGCTTCCAAGTGGACCTCGAAGAATGACTCCCAAGCAAAGGTGCGTCGATCTCTTCGACAAGACCCGACCTACCACTCTTTTTTACGCAGAGTGAAAGGCCTTCTGAATTATGGCTTCTGGAGACGGACGGAGGTAGAAAACCTACGTACCCTAGAGGCCGTTCACGAGAGAGTACAGAAGGACCTTCAAGAACTGCCACAGGCTCAAAGATCGTTCCTGCACCAGTTGGTTGACGACTGGAGGCGGTGGAACAATGAGGGGCTCTTTACGATGCGGGACTTAATGCTCATGGAGCTGGGCAAAAAGGTGAACGCTGTTCGGAGCTTTCACGAATATGCGACCTCCCACATTGAACGTGAGATGCGCAGAGCTTCCAAAGATCTGGAAGAGACTACCCATATCAGGTCCAACCTCACGCTCTTTCTGTTTCCTGACATTTTCCAGACCATGCTCACGATGGAGATGGACTATATGGTGCAGGTAAGGCTTAGCGAGGTACAGAGGGCGACGGATCGGGAACTCATGCTAGATATGTGTGACTACCCCTTCATCAAGACCTACGAAGATCGCATTGGCACTCTCAGAGGGGGTTATGGGCCTCCCCACATGAACAACTTCGGGAGCCCCGGCTCGATGTGGGAGGATAGGCTCTATGGGCGTTCACACTATTACGAAGACCCTGCCTACTATGAGGAGGGGAACGGGCATACGGATAGTCTTTACCACGACCGTATCACTGGAGAAGGCTCCTATGAGGCAAAGGCGTCCTATCGGTTCACTACCGATGGGATGGTGAATGTCGATAACGATCTCCTGTATAGAGGCCAAGCGAGGGAATCGGTAGACCCTACGGATGCGGTTCGCCACTACATCTGGTCGATTGTGACCACTACCACGAGAGCGGCTCAGACGCACAGTAAGAGACGCCCACTCTCTGAGCTTCCGGCCATACTCGGAGACGATAGATACTACCTAGCGACGACTAGGAGCTTTCCACGCCTGCTCTTACCTGAAGGGCTACACGACATAACCCGGATACCCTCGGAAGGGAAGGCGTGCATCTTTGCCTTTGCTGACGATGTGAAGGTCCTGCTGAACTTGGATGCAGGGGACCCCTTGGTGACGGAGCATAATACCCATTTCATGACCGTCCCCACGTACATCGACGTGGAAGTTACCCTACCCTCTGTAATCTACCGCTTCGAGCCTGAGCCGGACGCATAAGAAAACCCCCGGTATCATCGGATACCGGGGGTCTCCCTTAGAGGCGAATGTACCTAACGGTCTTATTCGCTGGTATTAAACACGTCGAAGAATAGTTGAGAGATCACACCACGCTCGTTCTGTACCAGATGCACGTGAGCGGTATGGGGCGAATTCAGAAAGTGGTTGGAAGCCAAGAGCCGGTAGAGGCCCGTCTGGCTTTCAGTGATCCTACCGTCCTGCTGGTTCAAGTCGCCACTGAGAATCAGCTTAGACTCACCAACGTCGTCAATACGAGAGCCCAATGTCTCCATCTCGTGGTGGTTGAGGTTTTGGGCCTCGTCATACCACACGATCGACTCTTTAAGGCTCACACCACGCATCAGCTCGACGGGCATGAAGTCAATCACCCCTCGGTTCATGGCAGTCTCGACGTAGGCTTTACCGTTCTCCCCAATCAGACCCTCAAACAGGATCGAGTAGCTTTTGAGGAAGGGAGAGAACTTCTCATTCTCTCCACCGGGCACGGTGCCCCAATACTTGGACCGCGTGACGATCTCAAGAGGCTTGCTCATTGTGAGCTTCTTGTAGTTGGAGGACTCGAAAAGCTGGTGCATAGCGTAGCCACCGATACAGACGGTCTTGCCTGTACCTGCAGCTCCGGTGACAACCACGAGTCGAATCTTGGGGTCTTGAAACAGATTGAGCAGGAGCGTTTGCTCTTTGTTTCGGCCTCGGATCTTGAAGAACGAGGTTTCGAGGTCTACCGCTATTAGCTGATCGCCCTGACGGTTGGCGTATGCTAGTGCTGACTGTTGGCCCGCACGGAGGACGAGGGGTTGGTTAGGGTATACCGGGAAATCACTATCGACCTTAACATACCCCTGAGAGTACAGGTCGTTGATTGTGGCCGGACTAACTTCGTAGACACGAACGCTCTTACCGAAGGCAGGATTTTCACTGAGGTCTTTTACGAACAAGGTTGCTCTCCGTTAAATGAATGGAGGGGATCTTCACGTTTCGATACCACTTTAATATACACTCCCTTATGAGGTTGTAGTTTCAGTGTACCTCCTTTGGACGCCGGTTAGGGTAACGTATGTCACAACTCCTTCGACTGCCTTTCCAGTCATACCATCACTTACGTCAGTGGCGTGATCAGAAGCTCTCAGGAGAGTCCGATCAGGACCAGCACGTAGAGCGCTTTTATCAAGCCATGAAGTATTGGTTTGAGAGGATGCCTGCCACCATCCGTGTGTACGACTACGAAGCCGATGATCGGGCTTACTACGCAGACGTGCAGATAGAAATTCGTGTGGGCAACCAATCAACACAGGTGTACCTCATGACTCTGATCACACCCGCTATGGCGGCCTTTGAGAAGGCGGGGGCCGCTGATTGGGGTGTCGAGGATATGGATTGGGGAACGCCACTGGAGGAGATCACAGACCCATTCGGCACACGAAATGTGCTCTGGGATTTCGAGAGGCTCGGTCCTGACGAGGTGGTAGCTGCTGTCCGGGCTTGGAGTGATAAATTCTGGCCGGACTTCGAGTGTGAGTACCGATACGAGTGTATAGAGAATGCTCAGGACGAACTCCTTGAGGGCGAGTTCATGGACTGGAGAGAATTTGAGAGCATTACAGACTCGAAAGTTTCGCACTGCCGGGTTCTCCTTCAATGCGCATCGTCAAAGATCGAGAAAATGAGGACGTGGGCTCTAGGGCTGGGGTGTAAGTCTGTGTATGTATTACAAAACAACATGGTCTTGCTCGACGGTTTTCCCCGTGAATCCCTGTCCTCTATCAAATCCGACTGGCCGGATCTAGAGTTCGTGGCTTCGTCCTCTATCTCCTAAGACCCGTACGGAATCTACTTGTACGCACTAATAAAAGATTAGCGACGTACAGACCGCCACAGAGATTTTACATGTTCCTGACCAAAACTGCAATTTCAGATCACATCAAGCAGGGTAACATTGAGATCGAGCCTTTCGATCCGAAGCTACTGAATCCTAATAGCTACAATGTACGGTTGGGACCGGAGCTACTCGTCTACGAGGTAGTGGACTGCAAATGGTGGCACCGTCTGGTACGATTCGTATCGTCGGGAATGGCTGACTGGTTAGGACTACCTCCTGCGGCACTTGACTTGCGTAGGACAAATAAGGTACGTAAGATCAAGATCCCGAAGGAAGGGTACGTATTGAAGCCGGGGATGCTTTATCTAGGCTCGACGGTGGAGCGTACTTGTAGTAGGCTACATGTGCCTATGTACGAGGGAAGATCCAGTACGGCCCGTCTAGGGCTGGAGTCGCATATATGTGGCGGCTGGGGTGACGTAGGTTTCGACGGGACGTGGACACTGGAAATTCGGTGCACACACCCTATCAGGATCTACCCCGGCATGGAGATTGGACAAGTCGCCTTCGCTAACGTGGAAGGCAAAATCATACCCTACGGTGCAGAGGGGTTCCGTAGCAGGTATCAAGGACAGTTAGAAGTAACCCCTGCAAAACCTTTTGGAGCAAACGAGTAATGAGCAAGTCTGATATGATCGAGCAGGTTGGAGAAGTAGTTGACGCAAAGCCGAATGCCATGTTCACGGTAGAACTGGAGAACGGGCACGAGATTCTGGCGCACATCTCCGGCAAGATTCGCAAGAACAACATTCGCATCCTACCGGGAGACACGGTGGACGTTGAAATGAGCCCCTATGACCTTACCAAGGGTCGCATCGTCTACCGACACACCTGAGCCTCGCTATGAGCGACCAAGAGATACTAGAACAGGTGCAAGCCCTCTTGCCGCAGATGGAATGGGCTCCTAATGAGGACGCACTGGAGAAGGAGGATAGACTTCCCCTCAAAGGTACGTATACGGAGGGTGGAGATCTCATTTTCACCCTCTACCTCTCCCGGAGCCTCATTGGGGGCTCCTACTGGTGGCAGTTTCTCTACGTCGTGGGTGATCACGAGCTTATGCGCCATCCCGACCCCACTACCTACTTTGAGACACTGGAAGAGGCGGTGGATACCTTCTGGGACCACGTGGAGAACCAGACTAGGGAGCAGCGGTCTATCGTGAGCAAGCTCGAACAGGTGAGTAGCCTATGAGTATGGAGTGGACTGACGAAGAGCTGGAGACTCTGGAAGACCTTCTTCCTGCCTTTGGTTGGGGGATTGAAGAGAGAGAACACAGTAGACGAACTAAGGAAGTGGCGGTAGGAACCATCTCCTACGCCGGTGGAGCCCCTTTAGTCACGATCTGCGTCACGAAGGGATCAACCCAGAGGTGGTATCCCTCCGTGACCTTAGGGGAGAATGATTCCCTGACGGCCTTCAAGCACATATGCTATTCATCCCTCGAAAATTTCGTAGAGGATCTGCACAGTTTAAGTGTTCGGAGGTACGAGTATATCCTGAAACACCTCCAAGGTTTACTGCACTTACGTATGGCCGCCCTTGAGCATAACTTTGACCCGCCCCTAGCTAAAATTGAAGTTCTACAGGTCTTAGGTTCTTTGCTGGATAACTGAACGTACACAGTGAGATCGTCTTATGGCTTATGAAGCCGGAGCACCGACGATCAAGAACACCATGACGATGCTGGCGATCTACCCGCCCAAAGCGGTCCTAGAATACGCCAATGAACACTCACAGGACGACGTAATTCAGAATGGGCTGCACATGACCCTCGTACGTCTAGGGCAGACGGACGAAGAAGAGTCGCAGCTTGTTTATCGTGCCTGTCAACGTATCGCATCCCTGCTGGACCCTATCACACTCTCTGTTGAGGGGATGGGCTATTTCAACGCACCCGATATGTATGTCCACTGGCTCCTGATCAATGGGGCCGGGCTCGACTTGTGGCGGGCTGCGTTCCTCCAGCTCTTGGAGAGGATGGACCTCTTGCCTGAGCAGAGATACGGATACACTCCGCACATGACTCTGGGCTACTACCAGAAAGGCGAGGGTGCTACCCCTAATTGGGACGATATGGGGGAAATGGACTTCGATCGGTGGCGCTGTGATACGATCCAGTTCGTGCGTGGAACAGAGTACAAGAAGCCCATCCTCGTAGGCCCCCCACCAAAGAAGAACCTCCCTTGGGAGTGATTAGAACGAGGCGACCTTAATCGGGTCGCCTTTTCTTTTGACGCCGGTCCGTCCCTGTGGTATTGAAGAATGTAGATACCACTAGAGTGAGGCACCACATATGAGCCTTAGCAGAGAGACATTCGAGAGCAACGGGCTGGAGACTGAGGTCAAGGTCTGGCACCGTGATGAAGACGAGGAAGAGACTGTGTACCTGCTCTCCACTCCCGGTGATTGGGCCGGTGAAAAGCCCGACCTTCTGGGGGTCTTTACCTCCTTCCCCAAGGTCATGGAATGGCTCTCCGAGAACTACGAGCTGAAAAAGGGGTACATGGGTATCATGTATTGGCTTCTGAGCGAGTACGAAGTCGCCCATGCCTCTTTTAGCAAGCTAGAAGTGAGGGAAGTACCCCTAAACGAAGGCATTCACACATGAAGTATCCTATCATCAAACAGGCTGTAGACGCAGTGCTGGTCGAATTTGACGAGTACGAGTGGTCGGAGCATTTCGACGTCAATGAAGTGGACGTAGTATCAGGGAAGAGAGTTATCATCCCCTTCCCCAAATACTTCTACATCTACCTCAAGACCGTGGGGTGTCCCGAAGGCCGGGTAAAGCTAGAGCCCCACCAAAGAGGGATAGGGTGCTTGGAGAACTTGGTAGTTGAGACTACCGAACATACCCTCACCACCAAGATCTTGATCTTAATGGGCCACCTTGATGATGTGGCCCAACACATAGAGGGAGACTGAAATGGAACGCACTGTTCTCAGCTATGAAGTTATCCAGACGGTGGTGTCCACCGTGATGGAGTCCAAAGACGAGTATGCTTACAGTGAGGGGCTGGAGAGTAGTCATATCTCTGTCAACTGGATCGAGAAGCCTACGACGCAGAGTATCCGGGTCCAGTACCCCGGAGAGGATGAAAGGTTCCGTCTCGACGTCTTGCAAGACCCCCGGAGAAGTATCTTCTGGGTACGTGGCATGGATGGAGAAGAGGTCCTCATTTCCTCTGGACCCTGCAAGCTGTTTGCCCTAGCGTCTTTCGTGAAGAGCAACATGAAGATGATGAACGTGCACGCTCAGGGATAGTTTGAAATCTTTTTTTACGGCCCTTGGGTATTAGGGTATAGGGAGTGTAGAGAGGATGACATACCAACTCAGACTATTCAGACACGAGGAAGACACCATGAGTGACCGCGATTACACGAAGAGCGCAGTATTCACCCTCAACCCCACGCACTGCTCGTGCTGCAATCGTCCCCTGACGGACGGCACTTCGGTAGAGTTCGGCATCGGCCCGGTCTGCCGTGGCAAGTACGGCTACGAGGACGCCTACCCCATCACTGAGGAGACGGCGAAGAAGGTTATCGCTATCGTCAAGGGGCTGGCCGACACGAAGCTGGCCGACAAGGTGATTGCCCCCGTACTTGGTGACGATAGCCGCCGTGCTGTCAACGTCCTGAACCACGCTGTGGCTGTCTGGGCGCATGAGGGAAGCCATGAGGACGACACGAAGGCCTGCCTCGAAGCCATGAAGGTGCTGGGCTACGAGAAGCTGGCTGACCAGATTGGCGGTCGTCTCGCTGACGTAGAGATTACGGTTGAAGAAGGCCGCCTCGTTCTCGACACTCCGTTCAACATGGAATTCGTGAACGCTATCAAGAGCGTGCGTGGCCGCCGCTGGGACCAAGACAAGAAGGTCTGGACGGTCCCCGCCTCTGAGAAGGACGCTGTGTGGTCCGCACTCAAACAGTCCTACAAGGGGCTGATGGGCAACGGTCCGAAAGGCATCTTCCGCATCTGAGACATACGGGGCTCCTCTCCGGGGGAGCCCTTTTCTACTGCCGAGATCCGCTATGACACCCGCTGAAAAAGACACACTCAGGCACCAACTGGAAGAGGCAGCCTCCAAAATGGTGGAGCCTCTGGGCTTCCAGCGCTTGCCGCACTACGAGTCAGAATGGGAAGAAGGCTACGAGCGAGGACTGGTCACGATTCGTCCTGACGGGTTTTGTTCCGAAGAACTGGCAGACGTCACCAAGAAGGCAGAAGAGTACGGGTTCACCGTGGTAAGCTGGTCCGTAAAGGGTTACGGATACCCTGAACTGCGTCTCTTCCTGATTGTCGAGCCCCTGTAAAGGATTCCCCAAACACAGAGATCCCTATGTCTACTCGAAGCGCAGTCACATTCGTAAGCACCTCCCACTACCGTGGGGACGTCAAAGGTGCAGACCACCACACGGTGTATGTCCACCACGACGGGTATCCCGACAACAGAGGAGAGCAGGTGCTTCGTTTCCTACGTATCGTCCGGGACGAGGTAAAGGACTCCCGGTTCCGAGATACGGACGTAACCGCCTCCCGCTTCCTCACCTTCATGATGCGAGAGTTCCAAGAAGATAGCATCCGAATGAAAGAGGACGGCTACACTTCGCAGCGGCTGGACACACACTGGCTTGCTCCTATCTCCCCGAAGTTCGCCAACACGGACATTGTTATGGGAGATATTGAGTACCACTACATCGTCTTCTGCGACCGGGACCAGATTGGTGAAGATGGTCTGCCTCCCATCCTCGTGTACAATTGGGACGTGCGGGACGATCTGTTTGGCGACTACACACAAGAGTACGTGTTCGAGCCTGAGATGCTGGCAGAAGGTCAAGACCTTGCGGAGTTGCTATGAAATACGGCTGGAAGTACCTACAGAAGCGCCAAGACAAACGGGAGAGCCCGACCAAACTCGAAGATCTCGAAGTAGGGGATCGCTTCCTGTATACCCGCAGGAAGCCTGAGGACACGGAACCACGGCGTATCACGAAGAGGTCTGACCAATTCATTCACTACGTCTTCGAGGACAGTGGTGAAGAGATGTTCTTCGGCCAGAACAGTCGATGGTGGAAAATGTACGTCGACAAGCTGCCCCCCGAGGAAGAATGATGTTTGACGTACCCTGAGCACTAGGGTATAGCTAGATGCAAGCACATACTACTACTGCGAGAATGATATGAGCACTCGATCCACCGTACATTTCGTCAATGAAAAATGGTACCAGAACCACATCGTGTATGTCCACCACGACGGGTATCCCTCCTACCGTGGCCGTCAGGTGATGGAGTTCCTCCGGGACGTCAAAAGCGAAATCATGGATACTCGCTTCTCCGAATCGGG
>Ga0306901_1000075_pt1 | contig 52245 bp, 32 predicted proteins | sample AntRauMFilla3767_FD_190431 | JGI IMG/M metagenome (GOLD analysis project Ga0306901, IMG submission 190431) | Saline lake microbial communities from Rauer Islands, Antarctica - Metagenome Filla 3 #767 (v2) (version 2) | ecosystem: Environmental > Aquatic > Non-marine Saline and Alkaline > Saline ... | reverse complement strand
TCGATGGCAGCGTTGGTCGTCTTGCCTCCCTCTTTGACCAGCGGGTTGCGGTCGTCTTTGAGGTTGAGGATTCGACCCTGTTCGGCACGCCAGATACGGAAGGCATCCTCGGTGCGCGAGCAGTATTCCTCAGCGCTGTACGCGAGGTTACAGATGCCTTGCTTGACCTTCAGTAAGAAGGTGAAGACTTCCGTGGGGTGTTCTTCCACAACCCGAAGGGTGTCGAGAACTTGACCCAGGTTGATAACGCTCGCTTCTCCGTCTTCGTCGATGACGATCTCAAGGTTTTCCTTGACCGCCTCGGGCATGATGTCTTCCATGATCTCTCGTGCTTCCAGTGTGTGTCGACTCATTGATATTCCTCCAAATCCATTTCATCCCAGATGACGCGACAGTAGCTTCGCGGACTGTTGAGAACGACTTGAACTCGTCCGTTCCATTCGTCCTTCTTGCCAGTCAGTTCGACTAGCTGTCCCTTCCACGGGCGGTGAATGACCCCGTTTTCGTCCGGGCGGTCTAAGTCCCGGCTCTCGAAGAAACCTGGCCACATCATCACAGTGTGTTCTTCACCTTCATCAACCAATGTCATTCTCGCATACCATCCTCCATTCTTGGTCTTCTCAACCCTCATGTCCTCGACGTACCCGCCGACAAACATCGCTTGGTCCTTCTTGACCCGCGACAGTCTGCTCTCGGGATACGACTGAACCTTGGGATGGAATGGCGCAACCTCTTTCCAAGGCTTCACAATCATGCCGTACGCATCGTTCCGTTCTTGATACCACCGGAATTTGTTGCGATGCGACAGGTCGTAAGGAATGCCACCATCCTTACGGCCATTGTCTTTGCGAATCTTGAAGTAGATTTCAGCCACTTCCCAAGGCGGGGCAATAGGGTCGAAAAACCCTGCTTTGATAAGCTTACCCATGACACCTTTGTGAACCTTCCGAAGATCGCACTCTTCCATCATCTCTTCAATGGAGGTGAATCCCCGGCGTCCGTCCTTGCATAGCTCGCCAATGACGGAGTCGCCGATTCCGTTGATCGCTCGCAAAGGCCAGTAAATCTGGTCTTCGCCCTCGGCTGGTTCAAAGTCTGGCGCATACCCGTATATAGTCGGGTACACGATCTCGATGCCGTACTGTTTGACCAAGTGCTTCAGGTCTTGAGGACTACCTGCGTCCTTTGAGCTATCGCTGTACTTGAGCACAGCGGGCCAGAACTCGACGTTGTGTCGAGCCTTGATATACGCCTGATAGTAACTCAGGAGCGTATAAGCAACGGCGTGGCTCTTGTTGAATGAGTATTCGGCGAACGCCACGATTTTCACCCACAGGGTCTCCATGAGTTCCTGTTCGTAACCGTTCTCCTTGCCGCCCTCGATGAAGACCTCTTTCCACTTCCTCATCGCCTTGAGCTTCTTCTTGCCGCAGGCTTTTCTGAGGTAGTCCGCTTGCGAACCGGAGAATCCGGCTATCTCTCGAGCGATCTCCATCATCTGTTCCTGATAGACTAGGAGTCCGTGTGTCTCACCGAGAACCTTCTTGAGATCCGGGTGATCGTACTCGGGCTCCTTGCTGCCATGCTTGATACGGGCGAAATCCGTGTGAGCATCCGCAGCAATCGGGCCGGGTCTAACCAGCGCGACCGCTGCAACAAGCTCGTCAAACCTGTCAGGCATCAGGTCTTGGAAGTAGTTTCGCTGAGACCAAGTGTTGAACTGGAAGATACCCTGAGTTTTAACCTGGGTAAAAAGCTCCAGTGCCTTCGGGTCGTCCAGCGGGACATCCTCGATTGGAGGAATGTCCACTCCCTTTCGCTTCTTGATCAGTTGACCGGCGAACTCAGAAACGCTCACGCCTTCAACAGTCAGGAAGTCAAACTTCGGGTGACCAGCGGCCTCACAGTCCTGATATTTCCACTGTGAAACCATTGCTCCACTCTTGTGTTCGTAGAGCGGAACGCACTCGTTGAGCGGGAACCTTGTGATAAGCGAGCCACAGGCGTGAACCTGTGTGAAGGTCACCATCTCTTGAAGAGGCATGATGACGTCCTCGATCCAGTCGCTGTGCATCGCGACGAAATCTTGGAACTCAGCACTGCCTTCGAGCCGTTCTTCTAGCTCAGCCCGCCCTCGGGCCGTAGCCTTGGCGTGAGTGTTCGAGAGCAGCGCTGTCAGCCTGCCAAAGCTGTACTGAACATGCTTCCCGTTGTTGTCGGGAATGGCATAACCATTGCTCGCAGCGACCTTCTTAATCGCTGATACAATCTTGAGTCGGCCATAAGCACCGATGTCACAGACGTATTCTTCTCCCCACTTGTCCTTGATGTGGTGTTTGATTTCATCACGGGCCTCGGCGCTAAAGTCGAGGTCGATGTCAGGCAGGTCGTTTCTATCAGGGTTGAGGAACCGCTCAAAAATGAGGCCGTGCCTCAGCGGGTCAACCTTCGTGATGTCTAGTAGATAGGAAACGAGACTGCCAGCCGCACTACCACGCGCAAATCCACGGCCAAGCCCTTGTTCATCAATGTACGCACACAGGTAACGAATGATCTGGAAGTAATCGAGGTATCCCAGCTGCTCGATGATCTCGAACTCATACTTCAGACGGTCGAGGTAGACATCGAGGGTGTGCAGGTTATGCTCGAATATCTCCCTCGGTTCCGCTACCGCTGTGAGATACGGTACAGTCTTCTCGTACTCGACTTCACCCTTACTGGCGTGCTCGAATGCGTAGATATGACTGAATGCGTCCCTGTATGCTTCCAGTTCGTCAAGCGACTGTAGGTACTCGCCTTCGAAAGCGATGTCGGGACACAGCTTCTTGAGGACGCCTTCACCGATGTATTTCAACAGGTCGCCTTTGACGCTCCCTGTCTCGGTCTCCATCTCGGGCATGTAATACGTCCCGGTCTGAATCCTCGCCTGACACTTCTCGGCGATCTCATCCAGATGGCTCATGCACTCGGCATCCAGTTCCTCGTCATAGACGATTTCGTCTCGTGACGGGAGGTAACCGTTTACCACGGTTCGGGGCAGGTTCTTCGTCATCCTGCCATCACCATCCATCCTGCGAACAATGTCGTAGAGATGAGACTGTCGCGCCTCGGGATAGTGAGCGTTGAAGGTGTAGACCTTCTTCATATCGAGGCCGCTCACTGCGGCGTTTCGCAGTTTGACCTCCTTGACTTCATCTTCAGCTGCGGGATTCATGCCCAAGTAGAAGTCATCTCCAAAGATGTTGAAGATATCGTACAGACGTTTCGGCACGTCCAGCTTCGTCGAGTTCGGTTCTACGTCACGTCCCCAACCGTCTTCAGTTGGCACGACGCACAGCAGACCTTCGCTGTGTTCCTCGATGACTTCGAGGTCAACCCTTGGCCGGTAGTAGAACCCCCGGCTCTTGTCATTGCTGAAGTTGTTGAGAGCGATGAGGTTCTTCAGCCCTTCATCATTCTTGGCGTACAGTAGAACGACGCCCCGAATGTTCTCCTTCATCGCCTTATTCCGGGTCTCCACGTTAGGCGAGACCAGGAACTCCGTTCCTAGAACGGGGTGGATGTCGTTCTTGTCACATTCCTTCTGGAACTCTAGGAGCCCCGCGAGGGTCTGCTTGTCGGTCAACGCCAGCGTCTCGTACCCGAGTTCCGCTGCACGGTTGACCCACCTCTTCGGCTCCATTGTCCCACTCTTTAGAGAGTAGGTCGAATAGTTCTGCAAACTCCATATCATTCCGTGTCCTTTTTGGCCTCTCGTACAATGCCAACTACGTCTTGCCTGTCGAGGTATGTTGCATACACCCGACAGATTCCGCGAGCCCTCGAATCACACCGAAGGCACTCGGAGTGGTCGGCCTTATAGAGACCGTCGCTCGGTCGACACTGGAGTTCGTTCGAGTCGGTAGTTGGCTTGCTTTCGTTCGTACTCATAGATGACCTCCAGATGCGCCACCGTTCGGTCGAGGTCGTTGTTGACCACGGTGTAATCCCAGCCCTCCAAGTCGTTGACTTCGGAAGCAGCCTTGGTCAGACGGCTGTTGATTTCGAGGTCGGTGCGACCGTCCCCAGCCATCCGCTTCTCCAACTCGTTGAGACTTGGCGGCACCAAGTGAACCCCGACGACCTGACCCGGATAGGCTTCCCGGATCTGGTTGAGGCCGTTCTTGTCCACAACTGCGACCGCGTCTTTGCGCTGGAGGAAGATGTCGTCAACGGTCTCGGATGCGAAGCCGTACAGGTTGCCTGCGTACTCCGTGAACTCCAGGAATTCGCCCTCAATCTTCATGTCCTCCATCTCCCCGAGCGACAGGAAGTTGTACTCTTCTCCCTCAACTTCGCCATCTCGTGGTGGCCGGGAGGTGTTACTCACCGCAACCTCCAGCCCACCGACATCTTCGGTCAACAGGTTTGCCACCGTGGTCTTACCGACGCCGCTAGGGCCAACGAGGCAGACGATAACGCCTTCGTCGACCATGCGCTGACGGAAGGCCGGGAGGCCGAGGACGCACGTCTTACCGTGGCTTGTGGCGCGTTGCCACTCACGGTTTGAACCGGGTGAAGCGCCGTGCAGGCTCAGGAGCATGTCACAGCGGTCAAGCCAGTGAAAATCTTGGTCCATCCAGTCCTCGTAGCCTCGGGGATGAATCTTGTCCCAGAAGTGGAAGAGGTGAGGGATGAACACCTGGAATCCGAGATCCCGTACTGCGTTGCCGACGCCAATTGCTGCCTCAGTACAGGTGTCGGGGTCGGAAGTGTAGGGGCCAGCGATGTACACTGAATCCACGTTTCTCAGGATTGCTTCCGCTCTCATAACTTGTTCGGTCATCATTAACCTCGGTTAATTGAGTTCACGTCGAATCTTTTTGGCATCCGGGGTTTCGATGTTGTCCCGGAAGTATTTCGTCACGTCTTCTTCCAACGAGTCCACAGCGGTGTAGAACCCGGCGGAATCGTCGTCGTCCTCAGCTGCCTCCAGCTTCAGACGGTCGATAACACCGATTCCATCGGGGAAGTTGACATAGACTTCGATCACAAGGAGTCGAATCTCCCCTTTGTAGTAGCCCTCGATGATGTCGCCCTCGACCTTGTCGCCACCCTCGTACATAACGAAAGCCATGTGGGGTAGCGCTGAGTCCAGCTGGACCTTGAGGTCTTCCATGCTCGTCTGCTCTTGCTCGCCTTCGTCTTCCATCTAGTCTCCCGTTGCACCAGCCGCCGCCTCGATAAGAGTGCCGTATAGATCAACAACACTCTGGTGTCTCTGACGAAGAGCCACTGCCGCGTTCATCTTAGTAGTATAGTGAATGATTTCCTGAACAGATGGGGCGTTTCCCAACTCTTGTTGAAGAAGCGTCTCATAGTCCTTGATGTCTTCAATTAGCCCCTCGCTGTCCTGCTTGTGAATCTTGAACAGGCTGACGACGCGCTCTTGTAGTTCCTTCTCTTTCTTCTCAATGCCCTTATTCATGCCTTCTCTTCCCTTCACTCTAACAATTGCATAACTCGCCTAACTTTTCCGCATACGCCCAAGTTTTTTCATTTTTATTCTCAGTCTGTCTCGCTCCCCCTGAGACTTGCGTATGCGGTACTTGAAGTAGGTCAGGAACTGTTCTTCGCTCAAATCGTCAGGGTCCATCCCCTTCTCAAACGGGAACCCCATCTGCCAATGCTTCTCGTTGATGCGCAGAATCGAAACCTTCTTGTCAGGAGCGAACTCGCCGATCTTGGTCGCTATATCGCGGGCCTTCTTTTCAGTGCCATGATCCAGACAGACAACGATCTCTTCGGCCTTAGTGTCTGCTAGCAACCTGAGTTGGCGCGGACTAATATTGACCCCAAAGAGACTGGTCGCATAGGCTTCAAAGCTGAGCAGACGAGCGGAGTCAAAGATCCCTTCGCAGACGAACAGGATCTTACCGTTCTTGACCCTGTCATAATTGTACAGCATTTGAGACAAGATCTTGCCGCTCGGGTTGAGCGTCTTGCGCTCCAACGATCGGTCAACAGCGTAAGCCAGATAGGCCCGGTCGCCGTCAGACTTTACCTCGAAGAGAACACGCCCTTTGAACTGCCCCATCTGAGGTGGGATGTATAGCTCGTGCTGACTCAAGAAGGTATCAACATCGTAGCCCCTGATATCCTTGATCCAACTCTCTACTTTCTCTCGAAGGGGGTGAGCCTTCAGCGGCTTCGAGCCTTGAACCCAGGTGTCAATCGACTCGTGCTCAGGTTCGACTTCCGAGCGCTTATGTCGGCGCTCAAACTGCTTCTCAAGAACCTGTAAGTCGGCCCTCAGTTCTTCGAGATTGCTCGCCTTTTCTCCACTGACGATCTCGACGGCTCGCTCAAACGAGACATCGAGGTAGTGCATCACGAACCACTCTACCGAACTACGCCAGTCACAGGTGGCACGCCAGCACCGGCAGGCCCCGGTAACCGGGTTGAGGTCAAAGACTGCCTCGGAGTTGTTGCCGCCGTGGCAGAACGGACACAGGAACCTGTACTCCACTCCCTGCCCACGGTTGTGCGCTGTTGCGTCCGGGAAGTGGGCTTCGACAAAGTCGATTATCTTGCTGGTTCTCTTCTCGTTCTGCTCCATAACTACTCCACAGGTCTCAGCTTGAACTTCTCGGCGGCACGTTTCACATCCTTGCGGGTGCGCCAGACCACATCATCAACCTCAGTCCTCCACAGATCCGTTGCGTACTTGCGCCAAATGAGCCAGTGATAGTTCGCCGAATCCGTCTTGCCGTCTCGGGTGAACGAGATGCGTGGCAGAATGATGATGTTGTTGGGCGGGCGGTGCTTCAGGAGGTTCTTACGATCGTTGCAAGGCTCCAGAAAGCTAGAGCGTACCAAGAAGGCGACACCCTTGCGGGCCACCTTCATAGCCTTCTTGACGAAGTCGGATGCCTTCTTGAGTTCCCCGTCGATCCGAATGGTGAATGGCGGGTTGGTGATGACCCAATCCGGCTGAATGTACTTCTCAACCGGTGCCTTCAGGAAATCAGTGGTGAGGTCAGCTTCGAGACTCGGGTCGATGTCATTGGTCTGAATCGGGTGCCCATACGCTCCGAAGACGTTCGCTACACCTCCGTCGCCAGCGCAGGGCTCTAGTACCCGCGACTTGCGGTTGAACTCATTCACGTCGTAGTCGAGGTATTCATACAGCAGGGCCACCGGGCCCGGTGGGGTGAAATATTGATTGAGATCCTTCTCCTTATCCGTCATCTCCTTGCTCATCCTTCTTTTTCCTCTTCTTGACGTTGAAACCTGCTACAGTCTCGTATTCCTTTTCTTTCTTCTTCTCTTTGGTAAACTTCTGCTTGAACTGGTTGATACGGTAGACCTTGTCCTCATCCGCCTCACCAGTCGGGTCTACGCTACCGTTGAACACCTCGTGCCACGGTAGCAACCGGTGGTTCTTCTCGAAGTAGAAGTAAATAATCTTGTTGTCAGTGGAGTTGTCACGAGTCTTCGTGACCTGAATTTTACCCCGGTTAAGTAGTCTATCCTCGGGGTCCACGTTGAACATGATGAGGTTGTCGCAGATCCTGGCGATGTCGTAGCTGCCACCGACGTCTTCAGACTTGACGCTGCCGTTTCCAACCGATGACGCCTTCATGGGCAGGGTACACAACATGATGAGCTCTAGCTCTTCAGCCAGCGCCTTGTTGTCCCAATACACCAAACCCTTGTTCTGCCACCACTGATCGCCTGCGTCGACCGGAACTTGATGATCCGGTGAGTCAATCGCGACAACATCAATGTCGATGCCACGATCCTCTTTGATTTCCTCGATCATCTGCCGGATGGTATCGGCAGTAAACTGGCGAGGTGTCACCTTCCCTAAGATGATCTTGCCCCACCCCTCCTTTTGAGCCGTCTTGAAGAATGAGTCACCCTCCGGGTCTTTCAGGTTGTTCTCATAAAGGGTGTCATATTCGCGATCCAACACGATAGCATCCAGTCTAGACGCTGCTTGGACCTTACGGTTCTCAGCAAACACGTAGAGAACGTTCATCCCGTTCTCGGGGTGCGCCGCTACGCGAATCAGGTTGGTGAGCAAGACGCTCTTACCGGCGTAGGTCGGACCCGCGACCGCCGTCAGTTCCTCGGGTTGGATACCACGAGGGAAATACTTCTTGAACGGGCTCATGTTCAAGGCCATCGACATCGTGATAGCAGAAGTCGTTCCCAACTCCTGACGCTCCATCTGTCGAGTCGACCAGTCCTCACTGTAGTCAAACAACTCATAGTCGCTTTCCTGAGCGTTGATCTCCCGTGAGCGACGCTGTAACTCCGGTAGGACTTGATCTAGATCTTCCCCTTGAAGAAGACTGTTGGACATATCGCTCAAGAGACGGAACGCCTCTTGTTCTGCACGAACGTCCTTCAGCTTCTCAAGGGAGAACCCGGCCCCGACCGTACTCGAACTGGAAAGGGAGTCAACCAGTTCATTCAGCGCCTTCTTATCGTCTGAATCCTTTTTGTCGTCGAGTTGGATGTACTGCTTGACCACCTCGGGGGCAGGTGTGTCAACCTTGCTGATTTCCAGCATCGCAGCGTAGAGGTACCTGTAAACTCCTTCCTCAAGGTGCTTCGGTTCCAGCTTGGCACGCTTGGCCTTCAGTAACACCGACTCGTCTTGCAGACACCCCGTTAGTAGTTTCTTTTCAAGACTCATCGAACCACTTCCTTCGTGTGCGTTTCCTGAACTGCCCGCCCTTCGAGAAACCGATGATGCGGTAGTTCGTGATTAACGAGTTGTACACTGAGTTCCCGTACCTTCCGAAGAACCCACCCTCTCGTTTCGAGCTACCATCATCTTGCTGCACGCGTTTGTGCGGAAAGTTGATATTGGTAGCCATAATGGTGGGCTTCACTTCCTCGGTGCGATGCTTGACGATCTGCTCGAAGACTCCGAGAACGTTCTCGGTCACCTTCGATTCCTTGCCTATCTCGTCAATCACGAGGAAGTCGCAGTCCTTGATGTACTGCCACATCTTGCTGGCTTCCGGCTCTCTGCCGAATTCAGCGTTGTTGTACAGGTTCAGCAGGTCTTTGAACGGAATGTAGTAGCCGCTCAGGCCACGCTCAATCGCCGAGCACAGCATGTGAGCAGCCGTGATCGTCTTGCCAGTCTCGTTCACTCCAAAGAACACGAACGAAAGCCCGTTGTCGTACACCTCTTGGTTGATACGGTTGACGTACTCGGAGAACAGGTCTTCGTACCCCTTCATTGTCCCCGGAGCGGGCATCTCGTCTACAAGGTCGTACTCCTTGATAGTCCGCTCCATGATGTCTTCGTGCATCACCACCTCAAGGTCGTGGTACTGGACGTTTGCTTGCCAGAACCGAGCCTTGTATGTGAACTCTCGTGTGGCCTCTTTTCGTTCCTCCTTGTTGCTTTCATCGTACTTACCGAAGATCCGCTCCTTGTAGCGAGCGAGCCTTCCACCGTGATAGGACATCAGAAATGGATCGATGCCGTCTGCCATCCGTTAACCTCGGTTAAAAGTCCCAGCTTGCTTCGTCGGAGCGTCCCGCGATTTCCAGGCCATCAGCTGCCGATGTGTCGGCACCCTCTGTGATCTGCTCGCCGCGAACGAAAATCTCAATCTCGTCTTGCTTTTCCAAGAAGCCCAAGTAATTGCTACGCCTCTTGCTATCCCACTTCAGCCATTCCTTCGTCTTCTCAGTGACGTACTTCATCATCATGTCCAGCACCTCATCGAAGCGCGAGGCGTCACGTATCCCCATCGCTTCCGAAGTGTAGGTGAACATGTTCTTGACTCTCCCTTTCTCACCGCGCTTGAACTTGAAGGTCATCCCTACGTTCTCGCGGTAAGCGCTGGTGAATCTGGAATACAACTTAGCCAGTCTCTTGCCTCTCAGCATATCTTCTCCTATTTCAAAAGATCATCTACATCGACATACTCTAACTCGTGCCCTTCAGCCTTGTACGTTCTGATCCGGCGTCGAGCGTGTTTCGCGAACCACGGATGCCCGTTGTCCTGAAAGTCGACGAATGTGACCGTTTCTTCACGGTCAGTGTTGACCTCGCCGTTGGCCATCTTCTCTTTGCGCAGGATGCGACCAATCTCCTGTTTGGTCTGGATACCGGACTTACCGGCACCAGCCTTGATTCCCAGGTCGCAATGAAAGTTCAGCCCCTCGGAGAGCACGGTTCCAAACAGGATAGGCAGGTCGCCCTGCTTGAACGCCTCGATGTCCTCGTCTCGTGAGTATGAACTTCCATGAGCGAAGGCCATCCCGTCCTTCGGAATGCCGAAGTCGGTGGCCATCATATCCATGAGCCGTTCACCATGCTCGATCCGTGTGACAAACCCGATGGTCTGACCGTTGTCCTTGAACTCCGACAGCGTCAACTCACAGATAGCCCGGTTGCGGAACTCATCGCCCACAATGATCCGGTCGTACTCTTTGTTGTAGGTCAGTGGGTTGGAGTCGAAATACACGTCGTTGCGCACCACTTTGATGAGAGGCCGTGCAAGCCACCCAGCGTCGATGAGCCACTTCGTTGATATCTCATGAATGGTAGGGCCTAGGTAGCCCTCCAGAAGTCCGTCTCGGTTACCCTCAGTGCCGTCTGAGCGCTTGATAGTAGAGGTCTCCGGTGTACCAGAGAACCCGTGGCGTAGCGAAGCGTTCTTGCAGGACTTCGAAATTGAGCGCCATGTGTTCGACTGGAGGTGGTGAACCTCATCAAAGATAAGGTACTCGACGCTCTCCAGATACTTCTTGATGCGCGCCCGCTTCTTCTTGCCTTTTGACGATGTCAGCGTTTTGTCGATGGCGACGGTGAACTGCTCGGGTTGCCATAACCCATCACCGATGAACCCCACGGGCTCATCCATGTACTCTTCCAGTTCGCCCCGTAGCTGCTGAGCGAGATCCTTGGAGTTGATTACGACGAGGGTCTTCTTGCGCCACGTCTTGACCAGCGCAGCCATGATGACTGTCTTACCGGCACCAGTAGCGAGGTCGAAGATACCTCGTGTCTTCTTGTAACCCCTGACCAATGACTCAAGCTGGTAGTCCCTGAGCTTCAGCGGGTTGCCGCCGATCTCCATGTCATCGAGGTGAAGCTTGGCGACACCCATGTCTGGCATCTTGCGAATGCGCCTCTTGTCCTCGATTTTGTACTCAACGCCAGCACGCTTCATCAGCGTGACGACGCGAGGCAGGAACCCGGTGAGAAAGCTGCCTTTCTTGGTGACGAAGTATTTGTACTTCGGCATCCTTGGATTGTGCTTGCGCGCCCAGAAGTCATTCTCTTGGCGCAGGTACCTACGAAGGATCTTGATAAGTTTTGTCGTAACCCCGTTTAGCTGCGACCTGTAGTCGTTAACCTCGATTAAAACCATTTTAGCCCTAGGTCCAGTGTCCTTTTATTCCGTCAATAAAAGAATTGAACCTAGGGGCTAAACTTTCCGCTCAGGGCCGAATTTTCTAAATTAGTTTAGGACGGCTCGAAGAAGGTGCTGCAATCGTCTGACTTGGAGGGAACGATATCGCGTGTGTAATCCTGAACATCTGCGAAAATGTTCGGGAAGCGCACAACCTCTAGCTCCATCTTGTGCCACCCTTCTTTGATCGACTTGATCATCACCGGTTCCTCTACGATGTCATACGGCGGGTATGTCATCGGCACGAACTGACCGGGATAAAACGAGATCCCCTTGTCATAACGAGCCTCACACTTATACGAGATCTTACGAGATGAGTTGACCCGAGCCAGCCGAGTTGCCACGTCCCGCGCCACATTTGGCTGGTGGACGAAGTCGGCCTGAACACTGAGTTCACTGGCTTGCCCCTTCGCCTTGTCGGCTCTTCGGCAATACTCGTTGTTCGAGGCATTCAGAAGGATTTCACCTTCGAAGGTGTCTGTGATTCGGTTCTTACGGTATTCGTAGACCACCCGGTTGTACAGCTTCTGATAGCCCTTGTCCCCCTCGCTCACCTTGTTGCCAAGGTTCAAGTTGTAACACAGCGGGTTGTTCCAATCCGGCACCTGCTTGATATCCAGGACTCCGAACTGGAGCTTCCCGTCTCGCATGTACCAGAAGAACCCGAACTGGTGACAGATCTCTTCGATGAGCTTCGAGCTATTCCAAGGCTGCGTCATGAAGACCGACGCCTCGTAGTGAGGGGTCTGCGCCTTGACCTTCTTGATGTTTGCTCGATCGATCAGTCGCTCACCAAATGGATACTCTCCATAAGTCGAGATATGATAATCCAGAATATCGAGCGGGTGAACTAGGACGCCGCCGCGCTCGATAAACCTGCCTGCCTCGTCTACCTGTCCGGCAAATGAGGCGTAGAGGACAGATGAGCCCACACCGTTTCTGATAGCGAACCGTCTGTCAAGAGAGCCTAGCTTCCAGTTCCATTCGCCACCCCTCAGCTTGACGGCTTGAAGCCGCTGGCCGTCACGCGTCTCAGCGGTAGTCACCTTGTGATAGGGGTCGTAAAGCTTGCCTACATACTCAACAGACCGGTGGGTCTCCCTCGTATATGGGTCTACAACCTCCCTGTGTTCCTCATAGTGGTTATCCAAGACCTTGGGGAAGGGTGAGTGTACCACATGCTTCTGCATGCCCCTCAGCTCCCTCTCAGACGGCCCCTCGTTTTCCTTCTTCCCTACCACGATGTCAATATCGGCTGCGCTCTCTACAGCACACTTGTTGGCAGCATAGATATACAGGTCGTCACCAGCTGACAGGCTGTTGTTGAGCATCACCTTCTTGCTCACGGCCTGCATCATGGGGACGTTGTATTGGTGGCCGTACGCCAGTGGGAAATACGAACCGAGGTCAGCCCCGTTCTCGGGGACCGGCTTTCGAACTACCCTGAAATGACGGGCATGGAAATACTTCTCAGCCGTTTCCTCGTTCTCAAGGTCTGTACCCAACTCATCAATGTCCTTCTCAGTGAGGTCTCCGCGCTTGAACCTGAGCGTATTTACGAAGTCATCCTCGTCCGGCTTGTAGGACTCGGTGTAGCTGTACGGATTCTCAGCCGGATCTCCGTTCTCGTCGAGTGCAACGTCTGGCTTCTTCAAGGCTTCATACCGGCTCCCGTATTCAGTGGGCACCGAGAAGTAACACCTCTCGAACCAGTTGCCGGAGGTGTCCCGTCTCAACTCGGAGCTAATACAGACGCCAAACTTCCCTGAAGCCTGTCCCAGAAGAGCCCCGTTGAACTCCTTGTAGTTCACGTTCTCAGGGTCGTTGTACCCCGTTTTGACAACCGTCCCCTCTCTAACAAGACTGGAGAGCGGTCTCATCATGTCGAATCGCAGCCCTCGCAGCCTGTCTACAAACAGTTCTGCAATGTCATCACCGTTGCCATCTGGCACGAAGAGGTCATCGCCACCGGTCGTGTTGTCAACATGGAAGTCGATGTGTCCAACTATGTACTCAGACGATAAGAACTTGAGCGGGTCGTGAGCCTGAAGCTGGCCGTACAGATCTCTAACCGTTGCCCGGTGAGACAGCGCGTACTCATGCTTGTCTGACTCAGGAAGTGACTGGTTGTGGATCTCTAGCGCTGCAAACCCCGTTTGATCCATTGTCGCCGCAGCCCCGATGTCCTCAATCATCTTGAACCTGTAGATCTCCCGGATCTCACTGGTCACCGTCTGGGTATCAGACGTCGGGTCATCGTTATCGAACTCAAGGGTGTAGGTCTGGCCTGCGTCGATAAAGCCTGTAGACAACTCGGAGTCAGCTTCAGGGTCAAATGGATAGAACCCATTCAGTCTGATGTAGACCCTGTCATGGTTGTCAGTCAGTGCCCCGTTTGGAACAGGTCTTACGTGACAACCGCTTTCAACCAGTTGTCTGATCTCGGAGAGATAGTCGAGAATAGGGGCCTCATTTGGAAGATCTAGCGCAAGCCTGTCGTCGTCATCGCCTCCATCCGGTGAGCCAATGGCCTCGTATGGAATGACACGGTAGTTCCCTTGGTGGGGTTGACCTAGGATAACTTCACCGGGGCCTTCAGGGAACAGCTTCTTTTTCTCTCCTTTCATTTCACCGTAGTCACCTACATTGGGATCAAACGTCCACTCAATGAAGTAGTTGCCAACTCTCTCAGATCCAACGACTCTATCTCTAGGCATATTCAAGATGAGCATGTAGTCACCAAAGCCGTTATTGGCGAGCCTTTTAGCAGTAGTTCTCTTGAAGGTAGTAGCCCGCTCGTACTCCCCACCGCCTCTGATGACTTCGATCTTGTAGTGGTCACCGGGTTGCCACTCGTTGTTGGAGCCACCTTGAAGCGGCTCGTGATAAATCGTCCACGGATCTTCGGGGGACTGGCTACCCAGCTTGGCCCAACTGCCATCATCAATGTTTGTAATGATGGTATTCGGTGCGTCGGTCTGCCAAGCGTGCTTAGTCTCAGCGTTCCCCTCCGGGAACGACGTCGTGGGGTCATCATCGGGGTATTCGATGTACGCCAAGAAGTATTCCAGCGGCAAGATAGCATTGGCCTCTGTCTTGTCACCCTCAACATCCCAATTCTTGAATCTGTCGTTGTAATAGTCTCCGCTACCGTCTTGCCAGTCGGCGACCTCGAACTCAGCTATTGACGCTCCACCGTATACAGCCGGATTCATCCGGCCACTTGCTACGGTCCAAGGGCAGTCATCATAAGGCGTAAAGTCGAGACCTACGTCGACCTCACGGGGTGCCATGATCTGAAAATACTGGAATGAACGAGGGGTGAACTTCGACATATAGCCGTCAGCCTTTGCATCCTCGTACATACGCACGGTAAAGCTGAGCACTCCTTCGCCAAAGTCTACGTCAGTCATGTAGCCCCGGAAGTCGCCTAGCACTTCCTTCCTGTCCTTGACGAAAAAGACTGTGACCTCGGCGGATTCATAGTCGACGTCACGAAACTCCTTCATGAAGTCGCGTACTCCATCCCAGACACCCACGTTGAGCGTCGGGACCGGGGAACCAGACTCGAAGCCTACCTCCATCTTAGCTGGCTCAAACTGTGTGACCAGTGGAAGGTAGTTCCCCTCGTAAGACTCGCCCCCGATCGTTTCCTCAATCGTCAACCTGTGAGTGGCGAACCTGTAAGGCTCGCCGTTCACCTTAATTCTGATTGCGTAATCCTTCATAACTTCTCCATTAACCTGGGTTAAGCCTGAGTCACCTTCACAATATGCCCTGTAAATTGACCAAGGGCGAGGTATATATCCCCATCTGGGTCCACCTCGATTGCGTTTACTTGCTCGAACCCTCCAAATGAGTCTACACCGATAGCACCGTCTGAGTTCCAGACCGTTGAACCATCTGCCTTAGAGAGTCGGGCGAAAACAACAGAGTCCGATCCACCACCTGCCACCAAATCATAAGTGCCCACATACACGTCACCGTGCTTGTCTACCGCCAGCTTAGACGGAACCATGCTCACAGTGAATGGGTCAACAGACCAGTTAGGAGTCCCGGAGGCTGAATACGTGTAGGACTTAGTGGTGTCAAAGGAAGTAATCACGCCTGTATCGTCGCCCACATATACGGCGTGCGCCGCTCTGTCTACCACGATGGTGGTGATGGTGCCACTGACTGTCCCGAGTAGAGTAGTGGCACCTGTTTCACGATCTACTTCCCATACTCTATCCATACCGTCTGCGAAGAACACCTCTCCTGTCTCAGACACAGTGATGCAGTACGCGGAGAAGCCACTGTCTACGTCGATTGGCCACTGACCCGTTGTAATCTCTTCCAGCCAGCTGCCATCGCTTGTCGGCTCGAACTTCCTGATAACGTTATCGTCTATTACGAACAGTTCCTCACCCCCCAGTGTGCTTCCACGCTGGGGGAGCCCATTCTTGTTCCAGACAGCAAACTGTCCGTCACCGAGGCCATAGTTTACAACGGGGACCGAAAAGTGTCCTTCTCCGCTGGCGTCACTGGCTCCAATCGTTCCGTCGGCAAACATGTAGTAAACAAGAGCTTCAGGTGACAGATCTTGACCGGAATTATCGGGGTCTACAGTCACAGAATCAATCTCCACAATAGCCCACACCGAGTTATCGTATCCCCAGAATTCACCCGTCGTTACCACCGTGCCATCGAGGTCCATCCTCTTGACGGTCTCGCCGTCTGTAAAGGCCAAGAACAGCGTTTCAACTCCATTTTCCTCGCGACTAGTAAGAGTCATTCCTGTGATCTGATCGTTGATGTCGAGCAACGTCGTCGGCGTAATGGTTGCGCTGGGGAACCCAGCAGGTTCAGAAACAGTGATGGTGGCCGTCTCCGTGCGGCCAACTCTGTCCACAAAGTCAATCTCGTACTCTCCGTTGTAGCGAGGCGTGAGGATGAACGCAACCTCCCCGGTGATCATACTCTTGGTGAAAATCCACTCCGGGTTGTACTCTCCATCTGCGTCATAACCTCTGACATCGAAGTGGTTGTACTCTCCGGTATCAGCGGTGATGGGCATGGAGTTGTCATACGTCACCGTACCCCCTTGTGCGTCCACACCCGTCACCGTTACTTTCACCTCGTTCAGTGTGTTGACCAGCGATGGGTAAGAAAGCGTGTAGCCCACGATTCCACTCTCTTCGACAAACACCGTCATGCTTCTGATATCTGTGTACCCAGCGGTATTAGTCGCCTTGCACTGGACGGTGTAAGTCCCTAAGTCGTTGTACGTATGAGAGATGGCATCGTTCGTCGATGAACCACTCTGGGTACCCTCTCCGAAGTCCCACTCGTATGAGAGCGTGTCGCCCTGTGGATCGGTAGCGATGACTGAAAAGGTCAACTGTGTTCCGGGGAGGATCGTCGTTTTGTCAACCGAGATACTTTCAATTACTGGAGTCTTAGCCTTCTTGGTAGGGCTCTTGCCTACAGTCCAATCATGATCAATCAAGGGGACTTCGATCTCCTTGTAGATCCCATCTGGATCTGAAGAGAAGCCTCCTTCGACCGAGACGTAACGCGTCTCGATACCATCTGTGTGAGCGATGACCAAGGGGAATGGCTTCTCTAGCTCGAACATCGAGTTTACCGAGTAAAACAGACGACCGTACTCTTCTGACTCCGGTGGCAGATTGTCAGCCGTCAGCGTGATATGAGTGGCCACGCTGCCCTGATACGAAAGCTCAGGCATCAAAAATCCAAAGTCTGATTCCACGAGACCAAAGTTGCTGAACATCTCAGACTCAGATTCCACGATACAATCAGACCAGTCAATCCAACGGCCAAACACAACCTCTCCAATCGAACGCCTTGCGGCAGACCCCGGACTCTTGAAGCGGATACCCATGTGCGTGTGCGCCGATGTGGTCATTCTTTCAGGTACATCAAACGAGGCTGCACTAGCCATCAGGTAAATCTTGTAACCGGAGGGAACCGAAGGAGAGCGATCGAGCACAATCACTGAATCGAAGCTCTCCTTGATGAGATACTGAGCGTCCCAAGTATTTGTGTCCGGGTTGTGAACCAGTATGCTGTAGCCCTTCAGGGCTCCTTCTTCAAAGGACTCTTCGATTGTCATACCTGTCCCTTGTGTGAAGCCGGTATGAGTCAACTCCACAGAAGGGAACGTGTATGAGGACACATCGGTGTTAGACCAACTGGTACCATCGTAGTTGCCGGTGATTAGGTCGAAACCGTAACAGCCCGTCAGGTTGACCATGCTGAAGCAATCGAAGAACTCCATGTTGGAATTCTCGAAGACAATCTCTTCGTACCCCTTGTTGGTGTCGAAACGATCTGTGAAGTCGAAGATGGAGTTAGCCATCCCGTTCACAATATTGCCGATGTAGTTGACACCCCTTGTCGGGCCGTACACAAACTCGTCACCGTCTACCGAAGGAGATCCTCCCCCGCTGAACAAGACCGTGCTACCGTCTGCTAGCTCCACGGTGTCGCTGTACACCTCCATCCAGTCTACGTCGTCGAAAGCAGATACGTGACCTCGGGTGGTTCCTTCGATATCACCATCTGGTTGCCTGAGCCTCGTCGATGTGAACACCGGTTCGTACAGCGGCTCGGTACTGATTTGGATGTCCCCGATGCCAACCTCGACGCCGCCATACCCGTTGCTATCCATGAAGCCGAAAGAGATCTCACCGTTGCCAATCGGAAAGTCACCTGTGTCAGTAAGTTCCTGGGAACTCGGGGTCCATGTGTCAGATCCTAGCTCTCGCCACCACATCATCAACCGGTCTTCGTTAAGAGACACCATACTTCGACCGTAGTGTAATAAAACCTGATACCCCTTGGTCTCGTCTTGCTCACTGAACACAGTTCCCAGCTTGGTAGTACCAGCCGAGTCATAGACCTCTAGCGTGCCCCCATAGGTCATCCTGAGCGTGTAGTCACCTATCTCAGCGATCTTGATGTCACCTGAAGATGGTGCGCTACTAAAGTCGCGAAGCTTGAAATTGAATTTGATCTTGTAATGGCCGTAGATACTGCTACTTGAGCGATCCCACGCCGAGAGTAGCCCGGAGCTTCCAGACATGGTACCATAGACGTAGTCACCAGAAGACGGTGCCCTGCACCAGTTGAACAGTTCTCCGTCAGCGTCCTCTTCCCACACAGTGTAGGAATTCGCATTCTTGTTCTGCTCAAAGCCCCACGATGTATGAGGAAGGATGAACCGAGAGGTGTTGAACTGATAGGGCTTAACCTCGGTTAAATTAGCGACAGGCGCTGAAACAGCGTACCCCTTCAGGGAGGACTTCCTCAGATATTCCTCCCTCTTCGCGGTGAATAAGTTCTGTCCCCTGTAACCGCACGCCGTAAGGTCGTGGAGCACAAGGTCAATGAAGCCGGTATTCTCCTGAACTCCTTTGGTCTGCATGCCTGAAATAGACCTGTTGACCGGGCTGGAGCAAAAGAGGTAGCGTTCGTGAAACTTCCCTCCAAACCCGACTGGAAGGACGTCGCTGCTCCCGCCTTTGATGAGGTTGGAATCCACAAAGGTGAACTCGCTGTGGACCATTAGTACGTCTTGCCGGTTAGGCGGCTCATTACCACCCCTTCCGCACCTCAGAAGCATGAGAAGGCTATTCTTTGTCCTACCGGGGATAACGGATACATCCTCGACCTTGAATTGATCATTCGGCATCGAGACCATACCGTTTCTGACCCCACCGGATGTCCTGCCGGGCTTGATCTCCCATGAGACACATGGCTCCCAATTCAGGAAGTCACCGTCGAGAGTCTTCAGGCCCATCAGATAATTTGCACTATCGAGGTTTGTCCTAGTGGAATACGTGTCGGGGTCGCCTCCTTTTAGGATGACGAAGCTACCCATTTGTTCATCGAAGTACAGATCGAAATTGACACTGAATACGCCGTGATCTCTTTCGGCCTGAGTCATATACTCAGTAGGAGTGAAGTAAGAGAACAGACCGACGTAACGATCGGACTCCGCGTATGAATAGTCACTACCGATTCTTGAGAACTGAGCGTAATGACTCTGATTGGTCTCCAGCGACAGGCCACGATCGTATGACACAAACGTTCTCATGTCTCGCAGCTGAGTCTTATCTGAATCGTCCCACTTCGTTCCGTAATAGACCAAGCACAGGGTGTCTGCACCAGCGGCTACTCTAAGTCTGAAGCCGTGATCCCCATAGGAGCCAATTGGATGGAGTTCGTTTGAGATGGAGTCGCTATCCGGCCTGTCGTAATCCACCCCGAAAGACCCGGTGACCTCTTGAGACGAGTTCACCCACTCCACCATGTCAGGATCTGAGGTCTTCCATGTCGCGATGTAGTTCTTATCGTCTACACCCTCTTCGTCGATCCTCTCGACGTAGCGGTATGCTACAATCAGTTCATCTCCTAGGGTACACATGTCTGGTGACCCGTGCTGCAACGTAGAGTCGCTGGCCGTCGTCACGCTCACGTCATCAATAGGGATGTCGTTGAACTTCCTGACCAAGTCGAACAAATCTGTCTGCTCGTTGTGCCGATATAGACGAACGTGCTGCTTGGACGAATCCCTTGGGTCTACCATCTCACCCAAGAATAACAACTCTCCTTTGTGCGAGTGAAGCCGGGGGTTATCGATCGATGCCATCACAGACCCGTCGTCATCCCCGGACAGTTTCAGGCGTCTGTAGTCAACAACTCCTTTGTTACTCTGACCAAGAGTGCCGCCTTCAGACCTCTTCCCAAAGGAATACTTCAGGTCGAAGGGGTCACTGAAACTTGACGGCATGACTCCCGACAGGTCGTCTTCCTCGATGTCACCAAGGTCGTCGAAACGGAACCCACTTTGGACAAACGAGCGTGGCTTGACTCGGCGTCGATGATCTCCCGCGATGGGGAGCCGGTCATTCTTGCCCTTGAACGTCATATATGTAGGCACCACTCGGCTCAACTCGGACCCCGGAACCACGACGGTGGCGTCATAGGGCGTACTCGAATCCAGGGGTTGCAACTCGTACTCACCATCGTAAAACTCTTCTTTGTTTACGATGTCGGTTTCAATTGGGTGATTGATGGATAGTCTTTTCATTCCGAACTCCTGAGTGTCATCTCAAATTTGTAATACCTCTCTCCGTCATCATCTAGCAACGGAGTGTACGTCGCCCCATCTTCAATGAAGCATTGGTAGACCTTCTCTTTGTAAGCTCCATTGTTCTCTAAGACCCACACGGCCTTGCGGCTCACACCTACCTCTTTGACCACGGATCGCAGCTTCGACAGCGTCTTCGCGTCAGTAAGGCTGTACTCTAGCTCAAACTCTTTTCTGAGGCTGTACTTCTTGGAGGTGTAAGGTTGCTCGTCAAACACGAAATTGACCTCAGTCTCTGCTTCCTGAGAAGCCCCGGTGCCTGCGTCATGGCCGTATTTCAGCGGGACCGACGAAGAACGACCGAAGTCAAACGAGTGCAGCTTGAACTTGCCTTCGTGAGTATGATAGGGATCAATCCTTATGCCGAGATACCTGTACCCAACGGGGTTATCGAGGACCAACGCTCCACGGTCTGCGAAAATCTCAGCCCGCTCTCCTTCGAACTTGTAATTGGCATTGGTATCGACCCAGATCGTAGAGCTAAACGACGAGGCGATCTTACCAGCCTTGTTCGCCGAAAGTGGATCAGTTCCACCTAGGTAGTGAACGAACTCGGAAAAGCGACCTTCCTCGAAGTCTGCCCTGTCAATCTTGATGATACTTCTGTTGACCGAAGGGTAGTTAACCGGGGTTAATAGATTGCCTGTCTCATACTTGCGAAGGTCGAGGGTATCCACATCGGTCCAGTTGTCACCGATGTTGTTTTTGCCAACAATCGTCACCTCGGGAACGTTAGCGCCCGTGATGATGAAGGTGTCAGCCTCAAAGGTCTCAAGACCTGAGTCCTGAGCGTCTGCCCAGATGTGAACAGGTGTGTCGTCTGTGAGCGTCGTGTAATATCCGTGGACTCGATCCGTCTGAATGTCATGAATATTTGACAGCACCTTCCTGTCTAGCATCCACCTATCGCTGTCAGACGAGACTTCTCCAGAAAAGAAGAACTCGAACCCATTTGGCCAGTGGTAGGTGTCTGACACCTTGCTACCCTGTCTTCCCTCGGAAACCCTGTAGGAGTAAACCGGCTCTTGACCAGAGTGGCTAAACAGTTTGACATCATTGAAGTCTCTCCACTTCTCTCCATCAAGGACGATTTCCCCGCCAACTCCGACTGCCTCCCCGTTATTCTGTTCTCCATTAGCGAAGCTCTCATCAAACCCGATTACTTCGCTCAACAGACCGGGAGTCCTGAGTAGTCCCCATCCCATCTCGTGCAACAGGACTGCGTCGGTGTTATCAACTGTTGAGTTATCAAAGAAGCATGCGAACTCCGTGGCGTGATCGGCACCCGGCGTGCCAATGGTTTGAGCAACGCCGGTCCCCCTCTTGCTAACAGCTTTCGTACGGTAGTCATAGGCATGAACGCCCTGAGACCTGTTCGCGTGCTCATTCGTCTTGACGAAGAAGATAGCCCTGAACCTACGACCTCGATCCTGAGCGTTGTCGTGGTGCTGCACTACGATATGGAAGTCCCGGATATCGGAAGCCCCGAGGCCACATAGTGTACCAACTGACGTCCAGCCTCCATCTCCATCTCCGACTCGGCAGTCTACTTGCTTCCCGTTGTAGACCATCCTGCACCTAGCTTCTGTGTGCAGATCTGGTTCCCACTCCTTGACCGCCGTAGCCTCGAAGATGAAGTTGTTTGCAAAGTAGGTCTCATCCCCTTCTCGCTGCAACCGAGCCGAGAACCTGTAACCAGTAGGGGCCTTGTGCATGCGCTCGCTAACGGCATCCAGCTTTCTGGACACCTTGGCTTGATGGATGTCTACTCCATCGTTGTAGCCATTCTCGATACGAGCGGAGTGCCATGTTTCGGGATAGGGTCCATCAACATGCTCTACCAAGTAGTCTGTATCGTCCTCATACTCAGGCAACCAGACCTCATCCAGTGGCACCCCGAAAGGCGCTTCGTCCTGCATGCAGCTTTGGTAGATCAACGGATACCTCTTAATAGCGTCCCCAGGTCTTGGATCTTCTGTGCCCAGCGTAGCAACGAGGTAGCCGTCGTCGAGCGTCAGGTGGGCAGACTCGATACCTAACCCACCGCCGTCAGCCTGCTGGTATGCGTTCCAAACCGGAAGGGTTTGAAAACGGTACAGATGCCCTGAGAAGCGAGCGTAGTCACCGTTTACCGCCGTGGTGCCACGGCTGTCACCGAAGTTTGCTCCCTCCCATCTGTCACTCCCTGTGTTGGGGATATAGACCAGCGGCTCTTCTACAGCTGGATCAATAACAGCTAGCTCACTGGTTCGCGGCGGGAAGTCTGCCGGAGCGGTAGGATACACGCCTCGTACGGCCAACGAGTAAATCATTCCGTCTGCGCCGTAACATGCTGACAATGACTTCAGGTGTGTATACTTCTGGGCATCGTGTCCAACATTTCTGATACCTCCTGAATAAAAGTCGAAATGTCTTGGCAGTGCGACCTCCCTCCATTCAGAACCGCTGCCAGAAATGATCATGGGGGCGCGATTTCGCTGGTTCAACATAGCAACAAGGACTTCGTCTCGTGATTCATCATACTGCGCCCGCAGATAAGGGAAGGACGCGGGGTGAGTCGGATGATCCATGCTGGAGTTGATGTAGGACTCGGTGAAAAGCTCATCCATGCTGTACCCGTGGTGGTACAGATTTGTAAGAGCCTCAGCCCCGCTTGTCGACTGGATAAACGAGCTTGACACCGGGGAGTAAATGGTGTCCCGACCAGTCTTGAACTCGAAGCCACTCATGTCGGCACCTTCGGTTGTAAGCTTGGCCGCAAATGTCAGGGGCTCGGAGGAAAGATCTGGGCTCCAAGCCTTTTTCTCGTCAAACTCAGGTGTGAGGATGAAGTGAACGTTGTCTTCTATTCTTACGGCGTCAAATGCGTTGATGCCAGCGCTACCTTCCACGATGTAGCTAGGAAACCTCAGTGACTCCCGCGCCGAGAAGGTACCTGCATCAAGATCCAGAACCTTGTAAGCCAACTCGCTCGACCGATTCCCCCAGACGTTGTAATCGTCCATCGCCTCGTAGATAAGAGCGACGTTCCCGTCTAGCGTCTCAACTGCTGCCAGACTGTCACTCCTGAGAGATACATCCAGCGCGCCTCCCATGTACGGTGTCATCGTGTTGTTGCAACGATCGTGATGGAACACCACTAGCTCAGCCCTGTACTCCTTGACCTCGAAGAACATCTTGTGGTCTCGAAGACCTTCTGAGTAGTTGCCTTCACCCTCGGGGGTCGCCGATGCTGACTCATCGCTGTCGTACCGACTGAGCATGTCAGGCATCGCTGACAGTATGTGGAAGTCTGCTGAACTCCAGAACACCTCGGCATCCGCGTTGGACACGGTGTAGTAATAAACACCCTTGTCCAGTGTTCTGCTGGCAGGAGCAGATGATCCAGTCGGGTCTGAATCTATCACAGCGCCCGTATCAGCACGCCCAAGCTCCCATGCGGGATCTTCCGAGCTAATAGAGTTGAACCCGAAGTCAATCTGTCTGGACTCAAGGGGCGTGTAGAGCACTCCGTAATAGACCCTATCACCGCTGTCCATCTCCAGCGTTCTCAGAAACTTGATGGTCCTGTCAGACGTGAACGAGGTACCCAGGTCGTGACTGATACGGCTGAAGTCAAAGTTCTCACCGTATTGCCTGACACTACCGTAGCCGTCGTTGAGAGCTTCTTCAACGATGAACTCCATCTTCTCGTCGCCCCGCCTCGGAGACGACGCCCTGCCAACACCTTTGCCACCGGTTACCTCGACGAAGAGCTTGCTGTCATCCATAGCTGAGCCGTCACATACACACTCGTTGTGCATCTTGACGTTGCCATTGAAGTATTCAGCCTCTTCGCCAAATTCCTTACATCTGAGATCCGACTGAGCGTCGTCATACAGTTCCTCTACAGGTGATACCGCGAACCTCAGCGGGTCTTCGCCGATAGGGAGGTCTGTGAATTCGACCTCTGCGGTATCGGTTTGACCTAGGTTAACACCGGTTCCCCATAGGGTCGCCTCCATCGTTCCGGGGTAGGCCGGAAACACGTCGTAGTAAAGAGTGGTGCCTACCGATGATGCGAACACCGGAGCCGTGGACGCGTTTCTGGAAGGTAAGTCCAAGTAAGGGATAGCCCTGAACATACCCAGCCTTATCTTTACCTCAGCGCTAGACTGAATGGCCAGCGCAGCATTCATCTGTGTGGCTGTGAATTTAGCTTCAAAAGCCTTGGTAAACTCACCATCCTTAACGAACCCGGCCACAAAGTTGCCGCCACCCTTGATGACGATGCGACAATCAAAGCCTGGATCGTCTGAGTAGAAGGTCTTAGTGGTGTTACCCCCTGCTTCCTCGAACTGGACCCTGAGTTCATACTGGCTTAGATCCATGTCATAGGAGGCTCGGAATTCCAGCCTCTCACCAAGCCCTCCTTCATCGAGGGTAAAGTTTGCATATATGTCGGTGCCACTACTAACACTTATGGGCTCATAGGCCCCCAGATACATGCTAAGCTCTTGACGGTCGTCCTGCACGTTGTAAGCCGTAGGATACTGCCAAACGGCTGAGTCTAAGCCTCCGTGCGTCTGAAGGTGAAATAGACCACCTCCAAGGGAAGCTACCGTGCCAGATTGCGATGAGAGGTCAAAGACCCCTTGGTTCGCTACATCCACAAATTCAGTGTCATGGGATCGATCATGTAGTTCCTGATCACTGGTCACCTTGATGTGACCGCCATCAATAGGAACGATGTTCGTTGTCGGGTAAACCTGACTGCGTACTTTCATTTATCCTCCTTAACCCAGGTTAACCCCGCTGGCCGAAACCAGCGGGGCTACCCATCGTCATTAGTCATCTTTCATGGACTTAGCCAATCGGCTTTTACGGTCCTCTTTCATCTTGGCAAGCTGCTTGTCAATCTCAGTAGCCATCTCACGAGCGTACTTCTTGTCTTCTCGGCGGTTGCCGGAGCTTCCACCTTCGACCTTCATGTTCACTGTGTAGGTACTGTTATCGACGTACTCATTGTTAGTTCCACCACTTCGTGTGACGGACTTCGGATCATAAGAGCTAGTTGCAGACTTGTCACCGACCACACCACCATCGTGGTAAACCGGGACACCTTGTAGCTCTTGAAGCTTGGCAAAATCGAGCTTACCGCTATTGAGTGCATCGAGCGCGCCCCTGCCACCAAGCGCTCTCATTCCGCTTCTGGACAGCACACCTTCACCCTTCTGGGCCAGAATTAGCTGTTCCTCTTCGTTGCCTCCAATCATTCCACCTTCGTGGAAGATCCCACCGATACCTCGTCCTAGCATGCCGCCCAGACCAGCGCCAATTGAGCCGCCCTGAAGGCCACCGACTAGTGCTCCACCGACACCACCGACGATGGTGCCGATAACCGAACCGACCTTCTCGCCGGTCGGGGCATCGCTTTCCATAGCTTGAATCAGGTTGATCCCAGCCATTGCGATACCAACTGCGGACACCGCTGCTTGCATGGCTCCTTCTGAAGCCCTAGCACCCTGCTCTGCCCCCTGAGCAGCACGCCTCGTGCCCTTCTTGGCCTCGTCGATAGTCTGGCTGGCGTTCTTTGCAGAACTAGCAACCTGACCAGTCTGTTGGGCCTGGATTTGCTCCAGTGTGCTTCTCATCTCGATGGCGTTGTCACGCTCCATCTGGAGGTTTACACGCTGGAAGTTTAAGAGTTCAGCCTTGGTTGCCTCAGAAGAAATAGCTGACTCCGTCGCGCCTTCCCACGCGTACATCATTCCGGCCATCGCCAAAGCAATGGTGACAATTCCACCAGCTGGGCCGTTGCTAAACAAGCCAACGATGATGTCAATGATAGATTCGAACACAGCCTTGATGACTACAATGATAATCTCAGGCAGCTTGGCGAGCAACTGCGCGATAAGAGTGGGGATAACCCCAGCAATTGAACCGAGAATCGTAGGCACCTGTTCGATGATGAGCAGGAAGAAGTCAATGATAAGCGGGAACACCTGTTCAACGATGCGTGGCAGCGCACCAGCAAGTGTTTCCACGATTTTAGGCAGGCTATCCTCAAGGGCCGTGATGATACCACTGATAACCTCGGGGAACGCCTCGATGAAGGAGTCCACGATCTCGGGCAGATTATCACTAATCGCCTCAATCATGGTCTCAAAGTTCTCACTGAACTCATTGGTGAATTCCTCGATTGCTCGGGGGAGTTCCTCAATGAACTTCAGGTAGAAGACCCTCATCCTGTCTGCATCACCACTCAGTGTCATCTCGACGATTCGAGAGATACCGGTTGTGAGCATTCCGGCCATTGACGATGCGGCAGCGGCGAACGCTGAACCGAAGACGCTAGTGGCCGAATCGAGGATTTCATAGGTTCTGAGAGCGAACTCATTTTGGATGAAAGCCTCGTCGGGCAATGAATCAAGGAAGCCCTTGGTCATCTGCTCTTTCGCCATCTTGAGACCGATGTCACCCTCGACATCATCGCTGAACATATCAGTAAGGTTCTTCTTCAACTCGGGGCGAAGCTCATCGAACGTCCTGCTAGCAGACTCGGACAAATCCATGCCCATTTCAGTGAGCTTGCCTTTAAGGAAGTCGGTACCAGCTTCAATCAGTCGATCCGAAGCCACGTTAAGCGCTCCAGCAAACTGGTTCAAGCTAGTCTCAAGGTCTGGTGCTCCAAACAAGCCTTGCGTGAACTGTCCCACGATGCTACTGACAGCCTTCGCGTTGAACACCTGTTTGAATGCCTCTCCAAACTGCTCCTTGATGACGTCCTTGGTCTTCTTCAGGCTTTCCCTGTACTGCTTCTGAGCGTCAAGGATGGATTGCTGACGTTGCTTCTCAGCGTCCATGATGGAATTGAGGTAGCTGTAATAGGTCGACTCGTTCCGTTGCAGGCCATCGATCGCCGTACTCACATTCCGCTTGTACTGCACACGGATGTTTTCTAGTTGCTCGATGTACTGCTCGTACACCTCGGCGTTAGCCTTGGCGAACTCGGGAACGAAGACGCTATCAAAGAAGCTGGAAAGCGTTTCTCCAGCGTTCTTTGTGAACATCTCCATACCTTCTTGGAGGCTCTGCCAGACGAAGCTGTTATCAATGACATCTGATCCACGATCTTGGAGAGCTTTACCACGTCCGGCTTCCATCGCGGCAACGCCCATCTGCCAGCCAATGACAGCCTTTGCGGCATCTGCTTCAATACCTCTGACCTTGTCTGTAAGCTCCCTATCAACATCTTGAGGCTTAGTGGTCTTGGCTACGTCGCTGAGGCTCTTAGTGGTCTTCTCGACCTCCTTCATAGCCTTGTTTGCCTTCTCACTAGTGGCCCCCATGTCATCAAGGTTCTTTTCGAGGGCCTTGGCCGACTCTCCGGTACCACTAACCTCTTTGGAAGCCTTCGATGCTTCTGTCATGCCAGCCATCGCCCTACCATCACGGCTTGTTACTTCGTTGGCGATTCGCTGGATGTTGCTGTCAATGTTGCTCAGGTGATCATTTCTGACTGATGCTCGGCCTTCCGCGTTACGAAAGATATCCATTCCCTCGCCTTCAAGGTTCTTACGAATCTCTTGGGCGAACTTCTTGGGATCGGTGATACCATCCGGCAGGAAGCTAAGCTGTCGATCGCCAATCTCTTTCACCTTGTCGTCAATGACATCAAGCAGCATCTTAATGGCTTGCAGCCCCTCGTCGTCGAACACCATCTTGTACTTCTTTTTAGAGGTGCTGACTTGCAGTTCTGCGAGCCGTTCAGCTGCCTTCGTCGCCCATTCGAGCGAACCCGTCAGAGCCGTAGGCGAATCCTTGTACAACTTCTGCGCAGTACCGACGTAGGTGTCAAGGGCCTTCTCAGCCTCTTTGACCTCATCTGCGTCAAGGTAACGGGAGAACTGCCCTTGCGAGCGGTCCAGCTTGAACTGGCGCAGCTCCCTCAGCCGGTCGTTGACCTTCTCCTGCTCCCTTCTGTACTCTCGGGCTCGATTGGCAACTGTCGCCATCGCGCCATCGAGTTGACCCAGGTTAACTCGTCCGCTCCTGACTCCAGCCACGAAGTCATTGACTGCACCCTCGGCATCACCCATCGTCGAAACGATGTCTCTACCAAGTGACTCTGACATCTGACCAATAACCCCCATCCTATCGAAGTCCAGGGAGTCGGTCAGGGCGTCATTGATTACGTCTGCGAGTTCATCTGCTTGGCCACCGAGGTGTTCAGACAGCTTCTCATAGAGATCGATCCGGTTGTCAACGTGTTCGTTGATCTCCTTCTCAGTCTCCTTAGTCTCTTCAGCCAATTTGTTGAATTCCTCCCATACCTTCAGCGTTTGGTTGTCCAACCGGATCATCTCCGACTGATACTGAGCCATGCTGATACGGTGTTCTTCAGACTTCGCTGTCAACTGCTCTTGACGCAAGACCCTCATCTTCTCGATGTGGTTGATCTTACGGGCCCAGCCAAGAACCTTGTACTGGACGCCAGCGTGCTTGACCTGTGGATTGAGGATCTTCTCAGTGAGTTCAAGGTTCTCGAACAACATCTCGTTCTCTTCGCGCACAGCACTGAGTGCCTTGTAGCGAAGCGCGATCAGATCGTTCTGAAGCCCCTTAATCTCCTGAAGCCCTTCTATGCTAAGGAGGTATTCACTCGCCCTCATGTCGCCATGCGGGCCATTCTTGACGACCTCGTTGAGATCGTCCTGCTTAGCGATAAGCTTCTCGGTCGCCTTCAATTCTTCGAGGCGAGCGTCCACTGTTTCGTCAAGCTGCCTTGCTTCCTCAGTTACAAGCGACAGGTTTCCTTTCAGATTCCTGTTGGTGATACCGATCTGAGTGTTCTTCTCCTGAATAGCATTGATCCCGGCTTGGATCTGGAGAAAGATATTCTTGGCAACCTCGTACTCGTCGGCGGAAAGTTCCGCGTTCTTTCTGCGGATTTCAAGAAGCTCGAAGCCAGCCTCTAGGGACTTGTCGAACTCTTCCATCGCAAAGTCTGTAGAGTCAGGCGAGAAGTCGAAATTGAGGTCATCGATCTTCTTCTGCAAGTCTTCGTTTCCGAGACCTATATCACCGCGAAGCAGTTGCTCCTGTCTCAACTCTTCCCATTTCATATACTGCTTAGCAAGAGAGTTGAGGGTCTTCTGACGCTTCGCAGCATCATCCATCAGGTCGATGTATTCCCTGAAAATATCATTTCGCCTTTGGTCCAGCATCGTGGTGATCTGGTCGTTCTGAATCGCATTACGAAGATCCTTGACCTGATCTGCCGTATCACTGACGCCCTGCCCTGCCTTGCTTGCGGCCTCAGAAAATATCTCCGTAAACTCCCCTAGGCCCTGCATATTGACATTAAACAGACCGGAGTTCTTAGCCATTCTCCCCATGTCGTCAGCTATGTCAGCCGCGTTGTCGGAAGAATCAATCAAGTTGGCTGAAACGCCTTGTGTAACCTCGACAAGCTCAGAAGCGACAGCTTCGTCGCTCATGTCCTCGACTGCACTCCTGCTGTCTTGGAACGGCTTCATGGCTTCTTTCAGGATAGGCGTCTTGACGTTCGCCTCCCTGATTCCACGAAGGATCGCACGCTGTGTATTGGTCCCCAGCGCCTTCGCTTGATCCCCCATCGTCTTCTGCAACGCTGGAACATCCATGAGCATCGTGGCCTCGGAATGGATGTCAGCCGAGTCCATAGTAATGAAGTCCCCAAGAACTTTCTCCGTGTCCTTGATGTCTTCTTTTAGTTCGTTCAACTCATGGCGAATCCTCATGAAGTTCTTCATGGGGACAGGGGCATCCATGATGTCGAACAGCTTGTTGAGCAACGCAGATGTTTCACGAACAGGGTCAACTTCGAGCGTCTTCATGACATTGAAGTTGACACCCTCCATCGTCTCAGCAATGCGCAGGATGTTTTCGTGGACTTCCTTGACATTGAAGAGCAACCCGTCAACTCCTTCGACGGTGGCCATCTCTTCCACGTTGAAGTACAGCGCGTCTTCAAGCTTTTTTCTAGCTCTTACGACCTCATCCGCAGTCTTGCCGCCAACATTATTTAGCAGGCCATTAAGGCGCGCGCTGTACTCTTCCTCCATACCTCTTGCGAGGTCATCGAGCAGACCATCATTCAACAATTTCTGAATCTGCTCGCCATGAGCCTTCCAATCCCTGTTGGCCCTATCGCTGACAATGTTACCAGACGCAGTGATACGCAGATCTCCGACCTCCTTGATGAGATAGAGGGTCATCTTCAGCTCCTCGATTTTGTCCTGCACATCTTCTACAGGTCGGTCATCCCAGATGTCAGCCCAATCAGCAGCGAAGCTATTCGCCGCTTCGGACAGCGTGAAGAAAACACTGCCAATCACCCCTTCCTGAGCTTTGAATGCCGAACGCTGCTTACCAAACTGGCGGTCTAACATCTGAGCAGATAGACTGATCAGCTTGTCGTTGCTCTCTAGGACGTCACTGTTGATGTTGTTTACTCGCTTGCCTACCTCAACCCGGACCTGCTCATAAATCCTGGGCAATTCATTGACAAGGTCTTCATCCGACATCGTCAGAACTTCGTTCTCCATCGAGAGTTCAGCACCGGAATTCTTGAACAGGTCTCTCACTTTATCAGCGGCGACACTGGTCTCAGTGCTGAACAACCTCACCTCATCATTGATACTGCCAAGATCCTTCCTGAATTTCTCAAGCTCGTTAGTCTTGGTTGTCATCTTGGCGATAGATGCAGCCGTCTCATCAAAGGACTCTTGCATGTCCTCAATTGAGTCGACCATATAGCCAATCGCAGCCACAAGCCCAATCATAGCGACGGCGATGAGCCCAACAGCTCCCGCAGACAAGCCCTTGCTAGCAACAGCGGCTCCACCAGTTCTTGAGGCTGCGGCCCTAGCACTGGCTAACTCACTCTCACTCGCGGCAGCGATTCTAGCCGCCTGAGCTTCTGATAGGTGAGCCTTGGCGTGACTTTCGGTGACCGCAGCGGATACAAGCAGTGAGTCAATATTAGCGTTTACCGACCTCTCATGAGTGAAGAGAGCGGCAGTGGAGGTGATGACTGAGCTAACAGCATTCTTCATGGACGTGAACAGAGTTCCGAACACCATGATTAGTGCGCCGATACCCTGTGTTAATACGATAGCAGCGCCTCCCCATACAACGAAGTTGGAAATGAGCTTATCCAGCCCAAGCATATCCATCGCCTCTTGGAACTGTTGCAAGGCATGAGTAATAGAGATCAAGGCTTCTTTAGCAGGATCTAGCCCGTTTCTCATGAACTCAAGCAAAACCTGCTTTGCAGACTCAAACTTTCTTGCAAGCGTTTCTTTGACGTTCTCAGAAAGGTTCCTGCTTAGACCAGCGGAATCGTCCCTGAGTTCAGTGATAGTGGATTTCACATCGTCTACGTTGCCAGCCAAGACCTCGAAAGCCTTAGCACCACGCAGTCCGAACAATGAGAAGCTTGCGTTCAAGTCCCTAAGCGTCGTCTCTCCACTTCTCAGCTTCTTGTTGACCTCTTCCAAGACCGCGAGAAACTGCTTGTCGAGACTCATGTTGGGATCAACTTCAACGTCAAGAGCCTCTTTGAACTGACCAGTCTTAGCAGCGAACTGTGCGAACACGCGCTGCAAGGTACGACCAGCCTGACCGCTCTTGATCATGTTGTCGTTCAGGACGGCGAGAAACGCCGAAAGTTCCTCAAACTGGAAGCCTGCAACTTTACCAGTTGCGGCAACAAATTTGAGACCCTGAGTCATCTCATCAAGCTCCGCCTGATGGTTCCGGTAGACGGAGGTAAGAACGTCGGAGATACGATTCATCTTCTGGAGCTTCGATGTCGCGTTGTCCATCGAATCGCCGAAGACGTTGTACATACCAGCCATCGACCGAGTCGTGGCTTCAGCGTCTGCCGACGTGGTTGTGATGAGTCGCATAGCAGCGTCGAGACCGGCCATTGACTCTTCGATAGTCAGACCAGCTGAGCCGAACTGTTTGACGACCTCGGCAACTTCCTCAGTTGCCTCACCGAACTCAATTGCGGTCTCACGAACCCGCGTCTTAACCTCGGTTAACATTTCCTCGAAGTCCTTCGAGGCAGATCGAGCAACAGTCATCACACGAGCGTATGCGCGACTCTCTTCAAGGATCTCCATGAAACCCATCGACAGACCCATGAGGCCAGCCATGATGAGGGACATAGAGTTGATGAACTTGAAGTTGTTGCGCACAGAATCAGCAAGCTCCATGCGGTAGAGGCGGAACCCCTTACCGGCGCGCTTGGCCGACTTCTCTACTTTATCAAGGGCGTAACGAGACTTGTCTACTCTAGCACCCATCTTACTGAATGCCTTGTTGAGCCTGAGAGCTTGCCTTAGCAGCTTGCTCTCTACCTTGGTCAAATCCTTGCCCTCTCTTTTCATCTGACGGAAGGTATGGACAACGTAGGCCGTCTTGTCACGCATATCTTTTGCGTTGCCACCCAGCTTTTTCATCTTCTGGGCACCAACGAGGGCAGCATTGCCGCCTTGGTCGATAGCCTTGTCGGCCATGTTCATCTCACGGCGCATGCGCGTGATCTGATTCGAGAATTTCGTAATGTCAGATTCAGCCTTCTCGAAATCCTTACCCATAGCGCGAATACTGCCGCGCTTCATGCTAGCTTGCCCGCCAAGCCCACCCACTAGTTGTTTCCTAGCGTTGCGAACTCTCTTTAGTGCGACCTCTGCCTTGCGGCCAGCTTCAGTAGAGCTTCCACCCATGCGGATGAACTCTTGTTCAAGCTCTTCGATGCTATTCGACAGGCGCTTATAGTCCTTGTCGATGTCCTTGGCCGAACGCGCAGCACGCTTGTAGGCACCTGCGGTGTCTATTGTCGCTTCGCCAAGGATCTTCTGGCGAGCGATGAGTTCCTTGGTTTTATTCTCTACTTTCTTGAGCTTGTCAGAAGCCTTAGCCATCTCGTCGAAGGCGTTGGCTTTCTTTTCAAGGGCGTTCACAGCGCCACCTTTCGACAGCGTGTTCTCAAGGCCCTTCGCCTCACGGCGGGTGTGCTGGATCTGCTGATCGATCGACTTGTACAGCGACTCGATCATCTCCAGCTTGCGAGCCTCTTTTCCAGACTCGTCCAGACCCGCGAAGTTGCCGCCGCCGCTAGCTGCTTCAGCTTCGATGGCGCGCTTCCCAATGATCTTTTCTTTCTGGAGCCGAGCAATAGTCGACTGAGTCTTTTTGAGATCCGACTGGAACCTCTTGATGAGGTCACGGGACTCCAAAAGGGTAGCCTTGTCGAAGATCCCCTCTCGGGTGCGCTTCTGAAGCGCCTCAAGGGCTTCCTCATTTGTGTCAATCGAGAGATGGAGCTTCTGGTAGTCTCGACGACCTTTCTGAAGCTCGTTGTAGTACGTCTTCAACACGTCACGGTTTGCCCTGTACTGTTGCTTCTGCTTGTTCAGGGTGGCCAGCGATCGCTCAAGGCTGTGCTCATCCTTCTTGTTCACCTTGATCGACTTCTCGACTTCCTTGCGACGCTTGTCGATTGCCTTGATCTCAGTCTTGATGGCAGCAATGCGCTTCATGCCCTCTCTGTTGGGCTTGATATTCTGCGCCTGAGCCTCCAACTGGTCGCGACTATTCTTGAGTTGCTTAGACTCATTTTTGAGAGCCCGGACTTGGTCGCGAATCTCGTTGATACCAGACGCAACCCGAGTTCCAGTACGCTCGATCGATTTACCAAATGCCTCCATTGAGTGGAGGTCTTGGTTCTTCATCGCCTTGGCTAGTTCTCTACCAGCCTTGGCACTGGTATCACCCAGCTCTTGGAGCAAGCCCCTAGCGCGCTTGTCAACACTGATTTGACGCTCGGTGTTCTCGGTCCTCAACTCGATACGCTTAGCCAGTAGCTCGGTAAGCTCAGCGGTCTTGCGAAGTTCCTGTTGCTGCTTCTTTTCAGGACTGCTTTTCAAATCTCCTTCGAGATCTTGCTTGACCTTCTCCAAGTCCTTGTAGGTTCCGGGATTCTTTTTGACAACATTTCGCTTCTTCCCGATCTCACTTTGTGCACCCTTGAATGTGCCACCGGGAGCGACCTGCTGCATTGCTCTCTTTTCCAGAGCCAGGATCTTCTTTAGCTCCTGACGACGACGCTCTAGGGATTTAACCACCTTGTCAGATTGGTTTTTGACGCGCTTCTCTTCCTTGGCAAGATGCTCAACAGCAATGCGTTGCTTCTTGAGTTCTGAATCTTTCTCAACAGTAGGGTTTTTAATAGCAGCCTTGCGCATCTCTTCATAGCCTTCCTTGGCCTGCTTTAACTCCTTCTGGATGTGGTCAAGGCTGTTGCTTTTAATCTCCTTGTTAACCTTGGTTAATTGCTTCTCAGTCTTGCTAACACTGCTGCTGAGATTATCCCAGGTCTTAGTCCACTGTCTCGCCTCATTGAATGCAGACTTGTTGGACCGCATTTCCATCTCAACTTCTTCAAGCTCAGCCTCGGTCTTTTTGATAGCCGCGTTGACCTTGCGAAGCTCAGTGACACCGACGTCACCAACTTCTTCAAGCTGCTTCTGAATCTTCTGAAGGTGAGCAAGAGATCCGCGCTCGATTCCCTTGGTCGAGAATCCTTCCATGCCGTCAGCGTTCTTGCGGACACCATCGGCGTCGAGATCAGGAGACCCCTTGCCACCACCAGCGCCGCCGCCACTCTTGGACGCCTTGCTGAACTTCTTACCGGCCTGAGTTGCGTCCTGCTCAAACTGTTGACCGAGCTCCTTCATCCGTTTTTCCATCTTATCAAGCGCCTCTTGAAAGGCACCTACTAAGACGTTCTCGATCTGTTTGCCGTCGTCTTGGAGCTTCAACTTGACGTTCGAGTTCGCAGCCAAGGTCTTCGACAGACGGTCGATGACTTGATTGAACATGCCGATCAACTTCCTGAACGATTCGAGGCTACTCTTGTCGAACTTGATGTCACCGTCGAAGTCAACCGACTTCAACGCCTTGTCCACTTGGTCAACAACTTTGCGCAGATTCTCGGCAACCTTGTTGATGCCCTGTACTTCCTTTACAACTACTTCAACGCCAATCTTGATATTGCTGTTTGCCATGCCGTCCTCTCCTTTGAGCGGTTATTTATTCCGCTCCTTTTCCATCTCTTCGTGCTCTACTGCACCGTACTCACTCTTGACTACTTTTGAAGCGCGAAAAATCTGGTAGGGCTGATCGGCAATCCCACCGCTAAAGAACGGCATGTCTGATTTCTCAGCATGATACATTGCTTCCCCGACAACCTTCACCCATTCGTCAATCCATGACACCGGGCACTCGGGGTATCTGTAGCCGCCAACCATGATGAAACCCTGGCGACCCTTTGGTCCTTTGAGTTCTGTGTTCTGCTTCGCCTCTTCCTCGGCTCTCTTCTGCCGGTCATGTCGGCGTCTCTTACGCTGCCTACGAAGTTTGTCATTGCCATACGCCTTACGACCCTTGACCCTCTTAGCGGCGACCTGAGCGGCCTCCTGAGCGGCTGCTACGGCCTTTGCGCGGCGCTTCTCAAGGTAGGAGCGGCGATGCTCCATGCTGTACTCTCCGCAGGGCCGGTTCACGGCCATCCCGCTTTCGAGACAGTTGTCGCAATCGAATGACTTGAGTTGATTCCTGTTCTCTTCATCCGAACTCCAGTACAAGAACCGGATGAATCCGCGTAGCTTCGAGGCGTCTTCATCAGACAGCGTCGTAAGCTCGTGGTAAATGTGTTTCCCGATATTGGACAGCGTCTTCTCGTCAAGCCAGTCACCGTCCATGTGTTCTTTGTACTCGAACTTGGACAGGTTCCCGTCTTCATCTTCGGCGTACAGGTTCTCCCAACCGAGCAGGCCGCAGTGTCCAACCTCCATGTAAAGGCTGTTGCCCATCTTCAAAAGGTTCTGGGCTGCTAAGTCGGCGTACTCACCAACTGTGAGACCTCGGACAAAGAACGTCGCCCCTTCGTATTTGAACTCTCGGACAAAGTCGCCCAACCGTCTCTTGAAGCCCATGCTGCCTCCCTGATACTACAATGGCCCCATCTCCAGTGAAAGGAAATGGGGCCATTGGAAATAGATGCCTGACGCTTACTCCGCGTCTTCGTCCTCGACATCTTCTTCATCTGCGTCTTCTTCTTCGTCCTCGTCCTCGTCCGCACCAGCCGAGCCGAACTTCTCCATCAACTCGTCTTGAATCTCGTCCGGCAGGTAGTCGAAACTCTCTTCCGGGTCTTTCGGGTTGAAATCGACCGGGGCACCAGTGGCGTCCACGATCCCCTGCCAACCGGCAAGCTGTTCGAGCACGAGGTTCAGCGACACCTGATTGCTCTTGAACTTGTTGACGCGACCTTTTTTGTTGAGGCCGACCATTCCATCTCGAATCTTCGCTTTGTCGCGTGCCCGCAGCTTCACAAGCTGGAACTCGGCGCGGTTCGGATCGTCCGCGTCCTCGGATTCTGGAACGTATGCAACCGGGGTGTTGGGTTGCTCAATCTGAATAGCCATACTGTCTTCTCCTAGAAATCGTACTGCTGAATTGAAGTCTGTCACTGCTTCGTCGATTAGAACGCAGAACCAGTAAAAGAATTTTGTTGTTAATTTGATCGAGAGGGTGTATCGCCCGTCTTGTAACTGTCTTTTAGTTAAGCATAGGGAAGTTTGAAATGCAAACTTTGAGACCCAGCTTAGGACAGCCAGCGGCGCGCAATACAGGATAGCTAGAAGCAGAATGCAACGTGCCCGGTGGAACACGGCGATATAAAACGCTAGAAGAGAGATGGCAATTGGGATAACTAATTGGTCGATAACAACCTCCTTTTACAGTCATCCTTTCCCTTCACCTATACAAATTGCATAAGTAGGCAAAACTTTCCGCTCAGACCCAAATTAACCGAGGTTAAGACAAAAAACCCCGCAGGGGTTACCCTGCGGGGTTAATCCGGGTCAAAGACTCAGATTACTGCTCGACGTCCTCAGTTTGTCCGTTCACGAGGATGCAGATCAGGTCCGTGGTCTCGTACTCATCGTCCACGATGGCCATGATAGGCATGTCGCTCTGGATGAAGCTACGGTCGCTGACGACCGGCGTCTCACCGTTAAACTTGCAACGAGGCAAGATGACGTACTGCTGAGGGAGGATGCCAGTGGCACCAATCTCAGCGCCTTGGGTCTCGGAGATGCATTTGAATTCGAGATAGAAGAAGCTTCCGTTTTTGAAGCGGTTGTAGTGCTTCCCGTCATCGAACTCCATCGTGAGCGTAGCGCTCACTTCAGCCTGCTCGGCGATGACAGCTAGTCGGTTCTTGGAACCGAGGCCGTACTTGTCGGCGTTCAGGTTGTTCTCCAGCGAGACCTCTCCGCTCAGAACCTCTTCGTAATAACCGTCGATGTAGACCATCGACTCAAAGGAAGTGAGAGGGGTGTCCTTGCCGGTAACCGGGTCGGCCACGACGCGTGGCGTACGGTTGTCAACGTTCGATCCAGCGGGATGGAACATCTCAACTTGAGCGTTCGCACCAGAGTCGATGGTTCCATCAGCGTTGGAGAGGACCAGCTTGTAAACTTCGTCCTCGTCGGTGTAACCCTTGCCGTCACCAGCGCCAGCCAACACCTTCTCGTTGTAGTAGATACCGGTACGCTCACCAATGGTGATCTCGGCGGCGTCCATCTCGGTGCGGCCTGCGTCAGCCGGATTCGGGAACGCCTCAGCGTTCTCAATCAGGATGTAACCGGTAGCGCCCACGTCAGCCGGGTCACCGATAGGTGACGTAGCCGGGAGGACATCCTCCACGAGCGTCGCCATCGCGTGTTCCTTCTGACCGAGCAGTGAGGAAGTCGCGGTAACGATGCTGTTGGTCTCGAAGCTCCAAGTGAAGCTCGAACCCTTGCAACCCGTGTACATGAAGACCGCTGCGTCACGGTCGACCTCGACGGTCAGACCTTCAGGCAGGTAGCGGCCACGCTCGATGTGGTGAGTGAAGACACCGTTGTACTCGGTTTCCTCGTACTCATACACGAAGGAGCCCTTCGCGGCCACGAGGTTGGCATTCACAGTGGACACGTCGGCCCATGCAAAGCCTGCGAAACCGAAGACAAAGTCACCGGCTTCAACGGGGTTGGTACCCGTGTTGTCAGCGGGGACATCATTGGTGTCAAGGAATAGCTTGACGGTATCGACGTTGCCACCGTCAATCGTCACCTGTACTGCCATTTGCCCGGTGTACTTGACCTTCCGACGAGATGGACCGATCTCAAGCAGGCCACCGTTGTCGTTGAATTCAGGTACATCATAGCCACTGCCGTCTGGTCGAGCAATCGGATAGATGGTGATAGAGGCACCACCGGTCGTCGCCTCTTCCGGGTGATCGGAGTCAGTAGGGGTCACGCTGTGAACGTGGCTTCGCTCACTACGGGTATAGGTATCGTACTCGTAACCAGTCGCGTCCTTGTCGAATCGGAGCGAGTTGTTAGCACCCGCTCGGTCAACCACTGCGAAGGTGCCGGTTGCAGCCAGGAATCCACCGGAGTGTTCCTTGGCCAGCGGAAGAACGCCTCGATCCGTGTCCTCACCGACCGCAGTCAAGACGTCATCTTCCATACGACCGTGGACTCCACCGTCGCAATTAGGAGCCTTGATGTAGTCACCAAGGGTGTGTCGAATCAGCATTCCGAAGCCGGAAGCTGCTTGCTCAAAGGAGATGTCACCCGAGATATCGAGGACACCGGGGATGATGTTATGACGACCACGGTCGCCTCGGATGGCTTCACTCTCAAGCGTCTCTTCCGACGCTGACAGACCTTCCGAAGTGAACGCGAGAGCGTGGGTGGGGTTTACGGCCTCACCCCAGATGCTCTCTTCGCCGATAGCAACAGACGCCCTCGCGCCAGTTGCCTGCACTGTATTCTTACTCATTTGTTCCTCCTGATAGTTCTTACTTCCTAGAGATTGTGCTCATGTCAACGAACGGATAAACGATTTTGATATTGACGTTTGAAACTGACCTCACCTCGTCGCCCACAAGCCGCCACTTGGGAAAGAGTTCACACTCTTCTAACGAAGGGGAACCGATTACAAATCCGTCGAGATCGAGGTTCCCATCGACAAGCTCAAACAACCACCATGCGATTTTCCGAAGCTTCTTAGACGCCGCCTTCGTCTCGACCTCGGGGATGATGTACTGAATCTGGCAGTAAAACTCGAACTTGCGTGATACTTTGTGGGCTTTGCGCCCGCCGCCCATTCCACCGATGGAGTCACGACTTACACCAAACCCGCTGTTCCAAGCGTACAGTGCGGGCAAGTCAGCCAGCACAATCTCGTTTGGATTAACGTCATCAAATACGTTGGGTTGGTCCATGAACTTGAGGTAGGGGTCTTCTTCGAACCCTATCTCACACATGCGGATGATCTCTCTTTCGATATCGTTGATCAGCCCATCCTCGCTGACCTGTAGTGCTCTTCTCGATTTAGCCATAGACTTACACCTTGAGTTCCAATTCGTTCAATGCGTCTACCAGTGGGGCTACAAAACCCTTCCTGACGAAGTTTTCCATCATCTCAGCAATCTGACTCCAGCGGTTGTTGTCGACCTGAAAGATGTCACCCTTGAGGATTCCCTGTTGTCGGAACCACTCGGTGAACGAAGGTCGACCGTCTCCACCTTGGAAATACAGCCTCGGGAACTCACCCTTGTTCATTCGGAAGCCACCGGACAGAAGCAGGTTGGTGGTGGAGAAATACTTATTACCTCCGTCGTCAAACGCCTCCATGATGCTGTCGTACATCAAGCCAGTCCAACGCGTGTGGTCGGTATACTTGATCTTTTTGTCAGCATGGTAGGCAGGACTGCCCTTATTCTTGCTCTTGTATCGAGTGTGAGGGGTGTGCTTCCCGAACTTGTTATCATGTTTGCTTTGAAGCTTCTCGAACCGCTCCTTCCAGATGTCTTTGTAGACGCTGGCGAGTTGCTGTCGGTAGAGATCGTTCCCATGCGATCCACCGGATGCCCCTTCGAACATGTCGCGGCGGTTCTTAAAGGCAATACCTGTCTCGAACATATCCTCGTTGACGAAGTTACTACCGAAGGTCTTCTTAGCCTTCCCGATGACCTCCTTCTTGGCAGCATCGAACTTCTGGTCAATCTTGTCCTTAATGGCCTGCCGCCCCCCATCATTGGAGAACCGCAGATTGAACATTCCGTTGTCTTCTTTGACTGACATTATTGAGTACCAGGGTTGAGTTTGCCGAAGATATCTTCAGTCTGCGCATCACGCTCAGTGTCGGCATTTTCAGCCATCGGAGCGAGGCCCGGACCCTCACCTTCGACACCCATCTGATCAATGAATTTGGGAAACGCCGCAGCCTCTGGTGGCGCATATCCTTCGGTCTCGATGTATGCCTTGACGTACTTTTCAGCGCGCTGTTTCCAACGAGCCGCATACGATCTCTTATCGGTGCTCGTTTCTTCTTTGTAGATAGAAGCGAACGTATCTGTGTATAGGTAGTACGCTGCTAGGTAGGTCGTCGCCACCGCGATAGCAGGTGGCACCGGTCTGGCCGGGTCCGTAGCCGTTGGGTCAAAGTGTCTGACCTCTCCATCCTCATAGTCGTCAACGGTCGAGGCTGACAACATCGTGTCAACCTGTACCTCGGCGTCTTCAATGTACTTCTCAGCTGCTTCATCTGAGATATGAGGGTCGAACTGAACCTTGACTTCATCTCCTGCTTCGATGGTCCCGAACCAGCAGGTTGAGGGCAAGGTGATAAGACCGTCTGGCGTCACGTAATCAGATGCGATACTCGCGCCCTGCGTAAGCAGGAATTCCTGATTAATGTTGTCGACAATCTTGTATGCATTGAACTCGGTAGGACTGGTAAACTTGATGACCAGTCTGAATTTCTTGTCAAACGATGGGTCGAACTGGATAGCCTCAAAGTCGAACCCGAAGTCGGGATTGCCGGGTTGCCCTGGAGTGCTACTAGCAGCTTTCAGGTTGACGTTCACGATTGAGTCGGAAAACCGAATCACCTCGTTGTCACTGGCCTTCAAGATGCGTCTTACTTCGCTCAGCGTGGTATAGGTTGCCACGAATCCTCCTTAACCCCGGTTAATCTTGACTCCTTCCTTCTGCCCACTTCCAGAAAAAGAACGACGCTGCCGTAAAGCCTGCGCCCATGACAAAGGTCACGTCAGGATTCTCATACCACTCTTCGACGGGCTCAGGCTTACGCTTGAACATCTCGTGTGCAAACTCGATCTCATCTCCTTGTCGGACTATGGTATCGGCCTGTATGTCAACGATGCCGTTCAGGATGAGCGCCTTCTTCTCAAGCGCTTCGTTTTCCTCAACGACCAGTGGGTACTTCCTGTATCTCTTCTGTAGTTCCTTGGACTTCTCCAACGTGGTGTAGAAGTAGACCTCGTCATCAATGATGATATGGTTCTTTCCACCTTCATCTTCTGGGATGAACTTACACTCCTGTGCCGCCCCCTGAACGGAGGCGAGGACGCACAGGGCGATGGCGATGCTAGAAACCAAGTGCTTCCCACGCATCGTCCAACTCCTTGAGAGAGCCGTTGTCAACACTCTTGTCGACCGCAGCTTTCTTCTCTTCAATGGTCTGAATCTTCTTCTCCACGCCTTCTAGCTCTCGCTGCTTGGACGCCTTCTTGGTCTTATTCCGAGCGATGGCCTCCTTGGCCATGTCGAGGCGTTTCTCCATTGCCCACTCAGCTACCTTGCGTTCAGCGTCTGTGTCAGACCCCGAAACCACCTTGTAGATCAGGACTGTGGCAATGGCTGCAAAGAGAGCGAATGTGATCAGATGCCACTTATACTTCAGTATCGCATCTCTAATCATTTCGGCTCCTTTGCGTACGTTTGAAACAGCATCTTGATGTGCTCCAACTTCTCGTTGGCCACTTCTTGGTTGCCGTTCATTCGCTCCATTCTTACTTCAATATCATGGTAAGAGTCATTGAGGTCGCTTCGTTCTTCCGAAGCAGCCTTCATCCTCTTGTCAACGGTACTAAGCTCCTTGTTGACTTTGTCATCGATCTTGATGACGTCCTCTTCAAGATTGGTTACCCTGTGCTTCAGGGGGGCTACATCCTCCTTGATTACCCTTACATCTTCGCCCAATGTCTGAAGGTCACTACTGGTCGCGAAATGCGTTCCGAGCATTGTCATGACCAACATTAAGGCACCGAGGATCAGTGCCCAAGGGCTTTTGACGAGTTTTTCTGACAGCGACGTCAGATCCATCTTAGCCCTCCTTACATAACTTCATCTTCTTCGATGTCGATTTCCAGGTCGGTAGCGATCTCCATCTTCTTCTCGATGAACTCACGAAGCCCTTTCAAGAGCCCCTTCATCATCTGGTAAGTGATGGCTGAGACCGAACCAAGGATGACTCCGTCTCGTAAAACCTGCCGAACCGACTCCCCCTCTCCTAGAACTGCAACGGCGCATCCGACTACTATGCAGAGAACGCCCAGAACGAAGCCCTTCCATTCCGGCCAACGTTCCCTTACTTTCATGACCCAAGCCAGCAGTGAAACCAGTGCGAACACCGGTATCATCAGTGCTGGGGAGAAGCCCAATAGATCGATTGCAACGTCCCAAATTTTAGTGATCACCTCAGTCATTTTGTCCCCTTAAAGGGGCAACCCTTACTCGTCTTCAGCCTTTTCGTCCTTCTTGGACTTCTTGTCCTTCTTGGACTTCTTCTTTGACTTCTTGGAGTCACCCTTCTTTGATTTGGTTTTCGACTTCTTCTTTGACTTGCTAACCTTCTCGATGACAAGGATGGTGGAATCTTCTTCTTCACCAACATTCGCCATGCTCTTGGTCAGGTGCTCGAACAGTTCCGGTTCTTCGTCCCTGTCAACTTCCGTTCCAATTTTTAGCGTCCGGTTAGCTTCGTGAACCTGAAGGTAGCCTACATTGACTTTCACCTTCTGGATGTCTTTCGCTTTCATTTTGAACCTCGGTACCAAACAATCGTTGTTAACCTAGGTAAAAGGGGGCCGAAGCCCCCTTTCTACCTAGTAGCTATGCATGGCTTACAGAACCTTGAAGGTCATCCATGCTTCGTTGTAGGTCACACGCGGCAGAGCGCGGATGCCCAAGATGTGCTCGATGTGAGGCGGGTCACCATCAGTGTTGTCGATGGAACGGGTGTAGAGACCCGGACGCGGATTCTCAAGGTCCGCGTAGTAGGAACGAGTTGAGACGATGTTGCCCCAGCTGTTCACGTCCTCAATCTTCGAGGTGTCGCCTTGCAGGTCACCCTCATCGTTGAGAGGACCGTTGAAGTTACCGAACATCAGGATGCGATCCGAAGGAACGACCCGGACGAGGTACTTCACGGGGTCACCGGCATGGAAGCCACCAGTACGCTGGACGGTCGCAGCATTCGCAAAGGTGACAACTCCGGTGTCGTGGTCGACGGTGTCGACCTCGAACTTCTCACGGGTGTCGTCCTTAGCGGACACGACGTAGATCTTGGAACCGGGCTCGATCTGCTCGGTGCGAGTCAGCGTGAGCTCACCAGCATTATTGGCAGCGTCAGCGGCCAGATCGGTCTGGAAGTGCAGAGCCTCTTTCGAGAACTGGAACGAACCAATTCCAAGGACATCGACCATCAGTCTCTCGACCTCAGCCTTGCTGCCCTTGAAGACTCCGAGGTTGCGCAAGGCAAGCTCACGGAAGCGCTCGTTCTTGATCAGGTGCTTCATCAGGCCGTGCGGCAAGATGATGTCCTTCACGTCACGACCAGTGTCCAACTCGTACTCGTCGATTGCATCGCTCAGGGCGATGATCGGCTCAGACGTGGGATCGCTCCACACGGTACCGGCGACGGGATCGAGGTAGTCGGGGTGGTTGTACTTGACACTGAACTCAGTGCCGTCTTCGAGTTCGGCGGTGACAACACCGTCAAACAGGACTTGCCGACGCAACCACTCCATGCGGTTGGCAAGTCGAATTTCGAGGTCACGCATCCGACGCTGCATGAGCGTACGGGCTTGCGTGAAATCTTCACGAGTGCCGATTCGACGAAGATCGTAGAGATCCGTCGAGTCGAGGTGAACCTTCTCACGGAAGGTTGCGGCCTCGAATCCCTTGCGGCCACGACCTGACTTCGGGTCGTAGAGAGGGGTTTCAGCATTCATGTGAACCATCGGAGTCATTCCACCCCGGCTGGCTTTGTGCATGTCAACAATCACCTTGTCGGTGTTCTCGTTGACAATGGGCATGTACTTGCCGAGCAAGTACGAATTCTTCTTTTGAGGCCAGTAGGTGAGAACACCGTCGAGGCTCTCGGTGCGCAACAGCGGGTGCCGTTTGGCGATCTCGCTGTACTTCATAGTAGGTGCGCCTTTCTCCATAACACTTTCTCCTTTGTGTCAGATGTGTCCACGAGTTGAGAAAACGTAAGGAATCAGCGAGATCGTGGTGTAAATTATCCCTTCGGCCAGATGCTCAGCGACGGATGTGCGGCCCAATCCACGGAAGCTCCGGCGGTCATCTTGATCTTGTCTGGCTTCAGCACAGCTTCGATCAGGCCGGTAGCTTTGGTCTTGGTCTCACCAATAGCAAGCTCGACGACATTCACGTCGTGCTGGAGCACAACGATGTTGTCTTCCTGCTCTTGACCGTTGGCCAACGCACCAGAATTATCAAACTCTTTGTACAGTCCATAATCGGCATCTTGATCATCGGTCACAAGTGCCATGACCATTCCCTTGGGCAGCAAAGTTTCACCGTCGAGACGGGCACTGGCTGCAATGGGGACGGTTTTTGGAATTACGTTCTTACGACTTGCGAGCAACCCGTTATCAGCGAGTTGCGTCACTTCACCTTCGTACGGTCCCATTCTTTTCTCCTTTATGTCTTAACCCAGGTTAACGGCTTGCGCCGCAACCCATGCGATTATTGATCCAGTTTGTCCATGTCCACCGCGCCGGTCTCGGCGTTGATGGCAGGAATCATGAATTCTTGCGGCTCAGCACCATCGTGGACGGCTTTGTAGGCTTCGATGCGCTTCTGAAGCAGTGCGTCTTCATCGCTTCCATCTTCGCCCGAACCCTCGTCAGCCTCGCCTGCGTCTGCGGGACTTACGTTGCCACCTTCCGGGTCCACCTCATACTCTTGATTGCCTTCGAAGTTAGTCGAAGTATCGAGTCGGGCGCTCTCCGGGATGGCCGAGAAGCACTGTTCGAGAATTTCGAGCAGGCTCTCTTCCTTGGTTTCCTCATCACCCACGACGCTGAACTTCTGCGCACGAGTTTCCGAGTTGATAGCCGACAGCTTGGTCGTCACGACCTTCACCAACGACTCGTGATGGTTGGCATCGCGAAGCTGAGCGCCAAAGTTCTGGACGCGCTGCTCCCATTCACCTTCCTTCGCATCAGCCAGTTCGACCGTGAGGTCGGTGACCTTAGCTTGATACTCTTGAGCACGCTTTTCAGCCTGCTTCTTGCGCTGGGCTGCCTCGGCAATTTGAGCCTTGGCATCTTCTTCCTGTTGGACCGCGTATTGCTTGGTCGCAATCAGTTCTTGGATAAGCTCAGCCTCATCACCCGAGAATTTCGAGCTGACTTCCTGAAGATAGCCAAGTTGCTCGCTGGGGGTGCTGAAGGCTTTGACCTTCTTCATCAGTTCCGAAAGTTTCATCTTGTCTCCCTCGTTGGGTTGTTCGTTTTCTTCAACTTGTGAGTTCTCTTCACTCGAATCTTCATCAGCGACCCCCTGCCCCGGCTCTGCCGAGTCGCCCTCATTGAAAGTCTGAGCGTCTTCCACAGGGTCTTCAAAAGATTGGATATCCTCTTCGTCAAACTTGCGACATGAGAAAAAGCGGATGCCGGTACTGTCATCATCCGACATGGTGATATCGTAAAGCTCTTCGTCTTCGCCCCCTTTGTCAGCCGAAAACTCAATAACCTCGCCTAGCGAGGGAATGAATGGCCGGTTGGTAAGGGCGCAGCCAATAACCGTAGGGCCGTGGCTGAAGACCGTAGAGGTCTTTTCCTTGTTGCCATCACCATCGTCCACCTCGATGTCCACCTTCTCATTAGTCGAGAAGTCTGGGTGAATCTCGGCAGAACAGTGGGCATAGCGTCTGTCGACCAGAAGCTCGGTTCCGAGCTTGTTGAAAGCAGCTACGACGTCTAAGAAGACGACTTCTTTCGGACCTGCCGGGGTCATCACTTGACCCTCTCGCAACTCCAGTGCTTCCATCCAGCCTACGTTTCCTACCTCTCCTTGATTCCGGGTGTGCTCCAAGTCGAATCCGATTCGACGTGGGACGACACCGCGATCAAAGTTTTCCTTGAGCGTATTGAGGTATTCACGGTCGAAATCGATCTCACCGTACCAAGGGTGTTCCCACTTGCCGGTACGGAACATCGAGAACCTTACCCGGTGTAGATCCCCTCGTTGGGGATCTTTCGGAAGTTGGTCCACACTCGTGTAGACCTGCTCGTCGCCTTCGAGTTCACCGAGGTCGTGCCCAAACAGATCGGAAAAGGAATAGACGTTCGAGTGTTTATCGCCTCCATTTTCATTGTTTTTCATTGTGTACCCGTTCATTTAACCTGGATTAAGACGAATCTGCTGCATCGTCTGCGGCGTTATCACGCTCGCGTCCACGATCCATATCGTCCTCGTTTCGACGACCATCAGTGTCGTTCGAGTCTTCATCGTCTTCGGCCTCATCGACAGGGGTTTCACCCGCCTGTCTATCAGCGCCAGCCATCTCCCTGAAGACGTCATCGAACGGTGCAGCTGTAATTCCCAACTCGCCCATCATGGACGTCGGGTCGGGCCACGACTTGATTGTGTGGCCGTTCATGCTGCTGCCAGATCGAATCATCACCTTCAAGACTTCCTTCATCAGACGACGGCGACCAAGTGCTGACTTATCAATCTTCAGGTCCACAAGAGATTTCATCTCGGGGCCGAAGTTGTATTCAACAATCTGGTCAACTACGTCTTTCTGAATGGAGTCCTCAAGCTGGTTGACGATGTCCTCGACGACAACCACTAGCATGTCACCGCCCGCATCCGCTGAGCCGAAGTTCGACTCCGCGTCTGCAACAGACGGTGGGATTCCGAGGCCCTTCATCTTCTTACTGTCCGAGTAACGGAGGTAGTCAAGGAAGGGGCTCTTAGAACCTGATTGCTTCGTGTCGGCGTAAGATATGGTCCACTTATGCTCGCCGTTGTCATAGGTCTCAGACGGAAGAACCGCGATACCATCTGCCATCATCTTCTTGGCAATGCTTTTGGCGATGGCTGAGTTGGAAACCAACTCACCGTCGAGCCTCGACTTCCCGCGAGGGAAGCGAAGCTCCAAGTGGGGTGACCCTCGTTTCTGAAGGTCGCTAAGCATGTATTTGACATTTACCTGCGAGTAGTACCACTCGCTGTACACGTTCTTGTAACGAGCCTTGCCGAACACCGACGAATACTCTTGGTCGAGTGCGAACCAGACTAGCTTGGAACGTTCAACGCTCTTGTCACCTGAGCGCTGACTTTGCTGGACCCTGACGATCTCATCCGTTTTGTCCTTGAAGAACTGGAATTGATGCGACGGGTCGAGAAATTTGACTTTCTTGAGGTTGGCGATCTTACCAGTGTACAACATCTTCTTGCCACCATCATCGTCTTCGCCTGCGATGGAAACCTCGGAACGCTCCCAGACCTTCTCGCCAAAGGCGAAGCCAATCTTGAGAGCATCCATCATGTTTCTGATCAGGTCTTTCCACAGCCCTTTCAGGATGTGGTCCACCACGCCCTTGATCATCGGGTCTGGACACTCAACGGTGTAAGGGAGGCCACCAATCCAGCCCTTCAGTAAGAAGGTACCGAAGGCGATCTCCGGGTCGACCGACATCTTTTTGTAGGTCTGTAGCGAGATGGGATCGTCTGTGAAGATCTCATACTCGCCGTCCTCGGTCGGCCTGTTACTGAGGTCCGAGCGCTCAAGAGAGGCGTTGCCCATTCCGGGTCTTACCGTGGCCCCTCTGATCTGGTACATCTCCGATGAGAACTCGAACGTGTCTTCGTCCCGGCTCGACTCCTGTTGACTCACTTCCGGGGACGAGTACGTCCTGTCGAGAAACGTATCGAATGCTTCCCGGTCTACATGAGGGTCAGTGTCGGCTATACGCGAGATTCGTTGTCTGTCGTAACTCTTCATGCCGTCACCCTTATTCATTCCACTTGTTGTTGAACCGTCCGGGAGACAACTCTTCGATGGCAAATTCCTCGTCTAAACCTAGGTTAAGCGAGCTACCGAAATCGGTGGACCCGGTGTTAACGTGGTTCTTGTTGAAGTCATCCACAAAGCCACTGTTCTCTCCCATCGCCTCCTTCATGTTGACCTGAACTCCGTCGAGGTCTTTGAAAGATAGGTCGACCGGCTCCTTACCGAATTCCGTTCCAGCGAGCGAAGCGAAGGCGAGCGCCCATGCGAAGTCCGCGTGGTGCCTCTTCTTCTCCGGTGCCCGGTAGGAAATGTTTTTGTTCTGAGTAATAACGCGCTTGATCGAATGGAGGTCGCTCATCTTCTGCTTGTCGTAAGCCATCGCCATCCCCCATTCCTCCATTCGGGAACGAAGGTTGACCATCTCACGCTCTTGCTTCTGAGATGAGCCACCCATGTGAAGCGCTTCAAATGTGTTTTCGTCCCAGCGGTCGCTGAGGAACTGACCCATCTGCTTACCGATGCCGGTGCAGTCCATGCGGAGCTTCCGCAGGAATCCATCTTCTAGCACCCGGTTGAAATAGGCTTGCTGATCCGGCAGACCCCAACCTGATTTACTCAGATTGAATCGTTCGACTTGCACAGTCCTTCCATCGGAAAACTGAACCTCTTCCAGAACGACAAGTTCAGTCGAATGTCGTGTCGTTCCAATATCCGCCCCTCCAACGAGGTTGTCAGATACCTTCCCGTCCTGGACGGCAAGATATAATTCGTCAAGCGTATCGTACGTTTCGAAGGTGATTCCGTCATATTTGTCTACAATCGGCCAACGCTGGTCGGCCAACGCCTTGTCGATGGGAATGTCGAAGTCCGACTCTTGAGGATCATAGTCATCAATGATGGACAGCGACGTTGGGAACATGCACTTCAGAATCAGGTCTTGGCTGATAAATGATGCCTGCTCGTCTACGAAGAATCCTTCAAGCTCCTGACGGAACGACTCGACCGAGTTCGAGTTACGGTACAGACGCTTCAGCTTCTCGTTGCCGAACTCGTATACCCTTTCCTCTACTGCCTCGGGGTCTTCGTCGAACATCTTGCGAGCCTTTTGACTCGCGTACGCAAGGAACTCATCAGTTGGGTGCTTGAGGTAGCGGCTGCAATCCCACCAATAAATCCAGTCCCGGCTGTAATCAGGGAACTGCTCGGGGTTAGCCACAATCTCATAGAACTTGCCGAACTTACCAAACGGCGTCGACGTGATGTCGATAGTGCCGCCCATCATCTGGGTAGCAGCGAATGCCGATTCGTAAATGATCTCGGCAAACTGGTAGAATGCCAGTTCGTCCAAGAAGATGTCACCGTGGGCTCCACGAATGGGCCGCTGGGCGTGCGAGATAATCTTGCACTTCGTTCCGTCCCGGTTCTCCCATTCGATTAGCTGTTGCGGATCTCTCAGAATCTTCTTCTGGAACTGAAGGGGCAGCGCGCTAAGGAACTGCTTAACGTACTTGACCTTGTTCACAGCCTCTTCCTTCTTGTATGAAGTGAAGATTGCTGTGTAGTTCCTGTCCTGAGTCAGGATGCCACGAGCGAACGCCTTGGCAGCAAATGAGGCTGACATACCGACCTGACGCGCCTTGTTGGACACGTAGTTGGTCGAGCAGTCGAGGTGCCTCAGCTGATAGTCTTCCCACTCCCATTCGACACCCGGAGGCGCGAACTTATCCAAAACGGAGTAATCGAGGACACTATACATCAGGCCGGTTTCTGTACCGACGAAATCTAGGATGTCCTCCATCTCATCTGGCCGAGGGTCACGCTTTACAACTCCCAGCGGGGCCTCGGCATCCTCGTCATAAATAGACTTATGAAACGGGTCGTCATCGGGGGACGTAATGATCTCTTTTTCCTTGGGGGTTATTAACCCAGGTTTAACAATCTCGTCTGACGAGTCGTCCTTACCTGCTCCAAGAATGTCCTTCTCTTTATCGTCGCCCATTGACTACCTCAGTACCTCGCTTTCTTACCGAGGTATTTTCGTGAACGCCGGTCTCGCTCCGACATCATCTGTTTGAACTTACGATTGGTCGAAGTCGGAAGCGGTGCCCGAACAGGTGCCGCTGGTGCATCGTCGTCATCCTCATCGGACTCATCGACCACCTCGGGCTCCGGCTCTTCGGCTACTTCGTCTTCCTCGACCACCTCTACCTCATCAAGTCCGCCCTCTTCGACTTCGACTTCGACTTCCTCAGACTCAGGCTCTTCGGCCTTGTCTGGGAACCAGTCGTTGTAGACTTCCTCGTCGGTATATGCGTACGTCGTGTCTTTATCTTCTGCCATGTCAGTCTCCGGTGATTTCCCACTCTTCCATCTCGAATTCTTGCTCCCACTCCCCGCCTTCATCCTCTTGGACGAATTCGGGTTGGTCCGCAGCTGCTTCCTCTTCCTCTTGAGCCTTCATACGTTCTTTGAAATCATCGAACGTCTCTCCATCCTTGACTGCGCTACGAGCCTTCTCCTTGAGGGATTCCTTCTTGCGCGCAGATGCCTTGAAGCGGCGGAACCGCTTCCGAGCCTGATTCTCGATGGCCGTGTCGTCGACACGCTCCGTAGCCTCTCCGCTATCCAGGCGGAACTGCTTCTCCATCTTGTCCCAGATGTTCATGAAGTCCTTGAAGCTCGCTGCCTGTGCGAACCGCTCCTTGTAGTTGACAATCTCTTGGATCGAGATGTCGTCGCGGTCGCCGAATTTTTCTTCGATGGCAGCTTCAGGATCACGCATGCGATCCATTAGCTCCAAGAACATTTGTTCGCGGATGTACCGGCGCTGTCTACGAGCGGTCTCGACCATTTCCGAGTCGTCGTAGCGCCTCTGGTTCTGCTTGATGTACGCCTGTACGTGTTCATTCTTCTCCAGCTTCCGGCGCTGATAAGGTGAGAAACCGAGTCGCTTGGCGATCTGCGGTGCCGAAAGGGTCGTGGTGACCTGCTGGAGTGCGAACTTCTGTTCTTTGGGAGAGAGATGATCGAGAGGGTCGTAGAACTGCTTCTGCAACGCTTCCCCGAGTTCTTTGCTTGGGGTGAGTGCGTTGTCACTCTCAGAGGAAGCGTCGGCGGGAGCGTCTTCACGCTCACTCACGTTGCCTCCTTTGTTGCTGTTATGATTTTACATCTACTGTTCTAACACAGTAAAGTTTGATTTTCAAAGTTCGATATGTAAACCGTCAAACCTCGGATGGATTGGCGGCGGCGCGGACGCACCGTTCCATGTTCTGGAATATGGAACAAGGGGTGGGTGATACAGGGGTTTATTGTTCGTCGTGAGAAACGGTGTCTGGTACTCGGTTTATTCGTCTTTTCCTCGATCTCCCTCTTGGTTTCGATAGTCTGATCGTCTTCTTACAGCCGGTTTCCAAAGCG
>Ga0306901_1000072_pt1 | contig 53446 bp, 51 predicted proteins | sample AntRauMFilla3767_FD_190431 | JGI IMG/M metagenome (GOLD analysis project Ga0306901, IMG submission 190431) | Saline lake microbial communities from Rauer Islands, Antarctica - Metagenome Filla 3 #767 (v2) (version 2) | ecosystem: Environmental > Aquatic > Non-marine Saline and Alkaline > Saline ... | reverse complement strand
GCCAGTGTCAGGGCAGCCTGACATCCGGCCGCGCCCGCACCGATGATGACAACATCGGTGCTGATGGTTTTGATTTTACGGTTTTGGTCTTTTTGTCTATCGAGCGGCATATCCGCCCCCTTTCTTGTGCTTTTTAAATCAGACGGCCAGCATCCGTTCAACGGCGGCTTTGGCGCGTTCGGCTACAGCCGGATCAACGGTGACTTCGTGACGCATCTGTTGCAGGGCCAGCAGGATTTTCGGCAGGGTAATGCGTTTCATATGCGGGCATAGATTACAGGGCCGGACAAATTCAACATCCGGATTCTGGACAGATACATTATCCGACATCGAGCATTCGGTAACCATAACCACGCGTTTGGGCTGATGATCATGAACGTAATCGCTCATCGCTTTGGTCGAGCCTGCAAAATCGGCCTCGGCAACGACTTCGGGCGGGCATTCGGGATGGGCGAGAACGACAGCATCCGGCCATGCCTTACGGAAGGCGCGGATATTATCCGGTGTAAAACGTTCATGCACTTCACAGCTACCGGCATAGGTCAGGATTTTCTTGTGTGTCTGTTTGGCAATATTGGCCGCCAGATATTGATCAGGGATCATCAATACGGTGTCGGAGTCAAAGCTTTCGACAATTTTCAGGGCGTTTGATGATGTGCAGCAGATATCGGACTCGGCCTTGACCTCGGCAGATGTATTGACGTAGGTGACAATCGGCACGCCGGGATATTTGGCGCGCAGCATGCGGACATCCTCTGCCGTAATCGAAGAGGCCAGTGAACAGCCAGCTTCAAGATCAGGGATCAACACGGTTTTATCGGGGCTGAGAATTTTTGACGTCTCGGCCATAAAATGAACACCGGCCTGCACAATCACTTGCGCATCAACTTTGGCGGCCTGCTGGGCGAGCTGTAAACTGTCACCGGCATAATCGGCGATACAGTTAAAAATCTCCGGCGTCATATAGTTATGGGCCAGAATCACAGCATCTTTCTGTTTTTTCAGACGATTGATTTCATAGATATACGGGGCATAGCTCTGCCATTCGATTTCAGGGATGACCTTTTTAACGCGGTCATACAGACCTGCGGTCGCCCGGGCAATTTCGGGGGTGTAGGTTAAATCGGCCTGTGCGGCGTTTCTATCCAATAGGGTCGTATTCATCACAGTATCCTTTCGACTCGATTTCTAATACTCATTATGAGTATAAATATAATGCTCTATACGAGTATAAGTCAAGATATTTTTTTCAAGGCTCAGGATTGCGGTTTAAAAACATGCGGGATCGGCTATACTACAGGGATGAAAACAGCGCTTATTATACCTGCCCGTTATGGATCTTCCCGTTTTCCTGGCAAACCTTTGGCCATGCTGGCGGGCAAAACCATGTTGGAACGGGTGCTTGATGTCGCCCGCAGTGCCAGCGCCGGACGTGATGATATTGATATTCTGGTCGCGACCGAAGACCAGCGGATATTCGATCATGCTGAAAGTCTGGGCGCGCAGGCGGTGATGACGCCTGATAGCTGCCAGACGGGCACCGATCGCGCCTTTGCCGCGCTTGAGCAGGCCGGTATCACGCCGGATGTGGTCTTAAATCTGCAAGGCGATGCCCCCCTGACGCCGCCGCATTTTATACGGGCGATGATCACGGCTTTTGAACAAACACCAATGCCGGATGTCGTGACACCGGCTGTGCGGCTTGACTGGGCGCAGCTGGATGACTTACGGCGTAGTAAATTGACCACTCCATTCAGCGGCACATCGGTGACCGTTGCCGATGATGGCTATGCGCTATGGTTTTCAAAGAATATTATTCCGGCCATCCGCGATGAAGATAAATTACGCGCTGCCGACAATCTTTCACCGGTTTTGCGTCATATCGGTTTATATGCCTATAAATTTTCGGCCTTAAAAGCCTATGTAACTTTACCGCAAAGCCGGTATGAAAAGCTTGAAGGTCTGGAACAGTTACGGTTATTGGAAAATGGCTATCGGGTAAAAGTTGTCGTTCTGGAGGCTGATGGCACGCCAATCCATGGCGGCATAGATTCCCCCGAAGATCTGGCCGCTGCCGAGGCGCTGTTACGCGCGGAACAAAAATAAGGATCACAAAAAAATGACCAGATTGATTATTGCCCGTCATGGAAATACATTTGGCCCCGGGGATACACCGCTTAGGGTTGGGGCGCGGACGGATCTTGATCTGGTCGCCAGCGGCATTGAACAGGCTTTTCAGCTGGGCACATTGTTAAAAATGAAAAATCTGCGGCCAACACGGATTATCGCAGGGCCGCTTAAACGGACGTTGAATATGGCTGAAATTGCCGCCAGAATGCTCGGAGATACGCCGGTCACCGTAGAGGTCGATGAACGTTTGCGCGAAGTCGATTATGGCCCCGATGAAGGGCAGCCCGAAGACAAGGTGATTGCCAGAATTGGCGCTGAAGCGATAAAGAACTGGGATGAACACGCCATTGTGCCCGAAGGCTGGCAGACCGATCCCGAAAAATTAAAGCATGAGTGGCAGGATCTGGCCGATCAGATACTGGCTAAAAATCCGGGCGAAACCGTTCTTATTGTCACCAGTAATGGTATTGCCCGTTTTGCCCCCTATCTGACCGGTGATTTTGAGGCTTTTAAGAAGGAATTTCCTTTAAAACTGTCAACCGGTGCAATCGGGATACTGGAACACCGTGATAAACGCTGGCAGGTTTTGGGCTGGAATGTTAAACCCAAAGACCATTTATCAGCGGCCTGAGATATTTTTAAATTTGCCGGAGTGTTTTCAGGCGTTAATCGCTCTGGCGGGTTTTTTTGTTGTGGGCGGCATCGATTTCAGCTTCCAGCGCCGCTTCTTCGGGACAGCTTTGACGGCCACAAAGAAGATAAAGCACATTGAGTTGCTCGGTCGCCTGCGCCGGCCGGTCAATGGCCAGATAATAGCGTCCCAACAGATAATTTGCACCGATATGTTTGTTATCGCGGGCCAGCGCCTTGCGGATATGATCGCCGGCAGGTTTTGTCTGTCCCATGCCAAGATAGGCCGCGCCTAATCCGGCGACAGCGTCAATATTACGTGAGTTTCGGCGCAGGATATCTTGAAAGACTTTTAAGGCGGCGGTATATTTTTCCCGCTTTAATAAATGGGCGCCATTGGTCAACGCACTATCGGAAAAGAAATACAGCTGTCGTTTGATCGTCTCATCAGCGGGCGGTGGTTTTGTATTTTCCGCTGTGGTGGCGGAAGCCTGACCGGAGGGTGTTTCTGATTTGGGTGCGTGTGTGTCAGGGGCCGTTGTACGGGGCTGTATAACATCAATATGGTTCTGGGCACGCAGATCACTGACGGGCAAAGCGATCAGCATTACGGCTGCTATAACCAGCAGGCAGGATATACGGTTAAACGGGCAAAGGCAGCGGCGCATTTCTATTCTCACTGGCTGGCCAGAACGATACAGTTTTTAAGGATTCTACAGCTTTCAATCGCAACATCGCGTTTCAAACCACTAAAACGGGCCCGGTAAATGGTGCCGGATTTTGATTTGCTGGTAACAATCTGCGGTTTGACATTACGCACATAATTTGGCGGTAATTTTTGTGCAGCAGACCGCAGAGCCTTGCTGGACGATTCATGCGATTCAAAGGCGCCGATCTGAACCGACCAGTTTTCAGGCTGCTGCCGCGTTGCGGCGGCGTTTTGTGATGTTGGTTGAATTTTGCGCAGACCACCATTGGTCTTGGACATGCTTTGCATGCTGGCCAGAACCTGACGGGTGGCCTCATCATCGGTATCACCTTCACCAACGACCAGTCCCATCATTTCAAAACCATTGCCGCCAATCGAACCGCCGCTGACCTGGGCAACACGCGTTTTTTGTGTGCCTTGCAGCGAGGCATAACCCAGCGCTTGTGGTTTTGGCGATGGCAAAGGCGGTGCGGATGCTGTCGCATAGGTGATGCGTTTGCTTTTGGCAAAGCCCTCATCCAGAATTTGCGCCATATGGGCATTACGGGAAGAAGAGGTACGCCCGCCGAAAACGACACCGATCAGACGTCTCTGGCCGCGTTTTGCCGAGGCGGCAAGGTTAAAGCCTGCGGCAGCAATATAACCGGTCTTGATCCCGTCCATGCCGGTATAGGTTTTAAGAAGACCATTATGATTGTGATAGCTTTTACCACGGTATTTAAAATTATTGGTGCTGAAATACCGGTAATAATCAGGATAGCCATGGATCAGCGCCTGTGACAGTCGCGCCATATCGCGGGCGGTTGTAACCTGTTTTGGATCATGCAGGCCTGATGCGTTGCGGAAAACAGTTTTACTCATACCAAGGTCACGGGCCCGGCGGGTCATATCAATGCCGAACTGGCTTTCAGAACCTGATACAGCCTCCCCCAAGGCGGCGGCGACATCATTGGCGGACTTGGTCACCAACGCATAAATCGCGTCTTCGACACGGATGGTTGATCCGGGTTTCAGACCCAGTTTCGAGGGCACCATGCTTGCCGCATGGGGTGAAATCCAGATCCGTTGATTAGGGCTGAGCTTTCCGGTTTCGATGGCTTCAAAAACCATATATAGCGTCATCATTTTTGTCAGGGAGGCGGGATGAAGTTTTTTATCCGCGTAACGTTCGCGCAGGATCATGCCGGTATCGGCATCAATGACAATCGAGGCATATTTAGGATTAGCCACGGCCTGTTGTGGTGTCAAAAGGCCGAAAGCCATTACAAAAGTAATTCCAAATAAAACGAGCCAGTTCTTTGTCATCATTATATTTTCCGGTTTTATTATGTCCGTTTATAAGCGGTAGAATGTTACGCAATAAGCATTCTGATACGAGTATATCACATGACTCCTTAAAAAGTGTAAAGGCTATTTATAGGCCTGTCCAGAAAGATTGCCTTTAAAAAGCCGTTTTTGACGTTTCAGGTCATAGTTCCGTATTAAGGAGCTGCGCAATTGAAAATAGAAGGCACATATTTATTTCAAGCCCAAAAGTAAAATTGGTCGCTAAAAAAATTAATTTTTTCGATGACGGCAAGGCTTACAATTGGCCCGTTTTCTCTTTGATTTAGGCGGGTTGATCCGTTTTTGCGCTAACTTAAAGTTGAATATCTCGCTGAGATCGCGGGGCATAGAGTTTTGAATAAAATCAAAATACGAAGTTACGGTTTTGCGGGTCAGCGGGCAATCGGTGTTTTCTGCTGCCCGTTCCATTTTGCGTAAAGCCTTACCATCGAGTTTTTTACCGTTACGAAAATCACCGGCGACAGCGGCGAAATTTTGTTTCAGACAGCGCGCTGTTTTGCGGTTCAAAGTAGAACGGGGGGTTAAATCAAGCGCCAGTGCCACGGTTTTTTTAGGGTTGAGCGCTTGAATATCAATTTTCTCACAGGCCTTGGCCGTTTTTTCGATGGCTTCCGCGGTAAAATGGACGACATCATTTTGCTGGATCATATCCATGCGACGTAGATTGGCCAGAAATTCGGGAAAGGCGCTGTTTTTGCCAAAACGTTGATAATGCCGCAGTATCGCATATATATCGGCGGCGGTTTCTTCATGATGGTTTTGCATTTCTGTATCACTCAGCTTGTTTTTCCACAGTGTATTTGTGGTCAGGATATGGCCGATTTCATGATCAAAATAAAAATAATTCAGATGATCTGTTGTTCGCCTGTCCAGCTGATAGTCCGAAGCATCGTGATGTCCTGCCGTTAAATAGGCGGCGGGGCGGAAGACATTATGGATCATTTCGTCATAGGATGTCAGGGTAGGCCAGCGGGGCAGGATACCTAAATTCTGATCATGTCTGTCCTTGTGCGGGGCAAAGGCCATCGGTACGCCGGGGTAAAGCAGGGTTTTGATTTCTTCGTCCGGACTATCATCATACAGGTCATCAAACGCTGAATCTTCGGTAAAATCGCGATAGGCCTGTACGGCCTGAGATGCATATTTAAAGGGTGGAGCAACAAAAATAAGGGATCGGTAAGACGGAAAGCTTTTAAAAAAAGCATCAACGGCTTGGTCAAAATCAAAGGGTTTTGGATCTGTACCGCTCATTTTAAAATTTTCCTGACGGCATTAAGATTTAAAAGTGTCACAGCCCTTGCCTTATGTAAACAAATAAAGTAAATTCACCCCTTCTCAAATCATCAGAATCTTGAGATAATGAGTCAGGGAGAATATATAACTATCATGACAAATATACAGATGAATATTACAGCTGGCAATGATGGCCATAATGATGATCGCCATGACGATGGCTATGGTGCACCGGATGTCGGGATTCTGACCCGGACCAAGGCCAGACCAAAGAAACCTTCGATGTATAAAGTTCTGCTGATCAATGATGATTTTACCCCGATGGACTTCGTTGTTCATATATTAGAAAGGTTTTTCGGTAAGAATATACAAGAGGCGACAGAAATTATGATGAATGTTCATCGCAAGGGTGTCGGTGTTTGCGGCGTGTTTACTTATGAGGTCGCCGAAACCAAAGTCGCACAGGTTCTTGATTGTGCCCGCCAGCAGGAACATCCTTTGCAATGTACGCTGGAAAAAGACTAAAACAGGGTTATCTTATCCTACAGTCTTGCTGAAATAGAATAACCCGCCGGGGATGCCATGCTGTCACGCAATTTAGAAAAAACGCTGCATAATGCTTTGAGCCTTGCAAATGCCCGCCAGCATGAGTTTGCAACGCTGGAACATTTGCTGATTGCCTTGACCGAAGATATCGACGCCATGGCCGTAATGCGCGCCTGCGGTGTTGATATTGATTTGTTGCGCGATGAATTGCTCACTTACATTGATAATGAACTGGCCAATCTGATCCACGCCGAATTTGACGAGGCCAAACCGACGTCAAGCTTTCAGCGCGTATTGCAACGTGCGGCGATCCATGTCCAGTCTTCGGGGCGTGAGGAAGTCACCGGTGCCAATGTGCTGGTCGCTTTGTTCTCCGAACGTGAAAGCCATGCGGTGTATTTCCTGCAGGAACAGGACATGACCCGTTTTGATGCGGTGAATTATATTTCCCATGGCATTGCCAAAGTGCCGGGTATTTCAGAGCCGCATCCGATCCACGGCCTTGATGACCCGGGCGAAGAAGATCCGGAGATCAAACAGGGCAAAGATGCCATTAATGCCTATTGTGTTAATCTGAATAACCGCGCCCGTGCCGGCCGGATTGATCCGCTGATTGGTCGCGCGAATGAAGTGGACCGGACGATCCAGGTGCTATGCCGGCGGTCAAAAAACAACCCGCTTTATGTCGGTGACCCCGGTGTTGGTAAAACCGCCATTGCCGAAGGGCTGGCGCGCCGGATTACCGAAGGCGATGTACCCGAAGCCCTTAAGGAAACAACGATTTTTGCCCTTGATATGGGCGCGCTTTTGGCCGGAACGCGCTATCGCGGTGATTTTGAAGAACGGTTGAAAGCGGTGTTAAAAGAACTGGAAGCCATTCCGCATAGCGTTCTCTTTATTGATGAAATCCATACTGTCATAGGGGCTGGTGCAACCTCGGGCGGGTCTATGGATGCATCCAACCTGTTAAAACCGGCGCTGGCCAAAGGTGAATTGCGCTGTGTCGGTTCAACCACCTATAAGGAATACCGGAATCATTTTGAAAAAGACCGGGCGCTGGTGCGCCGTTTCCAAAAGATTGATGTTCATGAACCATCGCTGGAAGATGCGGTTAAAATTCTCGAAGGTCTGAAAACTTATTACGAAGAGCATCACAGGGTTAAATACACCCCTGATGCTTTGCGGGCTGCCGTGGAATTGTCAGCCAAATATATCGGTGACCGCAAATTACCCGATAAAGCCATCGATGTGATTGACGAGGCCGGTGCAGCGCAGAACCTGGTTGCCGAAGATAAACGCAAGAAGACCATCGGTCTGAAGGATGTTGAAGCGATTGTTGCCAAAATTGCCCGCATCCCGCCAAAAACCATCAGTAAGGATGATGCGACGGTTCTGAAAAATCTGGAACGTGATCTCAAAACCATGGTCTTTGGCCAAAGCCGCGCGATTCAGGAATTGTCATCGGCCATCAAGCTCGCCCGTGCGGGTCTGCGCGAGCCGGAAAAGCCGATTGGCTGTTATTTATTCTCCGGCCCGACCGGGGTTGGTAAAACCGAAGTCGCACGACAATTATCCATGACGCTGGGTGTCGATCTTAAGCGTTTTGATATGTCGGAATATATGGAACGCCATGCCGTATCACGTCTGATCGGTGCGCCGCCAGGCTATGTCGGGTATGATCAGGGTGGTTTGATGACCGATGCTGTCGATCAGAACCCACATTGTATTCTGCTGCTTGATGAAATTGAAAAAGCCCATCCCGATGTGTTCAATATTTTGTTGCAGGTTATGGATCATGGTAAATTGACCGATAACAATGGCAAAAGCGTTGACTTCCGCAATGTCATTTTGATCATGACCACCAATGCCGGCGCGGCCGAGCTTGCCAAAGAGCCGGTCGGCTTTGAACAGAACCAGCGGCAGGATGAAGATACCGAGGCGATTAACCGTCTGTTTTCTCCCGAATTCCGCAATCGTCTGGATGCGATCGTGCCGTTTGAAACCTTGTCGGAAAATGTCATTGGTCAGGTGGTTGATAAATTTGTCATGCAACTTGAAGCGCAGCTGGAAGACCGCGGCGTTACCATTCAATTATCGGATAAGGCCCGCGCATGGCTTGGTAAAAAGGGCTATGATCCGGCAATGGGCGCAAGACCATTGTCCCGCGTTATTCAGGAAAAAATCAAAAAACCACTGGCCGAAGAATTACTGTTCGGCAAACTGACCAAAGGCGGTATGGTACGAATTGAACTGAAAGACGATGAATTGTATTTCCAGTATCCCAAATCCAGCACCGGCAAAAAATCCAAATCCGGTAAAAAAGAAACAGTTTGATATTATCTTGAATCTTATGCGCTTTCGGTTGAGAAAAGTTGCCAGAAGAATGATAGGAATAGAGAGTTGCTGTGGACGATAAGTTTCGAAGGCCTGACCGCGTTCGTCCAAGCACCCTTTCGGAAAAAGAATAGGTCTATGTATTAGCGCGCTATTAAAAGGATCCAGATATAGTAATAGTCTTGGGCACTCCAGGATTTTACGCAAAAAGCGGGGGTGCCGTCGATATCGGACAGCTCGTCGCCCAGTCCGACAGAGGTATAAGACAAATCAACTTCCTCAGTTAATGTACCGTAATAGATATATGTCAGCGGCGACACGCCATCGTTGTCCCGAAGAGGCTCGCCACCTGCACCATTGGGGAATCCAACCTGATCATTAAAAATTCTGCAAAATTCACGTGTTACGCCCATATAAGAAAACATCAGGTCTTTTTTAAGGCTGCCAATTCCAGCAACGGTGATATTTTTGAATTGATAGCCTAGCTGGCTTTCGGCATCGGCGTTATGGGTCTCTTGAATGCGAAATTCTTCAGGCAGATTAAAGGGCGCAACACCCCCGCCAGCCGGATGAAATAATTTACAGTCGTTATCAATACAGCCGGTATTGCTGCTTGGTACTGAATCTCCGCGGCCATTATCTGAATAATCAATTTTCCAGGCCTCAGTACCCCATAACCCCATCCGCAGGATAGCAGTCTGGATCTGGGCGACATGGCTGTTGAGCGTGGCGATGTTTAAGAGAATGCGTTCTTTTCCGTGTCACCACTGCCGCGGCCGGATTGGGTCACGGCATAGGACAAGGCCGCGAAAAGGGCTACCGCGATTAAAATTAGAAAGAGGGCATTCCCTTTTTGTGTGTGCATTTGTACCTAATATATAAAGGAATCTTTAGTATACTACTTTAGCCCCTCATAAATGCAGTGTAAAGTCATATGGTATTGGCTTTATAACATTTGAGTATCGATCATCTGCAGTGCGGGTGCTTTATCAGATGATCATTCGGTTTCAGGTTTTAATTCATCGGGTTCGACAACGGCGGTGCCTTGTTTACTAGCCATGATGCTGCCGGCACTATTGGCCAGACTGGCGGCCTGTTCGATTGTAGCGCCGCTGCCAAGACCGGCTGCCATCAACGCCGTGATCGTATCACTGACACCTGCGGCATCATACATATCCAGCTGCTTTCCTGACAGATGAAGAGGGTCTTTGTTTTCGGTGATCACCGACAGGCCATCCTGACCGCGAAGGGCGAGGACCGTTTCAATATCACAGCCGACGATAATATTGGTCGCCGCAGCGCTGATTGAATCCTCATCATGGGCGGTAATGTCGCTGGCCTCTGACAAGGCTTGCAGGGTAGGGGCGATGACGGTCGCGCCCGCATATTTACTGTATTTTTTGCCATGCGGATTGATGATAACAGGTATGTCGGCAGCGCGGGCAAGGCTGATCAGCGCCGCGCAGATATCATCACTGAGTACACCCTTGCCGGAATCGGACAGGACCATGGCATCATAATTTTCGATTTCGTCGGTGACTTGGGCAATAATCGCGGCCGCAGTTTGCTCGTCCGGTATCGAGGTTTCTTCAAAATCGGTACGTAAAAGCTGCTGATTGGCGGATATAAACCGGCTTTGAATGGTCGACGGCTGGACAGATGTTGTCACCAGATTATCAACCGGACAGGTCAGTTGTTGCAGAATTTCACGGATTCTCCGGCCCGCGGTATCCTGACCGATCTGGCTGACAAGACAGGTTTTAATTTCGAACGCGGCCAGATTGGCCACCACATTGCCAACCCCGCCTAATAGCTCTTTTTCATGTTTTATCTGTAGCACCGGCACCGGCGCTTCGGATGAAATATGCGCAACATCGCCATAGATAAAACGGTCTAGCATGATATCGCCAACACAGAGAATTTTTGTATTTGAAAGCTGTTCGGTGGTCGGTAACGGAAGGGAAGAAGTCGTCATTTAGGATCATTCAGGTCATTTAAAACAGAGTTTTTTTATACGCGCTAGCCCTGATTATGTCTATAGATTTCTTGAAAATACTGTTGTTTTCATATTTCTTTAATTTTTGTCCGGTATCCTAAGACTACATAAGGAATGGGGAGTATTATGAGCAAGCACGTAACAGATCCTGAAAACCAATCAAAAAAAGGTGGTTTTTTCAACGCCGTCGCCAATCGTCTGGCAACTGCGCGGCTTGGGGATTTGTTAGTCGATAGTGGGTTGATCAGCCGTGACCAGCTGACCGAGGCACTGGCAGCACAAAAAGCCGATCGCCGCCAATTAGGTCAGGTTTTGATCGGGCTGGGTATTATTTCACCGGTCACTCTGTATCGTAAACTGGCTGAACAGTGGTGTATCAAGGTTTCAGCCGCTGGTCTTACCATGTTGATCAGTATGGGCAGTATGGCACCGCGTTCAGCTGCGGCAGAAACGACCAATATCAGTTTTTCTTCTGCCGTTGATACCAGCAAATATGATGTTGATGAAATCGCCTATCCGGCGATGTTTGGTACACAGGAAGTGCGGTCCAATGATATTTCGGGTTTTAGTAACTGGAACGGCATGATCCAGCGTTTTGAAACGGATTTAAGAGCCGGTAAAGGCGGGCAGCAGATGCAGCAGATGCAAAACCGCCTGAAAGGCCTGCAGGGCAGATCATTGCGCGAACAGGTTTCAGCGGTTAACCGGATCATGAACAGCAAGCCTTATGTTGAAGATAACCGGAATTGGGGTAAATCGGATTACTGGGCAACGCCGGTTGAATTTATGTCTCGCGGCGGGGATTGCGAAGATTTCGCCATTGCCAAATATGTAGCCTTGCGGGCGCTGGGCGTACCGGTAGAACAGATGCGGGTTGCGGTGGTTATGGATCAAACGATCAATCAGCATCACGCCATTCTGATCGTTTATGATCGCGATAATACGGCTTATGTTCTGGATAACCAGATCAAACGGGTCCGTGAATTGTCATCGGTAAAACGCTATAAGCCAATTTTCTCAATCAATCAGGCCAGCTGGTGGTTGCATAAATCAGCCTGATTATAGTTTTATTATTTCTATGGGATAGAAATATACGGGCCGGATTTTTCCGGTCCGTTCTTTTGTAATCAGCCTTGGTTTTCTGTCCGCAGCCAACAGCTTTCGACATGATCATCAACCAGCCCGACGGCCTGCATATAGGCATATATAATGGTCGATCCGACAAACTTCATACCGCGTTGTTTTAAATCCCTGGCCAGAGCATCACTTTGTTTTGTTGTGACCGGCACATGCTGTAGCGTTTTCCAGTAATTGATCCGCGGCGCATCAGGGACAAATTGCTTAAGATAGGCATCAAAACTGCCATATTCCTGTTGGAGGGCCAGAAAAATTTTAGCATTGGTGCGGGCGGCATAAATTTTCAGCCGGTTGCGGATAATGCCGGTATCGGATCGCAGGGCTTCAAGGTCAGCATCGCTCATCTCTGCAACCTTGACCGGATCAAAATTGTGATAGGCCCGCCGGTAGCCTTCGCGCCGTTTTAAAATAGTCTCCCAGGACAGTCCGGCTTGCGCCCCTTCTAAAATAAGCATTTCAAAGAGATGGCGGTCATCGGGTGCTGGTCGGCCCCATTCATGGTCATGATAGGCGGCATAGAGCACCTGACCCGGTTTATCGCCAAAGCAGCGCCATTTTCCATCGGTTTCAGTTATCATGGGCAGTCTTTCGTCACAAAATTATACAGATACAAAAGAAAGAAGGGCGGTCTATAGCCGCCCTTCTTCTACATAATGGAATATGGTTTTGGATCAACCGGTCTTTTTCTGGTCGGACCATTTCGGATTAATCCAGCCGATATTACCGTCCTTGCGGCGGTAGACCATATTGATATCGCCATGGTCACTGTTACGGAACATCAGCGCGTTTGAATCAGCAAGCTCAAGCCGCATGACAGCCTCGCTAACAGACATTTCCTGAATCGAGGTAACCATTTCGGCAACCACGGTGGGTTCGCCTGCGTCCTCTTCGCTATGATTGTCCTGATCAAACAGGGATTCAAGCGTTTTATAAACCGCCGGCATTTCCTGTTCGGCGGGAATGCCCTGAATTTTGCGCTGGTGATCTTTCATCCGGCTTTTATAGCGCCGCATTCTTTTTGCCAGACGCTCGGTTGCCGTATCGAAAGCGACATAAGGCGCATCCGCTTCGTAATGGGCTTTAAGGATAATATCCTTGCCCAGATGAACCGTAATGTCAGCCTTGATTCTATGATTGGCTTCTTTCGAAAACAAAACAGTAGCTTCAATCGGATTGGGGAAATATTTTTCCGCTGCATCCGTCAGGTGGTCATGCACATGTTCCCGTAAGGCATCGCCGATCTCCATATGCTTTCCTTGGACCGTTAATTTCATGTTTTGCTTCTCCTTCAGGTCGTTTAAAATGACATTTCTTAATGTCTGGATATTATACCATTTTCTAATAAAAAAAATAATATTCCTTTAACTGAAATCAAGTTCCTGCCACTTTATTGTAACGACATCATTATCGGCGCTGGTAATGAGGGATTTCTTGAATTTATGTAAAATTTTAACTAAATTTTTTTCTTTTGCTGTAATACTGGGAATTGGGGAATGATATAGTATGCAAGATACTCGAAAAATTCTGTTGATAGAGCCGAATACCGTGAATCGAAAACTGATTTGTGGCTTGCTTGAAAAAGCAGGCTATCAGGTCGATGCGCGTGATAGTATTGCGGATAAAGACGCTTTGGAGGGCGAAGATTTTGCGCTGATTTTGACCGATATTTCAGAATATCGTGAACCTTCGGATGCTGAACCTGTCAATGTACCGATGATATTCATGGCCGATGAGCCTGATTCGGCGCCGGCTAATCTGGATCACCATCATATTTTGTTCCGGCCGATTTCACCGGAAACCCTGTCGCTTAAGGTTGCGGTAGCTTTTGAAACTGGCAATACCACGCCGACAGATAATCAATCAGGGGCGCAGACGGGCGCAGAAGAAAAAGCATCGCCCGCGTATTTTATGCGCCGGGCGCTGGATTTATGCACCGAAAGCATTTCAACCTCTGCCGAAGGGCCGTTTGCGGCAGTGATTGTCAGAAGTAATAAAATTGTTGCCGAGGCCTGTGATCGCGTTATAGAAACCGGAGATCCAACGGCGAAGGCCGTGCTGCTAGCGATCCGTTCGGCCTGTCAGAATCTGCATAGTCCGGTTCTGAATGATTGTGAAATTTTCTTGAGCTGCGAGCCATGCCCGATGGGGCTGGCGGCAATTTACGAGGCTGGTATCGACCGGGTTTATTATGCGACGATGCTCGAAGATATTGAAAACGGCCTGTATAGTTATCTGACTTTGTACGACCAGATGGCGCGGAAAACTAGCGAAAGAACCATGCCGATGATCGAATTCCTAAACGATGAGGGTCATATCGTTTTACAACAATGGAAAGATTTGCAAGACTCATAACCGGGATATTAAAGAAAAGGGACAGAGCATGGAATATCAGATTGAGGGCGGGAATACATTTCCGCTGGTACGCGTAGAACTCGCCGCTGGTGAAATGATAAAGGCTGAATCAGGATCAATGGTGGCGATGTCACAGGATATCCATCTGAAAGGTCGTATGGATGGCGGGGTCAAAGGCGCCATTGGCCGGATGTTTACCGGCGAGAGCTTTTTCCTGCAATCATTGGAAGCCCACCAAAATCCGGGCTGGGCATTATTGTCTACAGCCCAGATGGGTATGATCGCGCCGATTGCACTGGATGGACGCGAATGGATACTGCAGAAAAATGGTTTTGTTGCTGCCAGTCAGGATGTCAAAATCTCGACCAAGGTCCAAAGTCTGGCCAGAGGTTTTCTTGGTGGGGAAGGCTTCTTTGTCATTCGCATGGGCGGAACGGGGACGGCCTTTGTCAGCACTTATGGCGCGATTTATAATCTTGATATTCCAGCCGGTGAATCTGTGGTCATTGATAATGGTCATCTGGTCGCCTGGCATGCGGATATGAATTACCAGATTACCAAAGGGGCCAGAAGCTGGGTATCATCGGTGACCTCGGGTGAAGGTCTTGCCTGCCGGTTCAAAGGCCCGGGTCAGGTCATGATCCAGACCCGTAATCCGCGTGACTTTGGTAACTGGATCCAAAAATTCCTGCCGCAGCCAAAAGAGCGCCGTTGATCGGATAACGTTAAGCTTTTCTTGATGTATTTTCTGCTATACAGTTAACCAGTATATAATTTTACGGGTATTCATTTTGATGTCTTTTTCTCCCCTGTCTTCGGTTTTAAAACTTGTTGTACTGCTGATCTGTTTTATGCCTTCTATGGCGCTGGCACAGGTCGAGGCACCGGAAACCTTACGTTTTACACGGCTGATGGTGCCGGTTGATCCGGTGACTTTGAAAACAGAGGGGGTTGAAATCCGCCTTTGGGGGGTCAATCCGGCCACGGCCTCGGAAACCCATCTTGAAATACGGGCGCTGGAACGTATGCAGCGGATGATCGGCAATGATGAAGTCAGCTGTAAAATTATGCAGGCTAAAAATATGGCCAAGCCGACGGCCCGTTGCAGCACATCTGCCGATCAGGATATTGCCATTTCCCTGTTGCAAGAAGGGCTTTTGGTTCGGGATCGCCGGGCTTTATATGGGTCGGTTTTTGCCTCATCCTATGAAGATGCTGAAAACGCAGCCAAAGAGGCCCGCGCCGGAATTTGGGGATTGGCTTTATCGCCTGATGTTTCCCCGATTGAAAAACTGCTTCATAATGAAAAACGTCTGGCCATAGCAGCCTTTCTGATTGTTCTGCTGCCGGTTCTGGCGATGATTGTGCTGGGTATGATTATCCGCAGCGGCCTTAAAAAACTGATGCAATATCAAGTTGAGGAAAACAATCGCCAGCGTGAAAAGGAACAGGCTTTACACAAGCGTGAAAAAACCCTGCTGTTGAATGCGATTGAAACCGAGCTTAAAGAAAATAAGGCCAAGGTCGAAGCCTTTCTGACCGTATATATGGAGATGCTATCCAATATTAAAGATACGGTCGAAACACCGAAATACCAGCATTCCGGTGATGTGATTTCCCTACAGCCAAATTTCATCCGCTATGCTTTTGATGCCAATATTGCGTTGCTGTCATCGCTGGATATGAAGCTGGCCGGTGAATTGACCAGAGTTTATAAGAATATCAAGCCCGAGCCGGATTATATCGATCTTAATCCGTCAACCCCGCGTGATGAAGCCATTGGTATTGTCGAACGCGTTGTTGCAGACGGGCGGGAATATCTGCCATTGCTTGATCAGACGATTGATCTGGTCCGCGCCCATCAGACTCCAACCGAAGATCTTCTGTAATCAGGTATTTGCGCTTTGCCAGCGTTGTAGATCTGTCATGACATCGTCAAACATATCCACGGTCAGACGCCCTGTATTGATATTATAGCGCGAACAATGATAGCTGTCGAAAATCCGGAATCCGCCCAGATCATGGACGGCTCTATGGCCAAAAGGGTGATCGACCTGACGGCCACCCAACGCCTTGACCACCTGCTTGTGAGAGATTAGACCAAGGCTGAGAATAGCGCGCAGATTGGGCATGGACTGAATTTCTTGTGTAAGCCAGGGCAGACAATTGGCCATTTCAGAACCAACAGGTTTGTTTTCAGGCGGAACGCAGCGCACCGCATTGGTGATACGGGCATTGACCAGTTGAAGATCATCATCAGGATCAGCGGCATATTGACCACGGGCATAACCAAACTTCAAAAGCGCGGGATACAGGACATCGCCCGCATAATCACCGGTAAAAGGCCGGCCGCTGAAATTGGCACCGCGCAGGCCAGGTGCCAGACCGACGACCAGAATTTCGGCGTCAAGCGGACCAAAGGCCGGTACCGGGCTGTTGAATTTATCCGGAAATTTTGTCCGGTTCTCTGCCCTGAACGCCACAAGCCGTGGACATAAAGGACAGTCGCGTTCCGGTCCGGTAAATTCTGCCATCATACCAGCCTTTGGTTCAAGCATTTGCGCGATCAATCGAAATCAGGCGCTGAGCATTTCGTCTTCATCTTCATCATACAGATCATTTTCCGCATCGTCATGTGTTTGCACACTGTCATCGCGACAAATAAACGGTTTTAGGTCGCGCAGATCAATAAAGTGATCTGCCTGACGGCGGAGTTCGTCTGCCATCATTGCCGGCTGCGTTTGAATTGTCGAAATAACGGTAACGCGAACACCTTTGCGCTGCACGGATTCCAAGAGACGGCGGAAATCGCCATCACCAGAGAAAAGCAGGACATGATCAACATTCGGGGCGACTTCCATCATATCAATGGCAAGCTCAATATCCATGTTGCCTTTGATCTTGCGACGACCCTGTTGATCGGTGAACTCTTTAACCGGTTTGGTCACCATGGTGTAACCGTTATAATCCAGCCAGTCGACCAGTGGCCGAATGGGCGAATAATCCTGTTCTTCGAGCAGAGCTGTATAATAGAAAGCCCGAATCAGGCGGCTTTGATCACCCATCCAGTCCAGCAGGCGTTGGTAATCAATTTCAAACGCCAGCCCTTTTGCAGCAGCGTATAAATTTGCACCATCAATAAAGACCGCCATTTTTTCTTCAGGATAAAAAAAGTGAGAAATATTATTATTTTTAGACACTTATAAGGCTCCATTTTTTGTTTTTGCTTTTTTCCGGTAAATACCTCCGGCAGGATATCTCTCAACGACTCTGCGTGAGTGGGCGCCAGACTAAGCATTAAACGCTGAACCGTCAATATGCGAAATACCTCTTGCAATATGGCGCGACAGGCATTATGTTCAAGCCGCTGATCCGTTTTTTAATTTTAGAGGTAATAATATGGCTCGTGTGACCGTAGAGGACTGTGTTGATAAAGTCCCAAACCGTTTTGAACTTGTACTGTTGTCGTCCCAGCGTGCCCGCGAAATCGGCACCGGCGCAGCACTGACCGTTGATCGTGATAATGATAAGAACAGCGTTGTCTCCTTGCGCGAAATTGCCGAGGAAACCATTTCTCTGGCCGACCTGAAAGAAGAACTGGTCAAAAGCCACCAGAAAGTCATCGAAATCGAAGAAGATGAAGAAGACATCATCGATTATATGGATGGCGAACAGGAATGGGCTGGCCTGTCAGATCAGGATCGTATAAATGAACAAGCCCTTGCAGACGCCGGTATGCATGAAGCAGATGCCGAAGCAGAAGCCAAAGCGGCTGCTGAAGCGGCTTTCACCCCGTCTGAAGATGCAGAAGCACAAAGCGATGCGGATGCACCGGAAGCCGAGGCAGAAGATCAGGCTGACAGCGAAGACAGTGAAAAAGTATAATCCCGATATTTTCCGGTCAATCACCGGATAAATCATTGCTATACAGACAAAAGCCGCCATATAATTCATGCGCGGCTTTTTTCGTGGTGATTCTGGCCTGACCATCAATATTCTAGGAGTATCCATGCTTCGCCAATATGAGCTGGTAGAGCGCATCAAGAGTTATGATCCCGATGTTGACGAAGATCTGGTCAACCGGGCTTATGTCTATGCGATGAAGAAACATGGCTCGCAGCAACGCGCATCAGGCGATCCGTACTTCTCCCATCCATTGGAAGTCGCCGGTATTCTAACCGATATGAAACTTGATGCGGCATCGGTGATTACCGCGCTGTTGCATGATACGGTCGAAGATACCGATGCCACGATCGAAGAAATAGAACGTTTGTTTGGCCGCGATATTGCCCGTCTTGTCGACGGGGTGACCAAACTGACCAAAATTGAATTACAAAACCCTGAATCCAAACAGGCCGAGAATTTCCGCAAGCTCGTCTTGGCCATGTCCGAGGATATCCGCGTTCTGCTGGTTAAACTGGCTGACCGGCTGCACAATATGCGGACCATTCAGCATATTCTCAAACCGGAAAAACAGCGCCGCATTGCGCTGGAAACGCTGGAAATATATGTGCCTTTGGCGGAACGCATTGGTATTCGCAGTTTTAAAGAAGAACTCGAAGACATTGCTTTTGGTGTTCTGAACCCAGAGGCGCGGGAAAGTATCACCACCCGTTTGAACTTTCTACGCACCGAAGGCGAAGGCATTGTTGAAAAAGTCATCAGCCGCCTGAATAAAGATCTTGAAGATACAGGCGTCGAGCTGGAAGTCACCGGCCGTGAAAAAACACCCTATTCAATCTGGCGCAAAATGCAGCGCAATAATATTTCCTTTGAACAGTTGTCGGATATCATGGCGTTCCGCTGTGTGGTGCCTACCGTCACGGATTGTTACCATGTGCTCGGCGTTATTCATGGCAAATATCCGACGGTACCCGGACGGTTCAAGGATTATATCTCGTTGCCCAAAACCAACGGTTATCGCAGTTTGCATACCACTGTCATTGGCCCCGAAAGCCAGCGCGTCGAAATCCAGATCCGCACCCGTCAGATGCACGAAGAGGCCGAGCTCGGGGTTGCGGCCCACTGGGCCTATAAAGAAGGCTCAAGCGGTCCATCGCGCACCGATGGTAAGCAGTATCGCTGGCTGCGTGAATTGATGGATATCGTTGAGAACGCGCCCAAAGCCGAAGAATTCCTTGAGCATACTAAACTTGAACTCTATCAGGACCGGGTATTCTGTTTTACGCCGCAAGGCGATCTGATCGAGCTGCCCAACAGCGCAACACCGGTTGATTTTGCCTATGCGGTGCATTCGCAGGTCGGTGATCATTGTACCGGTGCCAAAATCAATGGCCGGATTGTGCCGTTGAATACCAAATTGAATAACGGTGATCAGGTCGAAATCGTCACCAATAAGAATTCCGGCCCGTCCCCGAACTGGGAACGTTTTGTTATTACCGGCAAGGCGCGGGCGCGAATCCGCCGCTTTGTCCGTTTGCAACAACGTGAACAGTATGAAAGCCTGGGCAAGGCAATGCTGCAAAAGGTCTATAAGCAAGAAGAACATAATTTTCAGGAAAAGCCGCTTAACAAACTGTTGAAACAGTTCCGTGTTGATGCCCTGGCGGATCTGTATGCCGGTATCGGATCCGGCCATATTCAGGCGCGCGAAGTTTTTAAAGCCGCCGTGCCCGAGTTCAAAGCCAAACCAACACCCAAAAAAATGACCGGCCTTGCCAGTCCGGCGCCGAAAAAGAAGGGCAAAAGCCAGCCGATGCCGATCAAGGGGCTTATCCCCGGTATGGCCCTGCATTTTGCCCGCTGCTGCCATCCGCTGCCCGGTGATAAAATCGTCGGTATTGTCACCACCGGTAAGGGTGTGACCATTCACACGGTTGACTGTGATACGCTGGAATCTTTCGCCGATACGCCGGAACGCTGGCTGGATATTTCCTGGGACGAGGATAATGATAATGAGGCGCATACCGCCCGTCTGCATATCATCGTTACCAATGAACCGGGGGCGCTTGGAACAATTTCAACGGTGATCGGCCTTGCCAAGGGGAATATCACCAATCTGAAAATCATTAACCGCGAAATGGATTTTTATGAGATGCTGATTGATGTCTTTGTGAAAGATACCAAGCATCTTGAACAGGTTATGTCGGCCTTGCGCGCCGCATCGGAAGTCACCAGTGTTCAGCGTGCCAAAGGCCGTTAACATTACAGAATAACGGAGCAATACCGCCAGCATGTTCCATCACCGCAAACAAAGAAATTTGCAGGATAATTTTCGCGAAGCCATCTGGCCGAAAATGGGCTGGTTACGGGTTATGCGTTATTACGGTTTGCGTATTTACCGGCTTGACGATACGCCTTATGCGGTGGCGGCCGGTTTTGCTTCGGGCGTGGCGTTGTCCTTTACACCTTTTGTCGGCTTTCATTTGATCCTCAGTCTGGGGCTGGCGCGTATTTTAAATGGCTCGATGTTGGCAGCTTTGGTCGGCACCATTGCCGGCAATCCCTGGACCTTTCCTTTTATCTGGTTGATGATTTACAAAATCGGTATGTATATTCTGGGGGTCGCGGGCGCGCATAATCTGCCGCAGGGGTTTGAATTCGCGCTGATTTTTGAACATCCGTCCCATTTGTTCTTGCCGATGCTGATCGGGGCTATTCCCTGCGGCGTATTGGTCTGGGCGATTACCTTTTACACGACCCGTGATCTTGTCATCGGTTTTCAACGTCAACGCCAACGCCGCCGCGCCCGCGCCCGTTTAAAGGAAATCCGTAAAAGAGAAGCCGCAGCAGAATTGTCATCTGCCGAGGTTATACAGACGACGGATAATAGCGGTGAATATGCAGCCGATGATAGCGCTGTTGTACGCAACAGCCATCTGAATGATAAATATACGGTGAAGGATGAAGAGGAATGATTATTGGCGTTGGCACAGATCTGGTCTATATCCCCCGTATTGCCGAGACCTTCGAACGGCAGGGACAAAAATTTCTTGATCGTTGTTTTACAGCGGATGAAATTACCTATGCCCTGTCTTCCGGCCGGGTAGAAACACAGGCGGCGCGGCTGGCAAAACGCTGGGCGGCTAAGGAAGCTTGCGCCAAGGCCATGGGATCGGGCATTGCCGAGACGGTGACTTTAAAAGATATCGGTGTTTTGCATCACCCTAACAAAACGCCTTACCTGAAGCTAACCGGCGGCGCTGGGGCGCAGTTAAAAAGCCTGGCCGGTGATGGCGCCACGCCTGTAATCCATCTTAGCCTGACAGATGATGGTGATTATGCGCAGGCTTTTGTTGTGCTGAGCGCTAAAAAGGATTAAAACATATTATGATTGAAGATGAAAAAAACATACCGCCTGTCAGCGATCCGGATAAAAAACCGGTACACAGCCCTGATTCCAGCCGCGTAACAGAGGATAGTGATCTGGCCGCTCCTGTTGCCAAGGGCGGTAAAAAGACAGAAACAAAAAAGACCAAAGGCGAAGGTGAAGGAATCATCAGCGCTGTTTTATGGGCGGCGGTGATTGCCCTGATCGTGCGTAGCCTTTTATTCGAACCCTTTAGTATTCCGTCAGGATCAATGTTCCCGACTTTAAAAATAGGTGATTATCTGTTTGTGCAGAAATATGCGTATGGCTACAGCAAATATTCGTTTCCCCTGGCGCTGATTGATTTTGAAGGCCGGGTCATGGAATCCTATCCTGAACGCGGCGATATCGTCGTTTTCCGCAAACCGCAGCAGGAAACTATTGATTATATCAAGCGCGTGATCGGCTTGCCCGGCGATGAAATCCAGATGACCGCTGGGAAGCTGTATATTAATGATGAACGTGTCCCGCGGGATTTTGTCGGTATAGAAACGATAAAAGAGGGCAGTGTCCGTCAGGCGTATCAGAAATATATTGAAAGCCTGCCCGATGGACCGGATCATTATATTTACGAGATATCCGATAACGAAGCGCTGGATGCGACGCCCAAATTTGTCATTCCCGATGGGTATTTCTTTGCCATGGGGGATAACCGTGATGCGTCCCTCGATAGTAGGGCGGTTAACAGCGTTGGTTTTGTGCCTGTTGAAAATCTGATTGGCCGGGCGAGCTTCTTCTTTTTCTCGATGGAGCCTATTGGTCCCGTATGTCACAAGACCGGTACATTGGCATCCGTCCGTCGCGTCGGCTGCAAGCTTGTCAAAATTCCTACCCATATTCGCTATAGTCGTATTTTCCGGCCTGTACAGAATATGATGCACGAGGAAAAATGATTTGCCTGTGAAAGGATGATATGTCAGAGCTTAAAAAAAATGACCTGACGCAACTTGAAAGCCGGATTGGTCATCACTTTAAAAATAAAAGCCTGTTGGAAGAGGCTCTGACCCATCCAAGCATGGATGCCCATTGCCATCAGAACCATAAGAATTATCAGCGGCTGGAATTTCTGGGTGACCGGGTATTAGGATTGGTGGTTGCTGAAATGCTGCTGCGGCGTTTTAAAACCGAAGATGAAGGCGATATCGCCAAACGGCACACGGCACTGGTTCAGGCCAAGGCATTGTACGAAGTCGCCCAGATGCTTGATCTTGGCACCTATTTGTCATTATCGCGCGGCGAACATCAATCAGGTGGCCGGCATAAAATGACCGTTCTGGCGGACGCGGCCGAGGCATTGATCGGCGCTGTGTATCTGGATGGCGATTTGCCGCCGGCCAAGGCTTTTATCGAAAGTTTCTGGCGGCCACAGATGGAGTCTTTTGAAATTCCGCCGATTGACCCGAAAACGTGCTTACAGGAATGGGCCCAGCAGCGCGGTTACCCGCTACCGGCCTATGTATTGCTGGAACGCTCCGGCCCTGACCATAGCCCTGTTTTTATCATGGAAGTCCGGGTCGAAGGGTTAGAGCCTGTAACAGGAACATCGAATTCAAAACGCGATGCCCAGAAAATTGCCGCGGAAGCGATGCTGGAAAGCATTGCCGAATATATAAACAAGGATAGTGCAACAGAATGACAACAGATATGACAGAGCATAATAAAAATGGCGATGATAACAGCATCAACACCCGCTGTGGATTTGCGGCATTAATCGGCGCGCCCAATGCCGGTAAATCAACTTTGATTAACCGTCTGGTCGGCTCGAAAATATCCATCGTCACCCACAAAGTGCAAACAACCCGTAACCGGATTGTCGGTATTGCCATGCGTGGTGAGGCGCAGGTCATTTTTATTGATACGCCCGGTATTTTTACCGGCGGTCGGCGGCTGGAAAAATCGATGGTTGATGCCGCCTGGCAAGGGGCTCGTGATGCCGATATTATCTGTCTTTTGGTCGATGCGGCGCGGACAACGATCAACGACGAAACCCGCCAGATTATCGAGACTTTAAAACAGCAAAACAGAAAAGCTGTGTTGGTGCTGAATAAAATTGATCTGGTCGAGAAAACCCGTCTTCTGGACTATGCCAAGATGCTGAATGAATACGATATTTTTGAAGAAACCTTTATGATTTCGGCCGAAAAAGGCAGCGGCGTGAAGGATTTCATGGCCTATATCAGCAAACAATTACCAAAAAGCCCGTTTTTATATGATCCGGATATGATCACCGATGTACCAATGCGGTTGTTTGCCGCTGAAATCACGCGGGAGAAATTATTTATCCAGTTGCAGGATGAATTGCCGTATTCCGTTGCCGTTGAAACAGAAAACTGGGAAAATTTCCAAAATGGTGATATTAAGGTATCCATGGTGGTCTATGTGATGCGTGACAGCCAGAAAGCCATCGTCCTTGGGAAGGGTGGCAGCCGGATTAAGAAAATCGGGCAGGCGGTGCGTAAGGAGTTATCGGATTTATTCGAAACCACCGTACATGTGAACATCTATGTTAAAACACGGAAGAACTGGGTCGAAGATCCGGAACGTTACATTGAATGGGGACTGGATTTTAACGCCGGAACGCAAAATTAAGCAGTTTATGCTAGAATTCTTTGTAGTATTTCGTATAGTCTAGACGAGAGAGCCGAAAACAGAAGTAGAACGGAGCATCATATCCTATGAGCTGGAATGACGAACGTACCGCCCTTTTAGAAAAAATGTGGACCGAGGGCAAAAGTGCCGCAGAAATTGCAAAAGAACTGGGTGAAGGTGTCACCCGGAATGCCGTAATCGGCAAAGCCCATCGTATGGGATTGTCAGGCCGTCCATCGCCGATCAAGAAAACCAAACCGGCAAGTGCCGAGAAAAAACCGGCGGCCAAGACCAAGGCCAAAGCCGCACCGGCCAAAGCGCAACAAACGCCTTTGGTGTCCAAAACCATTATGCCGATCCCGGCAGCACCACGGCGGGAGCGCAAGCAAACGCCAAAAGGCAAGGGATTGTCGATTCTTGATCTGACTGACCGGATCTGTAAATGGCCGCTGGGCGATCCACAGGAACCGGATTTCCATTTCTGCGGTGATGCCGTGCATCCTGGCCGTCCATATTGTGTTGATCACTGCACCGAAGCCTATCAGGCCCTGCAGCGCAAGGCGCAAGCGGCCAAAAAAGCCAAACAGGCCGCAGAGGCAGAAGCCGAAAAAGAAGAAGATGATCTTGATCTCGATGGTCTGGAAGATGTTGATGATGCAGAGGTCGATGAAGAAAAAATCGGCGCGGTCAGCGATTAATCCTAACGCTTCGCTTTTATAATTTTTTTTCAATTTTGCTGATAGCAGTGTTTATCTGCGTTATCCGTCTATATGTCGGTGTTTAAATCACGGGCATAATTTAACACGGTTGTTTTCAGCGCTGCTGTGTCGCCTTCAATCAATACGGTTTTTATCCGGCTGGTATCACCGGATTTAATCGTCAGGGTTGATTTGGGGATTTTCCAGCTTTTGGCGATCAGCTGGATCAGGGCTTTGTTGGCTTTGCCGTCCTCGGGCGGGTCCTTCAGACTGACTTTAAAGGCGGTCTGGCCGCCGGATATTTCCATCAGGCCGATCAAGGCAGTCTGCCGGGCATTGGGGCTGACCCGAAAACGCACCAGCAGACCGTGTTTATGATTCTGAAACGGATCAGAGATTATCGTTCAACCACTTTTCAAGGTCGGGCTTTGACAAAGCGCCAACATTCTGGCTGACCATTTCGCCGTCTTTAAAAACGATCAATGTTGGAATCGAACGCACGCCGTATTTGGTGGGGATTTGCGGGTTTTCTTCGATATTGACCTTGGCAATTTTAACTTTGCCGGAAAACTCGGTTGATAATTCTTCAAGAGCCGGGGCAATCGCCTTACAAGGTGGGCACCATTCCGCCCAGAAATCGACAAGAACAGGCGTGTCGGATTTTAAAACTTCGTTTTCGAAATCAGCATCTGTAACAGCTACGGTAGACATGTGAAAATCCTTTCATCTATATGTGTAATTTCTAAATTAACGCAGTGACAGCAGGAATCAACTATAAAGCCTTGCATAAATCAGGCTTTTTTAAATTTAGCCAGACGGTCTGCCGATAACGGCATCAACCGCGGACCATCGGTCCACAATAATGCGCATTCAATTGCCTTATCGGGATAAATATGGCTAAGCGCGCTTTGATATGCGGCCATTTGACGCCAGTAAATGTCCGGTACTTCGGATTCGGTGGCCGGTGGTGGCCGGTTGGTTTTGTAATCAATAATCAGAATACGGTCCGATTCGACCACCATGCGGTCAATCTGGCCTGAAATCGCGTAATAATCGCTTTGCGTCTGTTTGTCGAGAAGGCCGACAATAGGCACCTCGGCCCGCGAATCGGCACCAAAAATGGGGGCAAATTCGGGATGGTTGAGCACGGCGATAATTTCGGCGGTCAGGGCCTGTTGCTGCGTTTCAGTTAGCCCATGGGCGGGTTTGGCAAGATAAGCGCGGCAGGCACTCTGCTGGCGGGGCGCGGGCAGCTGCGGTAAGATTTCCAGTAACTGGTGAACCAGATTACCACGCGAAAACCGCCAGCTGTCATCGGCCTGTAATGGTGACCGGATGGCCGGTTCCGGATCGGAAGGCCTTGAGGGTGCCAAGGGACGCGGCGGCGAAGGTTCGGGCGGCGGCGGGTTCAGGATCCAGTCCGGCGTTGGCGGTAGTGGCAGACGGTCAGCGGGGCTATCCTGTTTATCGTCTTTGTGGTCTTTGGTTTGCGCCGAAATATACCGTAAACCGGGCAGCGCTTCACCACTATCGGCATCAATGACCGGCGTATCGCCAAGGGTAAAATCAAACTTCTGAACGCCGTTCATATTTTGCAGCATCATCCAGCATAACTGATACCAACATTTGTCAGATATGGTCTTTTTTTCTTGTGTGCCGCAGATATAAAGGCGATCCTCGGCGCGGGTCAGGGCGACATAGAGTAAACGGCGCGATTCTTCTTCGGATTTGATTTTTTGCTGTTCAATACGGGCAGTGCAGTTATGATCGCGCTGCGCTTCACGCGGCGCCCATAGCGGCAGGCCGGTTTCATCCTTGGGCCACAGGATCAACGGCTTGTTACTGGCGACCTTGACTGTATCGGGGAGAAAGACGATCGGTGCCTGTAACCCCTTGGAGGCATGAACGGTCATCAGCCGGACTTGATTGGCGCTGCTGCTTTCCTGTTCGCGTTTGACTTCGGCCTGCCCCTGACGGAACCAGAACAGAAATTTTTGCAGATTTGGCGTATGCATGCTTTGATAGTCAAGACAGATATTAAGTAGTTCATCAATCGCATCATTAATTTCAAGCCCCAAACGTGCGTACAGCGCGCGGCGGCCACTGACCGTATCACCGGGGCAGGCGCGCACCAGCAACTGTTGCAAGAAATCATAAGGTGTATGTGTCTGTACGTCACGTGTCAGGCGCTGTAAATAGCTGTAAACCGCAGGGTCAAACTCTTTCAGATCCGCCCACAGGCTGCCATTACGGCCATAAGCCAGTTGATAAAGCTGTTCTTCATCATAACCGATAAACGGAGATTTCAGGATCGTTGCCAGTGTCAGGTCATCATCGGGTAAAAGTGCGCATTCAGCCATGGCCAGACAATCCTGCACCGCCAGATGATTGGTCAGGACAATACGGTCAATACCCGATACCGGAATGCGGTGCTGTTTTAAGGCGCGAACGATATGGTCAAGCAAAGCGCTACGGCTGCGGAATAAAATCAGGATATCACCGGCGCGGATGGGGCGGTTTTTTGCCTCCAGCATTTCACCGCGATCAAGCCAGTCTGAAATCGTCTCGGCAATTTTATCAGCAAGTTTCATATGGGCATTTTCGGATGTCACGGCCTCTATGGACGGGGTCCATGGCTCTATGTCCCTGCCGGCGCTACCGGGGATTAAAGGCCAAAGCTCAACCAGACCGGCTTCTCCCTCCCGAAAGGGCAGATGTTTCAGCGGTTCCGCAATATCTGTATGCACGCCCTCGGCAATCGCTTCAAGCGAGAAGACATGGTCAACGGCGCTTAATACGGCGGGCGCAGATCTGAAGGACATCAGCAGGTTGACAGCGTTGAATTGCTGTTCGGCGGCCTGTACGCGTTCACTGAAATAGCGGCGCATGACCTGAAATCCGGCAGGATCCGCGCCTTGAAAGCTGAAAATGGATTGTTTTTCATCACCGACGACAAAAATGGTGCGGGTGATGTCATCACGGGCGGCCTGACCGCTGAAAAATTCACCGGCAAGGGCGCGGATGACTTCCCATTGATCGGGACTGGTATCTTGCGCTTCATCGACCAGAATATGGTCAATGCCCTGATCCATCTTATACAGTACCCAGCTGGCCTGACCGGATTCGGTCAATAACTGGCGGGTATAGTGGATCAGATCATCATAATCCAGCTGGATATTCAGCGATTTGATGTTCTCGTAGAGCTTGACGATTTCGGCGCCAACCAGCAGCAGGTTAAAGCTTTGCGCGGCAACGCCAAGCGATTTGATCTTGCGCATCAGGTTTTCGGCGCGCTCAGCCTCGGCCATTACACTATCGGCGATTTCAGGGCAGGCATTGACGATCTTATTGGTGACAATCTTGCCAAGCGATTTGGCATCACCGCCGACCTTCAGGAATACGGTCTTGTAACTATCAAAGCAGGCGATGCGCTCTGCCGGACTGCTATCAACAAAGCGTTGAATGGCATCGGCATTTTTTTGATCTGTTTTTGGGGTGCCTTCGGCCATATAGCTAACAGCGCGCCGTAAGGCCGCCTCATCGCAGCCGCCATCGCGGCAAAATCCGGCCAGCAGGCTATCGGCGGTATCGGTAGGATCACAGTCAAGCGCAGTAAAAATGGCATGGCGCAGGCTGTCAGCATCGGGATGGGCATCATTCATACGGGCAAGGGCGCCTCTATGATTGGTGATGTCCTTCATCAGGCTTTGGAACTGATCGGCGTTCACTTCGCGGGTCAGGGCGGTAAAGCTGGTTGCCAGAATATCTTCCGGGGCGCTGTTGATGCGGGCGATTAATTGCCGTTGGGCGCGCTGCATATATTCCTGCGTGGTCCGTTCATCAAGCACTTCGAAATGTGCCGGCAGGCCAGCCTCTAACGGAAAGCGTTTTAAAACGGACTGGCAAAAGGAGTGGATGGTCATGATCTTCATCCCGCCTGGCGTATCAACGACCTTGGCAAACAGTGCCCGCGCGGCGGTGATTATGGTCTCGTCAAGTGATGTACCCAGCAGTGTGGTTAGATCATCCTTTAATGCCTGATCGCTCATAACCGCCCATTCGGACAAACGGCGGTGAATCCGGTCGGCCATTTCCGATGCGCCTGTACGCGTATAAGTCAGGCAAAGAATTTTATCAGCCGGTGTGGCGCTGTCATATTCAAAACCGGGGCGGGGCAGGAGTAAGCGCAGCACCCGATCGGTCAGGATCTTGGTCTTACCGGTTCCGGCAGAGGCACTTACCCAGACGCTTGACCACGGGTCAGCGGCCAGTGCCTGTCTGGCATTGGGGTTGTGATCATCAAGATAGGCCTGATTTATAGCCGTCATGTTGCAGGCTCCTTATCATGCGGGGCGGTATCCTCGTCAAAGATCCATTCCTGTACGCGTTCCAGATGCAGGTAATCGGAATAACGCGGCACCACATCGGGATTTGGGCGGGCAATATAGGGCGTTTCGGCTTTGAAAAAACAGCCGAGCACGCGGCGCAAGCCATCCGATGTTTCAACAAGACTGGCGGCGGCATCGCTGCAATCAATCGGATTTTGCATTTTACCGCTGGCGCCACCTGAAATAATCCAGAAACCCAGATAGGCGATCTCGGCGGCGCTGACATCGGGGAAGCCACCGCGGGCGGCGATCAGCGCCTCCAGCCATAATTGCGGGGCATAGCCATGGCGGATATCAAATTCATTGGGCTTGGCCCCTGTTTTGTAATCAATCACGGCAAGGCTATCATCGGCGTTAAAACGATCAATCCGGTCAGCAATTGCCGTTAAGGCAAAAGGAATGCCCTCAATATCAAGCTCAAGCCGACCTTTGCCTTCGGTTTTTAGTGGTGTTGCGGCTTGCCGCCAATGGCGTTCCTCATCAATATAGCTTTGGGCCAGCCGTTCAAAACGCGGCCACCAGAAACTTTCGATATCTGCCGGAATACCAAGCGCATCAAATTCATTGCGGCCCAGTGTCAAAAGGTGATCAACCGCATCCGGCGGCAATTTATCAGGAAAGCGGCTGACAAATTTTTCTAATATTTTATGCAGCAATTGACCGCGTTCCGAGGCTGCCGGATCGGCATCAAGCGGATCAAGCGCCCAGAGGCTGAGGATATAGCGCACATACACCTCGTACGGGTCACGCATTAACCGTTCGATACCGGTAACAGATAGGCGGCGGGGGCGTGATTCAACAGGTGGTGTTGGCGCGGGGCGCGGTCTGGGGCAAATTTCAGCCGGATGATCAATCTGATCTTTCCAGTGTTCATATTTATGGGTGTTTTGGGTGGATAAAGACAGGCCGGCGGCATCAAGAACCGTTTCAAGGCGTAATAACCAGCGTGAAGGTACCGTCGGCGCGCCGCCGGATCGTTGCGATCGGGTCAGGATGACTTCGGGCGCACTGGCCAGCTGGGCAAAATCATGGGCGGCAATGCCGACAACCTGTTCCTGCGCGGGCAGGCCGAATTTCTGGCGCATCTGTCGTGACATCCACGGGTCAGTACGGGTTTCAGGTGGCCAGACCCCTTCATTCAAACCGGCAATAATGACAAGATCGGCGACATAAAGTCTGGCTTCGATCTGACCTAAAATTGAAATGCGTGGATGGGTGCCGTATTTGGGACGTACAGTTTTACGCGACATTAATTGACGGATGACCAGCAGATAATGTTCAAGATCAAGCGCTGGCAAATCATCGGCCAGTTGGAACAGTTCGGCAAAGAACTGGCTTAACGCTTCGCCATCTTCACCTTGCCAGATACGTTCTGCCCCAGATGCGTGTGCGGTTTCAGCCAGTTTTTCCAGCATTTCAATATGGTTTTTCAAATGCACGGCAAAAGGCTGGCTGTCTTTGGTGCCAGTCAGGATTTCGGTGCGCTCTGTCAAACCATCCAGCAGGGCGTACAGATCTGTACGTTCGGTTTCAATACGTATTTTAGCGTTCTCAATGCGGCGACGAAGCCCTTGCAAGCCGTTTTCAGGCCGTGGACCGCGCAGGCCTAGAATTTCAAGGCGATTGATTTGGGCATTCAGATAATGTTCACCCTGCCCCAGACGGGTCATCGGGTGACGCAGCGCCGTTAACAGGGCGACGGGGGCAAAATCATCGACAACCATTTCAGCCGTGATCAAGGCCCAGTTGCCTTTCGGGGTCTGGTGCAGGTCGGTACCGGCAGAATCATCCGCCTCAACCCCCCAGCGTTTTAGCGCGGCGGATACACGTCTGGCAAGGGCGCGGTCGGGCGTGACCACGGCAGCTGTTTTATCAGGCGTTTCCAGTACTTCACGAAGGATGATGGCAATGGTTTCAGCCTCGTCCTGCGGGGTTTTGCAGCTTAGACGGGACAGGCCATCAACAGCCTCGGCCGGCAAAGGCGCATCATGCAGGCGTTGCCAGCGGTGAGTGGTGGCAGCAGGGCGAAGCGCTTCGGACCAGAGCTGCTGGCGCGGGGCTTGCAGTTTTTCCGAGTTACCTGTCAAAAGACGTACATCCGTACGTGTAACCTCAAGCGCATCCAGCAGCTTTTTCAGGAAATATTGCGGATGGTCAGGGCCAATCAATTGCCAGGCGTCGTCTTCCAAAACTGTATCAAGGCCGGGGAGGATGATCTGCCCTTGCGGTAAACCGGCAATTACATCAAGCAATTCAATCGTCGCCGGGATCGAGGCAATGCTACCAGCGGCAATAACCGGTGTTTGCGGCGGCTGATCTCGCCACAGTTGCGCTTGGGCTGCCAATAACCGGTTACGGCGGGCCGCAGGATCAATCGCGCCGTAGCTGTCAAGAATAGCCGGCCAGTTTTCAGTAAGGATTTTTAAAAAATCGAGCGTGATTTGCCAGTGCTCGGAGAATTCTTCGGGCACCAGCTGGTCAAGCTGTTCAAAAGCCAGATTTTCAGTCTGGACCTGATCAAGCAGCGCGGCAAGTTCATCGGCCAGTAATGTGGCCTGATCAAAACGGGGTCGCTGCTGGCTTGGTAAAATCTGTTCATAGAGTTTCATGATCGTGCGGGCGAGTACGACCTGCCGTCTTAGCGGCGAGATTGCCGGCGGGATATCAAGAGCGCTGTCATCTTCGCCTGATAGGGTGATGGCCAGTTCCTCGGCATCGACATCACCCAAAGGCTGCAGGCGGGGTAATACCATGGGTCTGCCATCGGACAGGCGTAAAAAGGCTTCACGTACCGTACGGCAGGACCGGCGGCTGGGTAAAAGGATTAAATAGGAAGATAATTTTAGCGGGTCGCCAGCGGTCTGTTGTAAAACATAGCCCGCAAGCTGATCGGCAAAGCTTATCCCCGCAGGAATAGAGAAAATATCAGGCGCTGTACGTGTTGTACCTGTCATCAGGCGGCACAGTGCTGGCGTAAAATCCGGTCGGCGTCTTTTAAGGCATCGGGTGTGCCGATATGGTACCAGTTGCCATCATGGACAACACCATGCAGCCGTGATTTATCCTCGGCCTGATCGAATAATTGCAAGAATCCAAAACCGCCAACGGGGCTGTTTTCAAACAGGCGTGGGTGGATAATCCGCGGTCCGGCAAAGACATAAGGTGCCTCCGGCGCATCACGGCGGCGGGTCAGGCGGCCTGTATCTGCATCACGGTTATAATCACCAACACTTTCAAAATCGGTCAGCTTTTCAATGGGTTGTAAAAGCAACAGCGCATCCATGGTTTTTGTATCCCAGTGAGTCAGCAGACGGTTTAGCGCCGGTGTCTGACCACCATTCCAGATGACATCACCATTCAGCACCATAAAGGGCTGATCCCCAAAATGGTCGAGCGCCTTTTTAACGCCGCCGCCGGTTTCAAGGCGTTCTTCTTCCCAGGACAGGGTAATATTGAAATCTGTCTTTGTTTCCAGATGGCGGGCCAGCTGATCGCCAAGATAGCAAAGATTGACGACAACATCGCGAATGCCCGCGGCTTTTAGATCATCAAGCGCATAATCAATGACAGGCTTACCGGCAACTTTTAGCAAGGGTTTGGGGCAGGTGTCGGTCAGGGGCCGCATACGGCGACCTTCGCCCGCGGCCAGAATAAAGGCTTTGTCGATTTTCTGGCTCATAATTTTTCCTTTGTTAGGGGGATAGCGCGGTTTTGCCAAGTAGCGCCGATCGGTAAAAGACTGACAGTACGGCTGTCATCATCGGCAATGGTAATGTGAATTTCAAGACGGGTTTTGGGCAAGTAGCGTCCCAGCCGGTCAGGCCATTCAACGATGGAAATACCGTGACTTAGGGCTTCGTCCCATCCGGTGGCTTCGATTTCGGCCTCATCCTCGATCCGGTAGAGATCAAAATGCCAGATTTCACCTTTGGCCGTGTCATAGGTTTGCACCAGCGTAAAAGTCGGGCTGGGGACTTCGGTATGAATGGTGCTGGCAGCATTAATCAAGAATTTGGCAAATTGGGTTTTACCGGCGCCAAGATCACCGATCAGTAAAATAACATCACCCGGCGCAATTGCAGATACCAACCGCTGTGCAAGGCGGTCCATGTCGTCTAGATTCAATCCGGTCAGGCTGTCTGTTGTCATGGTTTTATTTTACGGCTTCTTTGCCGTGCCGTAAAGACCGGAAAAAACTTGTTTTCCGGCGATTTCCGCCTATAATCCGGACATTATGAGTCCTGTATATGAAACAGATGTGGTGATTATCGGTGCGGGCCCTGTCGGGCTGTTCGCGGTCTTTCAATGTGGCATGCTAAAACTGCGTTGTCATGTCGTTGATGCGCTACCGGCATTGGGCGGGCAGTGCACAGCGCTGTATCCGGAAAAGCCGATTTATGATATCGCAGGTCATCCCGATATTCTGGCCGGAGAACTCATTGAAAATCTGATCGAGCAGGCTGCGCCCTTTGCGCCGGACTATCATTTAAACCAGCAGGTCGTCAGCCTGATGGAAGATGATCAAAAACGCTTTCATGTTGTGACCGCTGCGGGCCGAGAAATTATCTGTAAGGCAGTGTTTATTGCCGCGGGTCCCGGTGCTTTTGGGCCTAACAAGCCGCCATTGAAAAATATCGAAGAGTTTGAAAATACCTCCCTGCATTATATGGTTGGCCGCAAGGATTGCTTTGCCGGACAGACGCTGATGATTGCCGGTGGCGGCGATTCTGCCGTTGACTGGGCGATTTCACTGGCCGAGATTGCCGATAAAATCTATCTGGTTCACAGACGCGATAAATTCCGCGCCGCCCCTGAAAGCGTTGCCCGGCTGAACAATCTGGTCGCTGCGGGCAAGGTCGAAAAATGTGTACCCTATCAGTTAAAAGCCTTGCAGGGTGAGGATGGTATGCTGTCCTCTGTTGTTCTGGGCGGGCTGGATGGTGATAGCCGTGACATAAAATGCGATCATTTGCTGTGCTTTTATGGTCTGGCGCAGAATCTGGGCCCGTTAAAAGAGTGGGAGCTGGATATTGCCCAGTATCACATTCCGATTGATCCGACCACCGGCCAGACCTGCCGCCGTGGTATTTATGCCATGGGTGACGTTGCGACATATCAAAATAAACTTAAGTTAATAGCAACCGGCTTTGCCGAGGTGGCGCAAGCCGCGCATCACGCTTATAATCTGGTTTATCCCGATCAGGCGCTGCATTTTGAATATTCGACCACCAAAGGCATACCGGAGATAGAACCGCATATGAACAGTGAAAAGTTACAACAAGGAAAAGGATAGGAAAAACATGTTTATCCAGACAGAAACAACGCCGAACCCGAATACGATTAAATTTTTACCCGGCTGTGAAGTTGTCCGGCCAAAACCGGTTGAAATTCCAGACCGCGAAACGGCAGAGGAAAAATCACCACTGGCAGCGCGGCTGTTCAAGGTTGATGGCGTGACATCGGTTTTTCTGGGCGCTGATTTTGTCAGCATCAGCAAATCCGAGGATTTTGACTGGAATCTGCTGAAACCACAGATCCTGACCGCATTGCTGGAGCATTTCAGTAATGGCCTACCGGTGCTCAGCGATGAAAACGCCGCGCCGGAAAGCTCGTCCCATGATATATCTGACGATGATGATGAAATCACTGTTCAGATTAAAGAGCTTCTTGATACCCGTGTCCGTCCGGCGGTGGCCCAAGATGGCGGCGATATTATCTTTGACCGTTTCGAAGATGGCGTTGTTTTTCTGCATATGCGCGGTGCCTGCGCCGGTTGCCCCAGTTCAACCATGACATTGAAAATGGGTATCGAAAACATGCTCCGCCATTACGTCCCTGAAGTTCTGGAAGTCCGCCCTGTTGCTTAAGGCAGCTAGGCAAGCAAAATAGAGCATAATGCTTTCTTGGTCCCAGCCCCTATTTATTACCAAACGATGGGCCGGATCTGTCTGTTTACAAGTAGGATGTGCCACAAGAAATACTATAAGAAGGAAGAAATATGAGCATTATAAAGCTTGGAGTAATGAGTCTCGCCATTATGGTTTTTCTAATGGCTAGTCAAATAATGGCATATGCTGCCGGTTCCGACGATGCAGGTCACGGCCATCAGGGCGATAGTAAGATGAGTATGCAAGAAGTTATGCAGGGACTGGATGTCGAAATGAAAAACCTGACAGGCGCTATAATCATAGAAGATTATGCGTTGATTGAACAAAGTGCACGCGGTATTGCGCAGCATCCGTCGCCAAGTGGTGCAGAATTGGAACGCATTTTTTCCATTCTTGGCGAAGATTCCAATGAGTTTAAATCCTGTGATCAGGCTGTGCACGACCTTGCGGTAAAGTTGGCCAGAGCAGCCGAAAGAAAAAATATGAAGCTTATACTGAATATTTATGATGCCATGATCACCAAAACCGTAGAGTGTCATGCCCGCTTCAAGGATAGGGTTGCAAGTCAAAAGCCTGATTAAATCCTAAAATTATTATTTTTAGCCGATAGATCCGAACAGGATAAATTTCAAAGAAACTAATTTAAGGAGCCGTGAAAAAGATATTTTTTACGTATGAAAAATTATTCGGGATTTTCTTCTTTTGATAGCCAAGCGCTTTATATAGGCTTAAAGCAGGTGCCTTTCCGTTAATAGCCGCATTTTCGGCTTAGACCCAGTAATAAAAAATCAAATCATACTCTTCTAGTGGGTAAATTGTCTGCTAATATCCCCTGCGACATTACCCGTCGGTGCCCCAACAACCGCATTCTGTGCCATATGCAGGATTAAACGCGGTATGGCAGGCACCGGTATAAGGCGTAACGGAATGACTGGGGTCAATATAATAAGCGGGGGTTGGAGGGTCCGTGTCATTACCGACCCATGATATTACCCCACCTGACCCACAAATCGCAGTACAATACATATCTGCTATGACCTTATCATCATCACCCCGGTCTGTGTCCTCGCTTGCGTCTTTGGCATAGCAGATGGGATCATTTACAAAGCTGTCACCATCGAAAGAGAAAGACCAATTTGCACAGCGTCCCCAACTGCTGAATTGGTACTGAAAACTATTACAGCGGAAATAGGTGCCGTTTGAAAGGAGGGCAATGGTATCGGTATCTCCATACGCTATCGACCCGACTTCGACCTCAAGATAGCCGCCACAGGGTGTTACGCCTGCGCCTGCGGCATCAAAAAGGTGACAGGATTTATCACCTGGTGCGCTTGGATTTGGATTGCTACCATCGGCGAGCTCATAGCTTATCTCTGATGTATCGCAACCGCCAAGAATTTTTAAAACATTTTCACCACGCTCAACAGAGGCAGAACATTGCTGAGAAACGGCGGTATCAATCATCTGTTGCTCTTTTTCAATGCCACCAGATCCACGACCGGATTGGGTAACTGCATAGGACAGCGCCGCGAATAGCGCCACGGCGATTAAGATTAAAAACAACGCATTCCCTGATGATGTTTTTTTTATATTTATACCTTAGCATTATATTCTGGCAAAAGTAAGACAGGTAAGGCTGCATAAGTCGCAACGGTGATTAAAAACCTTTTTTTATACGCTCTTATTTATCAGCTGCCTTGTGGTTTGGGTTTGCCGATATTGATGCCGCCTGTGGGGACAGAGCCGCTGGGGCCGCTGTCTTTATTGGTTGGTGCGTCTTCTTCGCGGACCAGTTTTTCACCGTTGAGCACGCGGGTGATATCATCACCGCTGAGCGTTTCGTATTCCAGCAAGGCTTTTGCCAGCGTATGCAGGGCATCGATATGCTCTTCTAGCAGGGATTTGGCCCGTTGATAGGCTTCTTCGACAATACGGCGGATTTCGGAATCAATCTTCCGCGCGGTGTCGTCGGAAATATCCTTGGGCGCGTGCCCCATATAGCTGTCTTGTCCATCACTACCGTATTTAAGCGGGCCCATTTCCTCGCTAAGGCCCCATTCGGTGACCATACGACGGGCCATATTGGTGGCAAACTGGATATCTGACGAGGCGCCGGTCGTGACCTTGTCATGGCCAAAGATCAGTTCTTCGGCAATGCGGCCACCCATGGCAACGGATAGATCGGCCAGAATACGGTCACGGGACAGGGATATCCGGTCGCCTTCAGGCAGGCGCATGACCAGCCCCAGCGCACGGCCACGTGGAATAATCGTCGCCTTGTGGATCGGATCTGATGCCGCTTCGTTCACAGCGACAATGGCGTGTCCGGCTTCGTGATAGGCGGTCAGTTTCTTTTCATCCTCGGTCATGACCATGGAGCGGCGTTCTGCGCCCATCATGACCTTGTCCTTGGCATCTTCCAGTTCTTCCATACCGACGACACGTTTACCGCGGCGTGCGGCCAGAAGGGCCGCTTCATTAACCAGATTGGCCAGATCAGCACCGGAAAAACCGGGCGTACCACGGGCAATAATCCGTGGTTCGACATCAGCGCCAAGAGGCACTTTACGCATATGGACTTTCAGAATTTGCTGGCGGCCATTAACATCGGGATTGGGCACAACAACCTGACGGTCAAAGCGACCGGGGCGCAGCAGCGCCTGATCGAGCACATCAGGACGGTTGGTCGCGGCGATCAGAATGACGCCTTCACTGGCTTCGAAACCATCCATTTCAACCAACAGCTGGTTCAAAGTCTGTTCACGTTCATCATTACCGCCGCCCATACCGGCACCGCGATGGCGGCCAACGGCATCGATTTCATCAATAAAGATCAGACAAGGGGCGTTTTTCTTACCCTGTTCAAACATATCACGAACCCGGCTGGCACCAACACCGACAAACATTTCAACAAAGTCAGAGCCGGAAATGGTGAAGAACGGTACACCGGCTTCACCGGCAATAGCGCGGGCGAGCAAGGTTTTACCGGTACCTGGCGGGCCAACCAACAGACAGCCTTTAGGAATTTTACCGCCCAGACGCTGGAATTTATGCGGGTCCTTGAGGAATTCGACGATTTCGACCAGTTCGTTTTTGGCTTCATCAATACCGGCGACATCATCAAACATGACTTTGCCGTGATGTTCGGTCAGCAGTTTTGCTTTTGATTTGCCAAAGCCCATGGCCTTGCCGTTCGAGCTGTTCATCTGGCGCATAAAGAAAATCCACACCCCGATCAACAGCAGGAAGGGGAACCATGACAGTAAGACGCTGAAGAATGTCGGCTTACCGCTTTGGTCAGGCTCGGCTGTAATAACAACGCCTTTGCCTTCAATACGGCTGACAACATCGGTGCCGGTTGGAATATAGGTGGTAAAGGATTCGCCGTTATTAAGCTTGCCTTTGATTTCATCGCCTTCGATCAGGATTTCCTGAACATTGCCCTGATCGGCATTGGAAACAAATTCACTATATGCCATTTTCTGCGTGTCGGCACCATAACGGTTACCCTGTTCCATCATATTGAACAGGCCGATAACTAAAAGAGCGATGATAAACCATACAAAAAGATTGCGGCCTAAATTTTTATTCACGATTGGCGTCCTTTCCCACTAGAACTGCTACTGTACTTTTACCAATATAATAGCCCTACGCCATTAAACAATCATAAACCGATGTTTTTTACCGGTTTATCTGAAATGGCGTGTTCCGGTCTAATCATAAAGATATCGGATTTTGGTTTTGATACAAGGCAGCTGTTCAAAGTGCCGGTTTTAAACCCTTCACTTTGCATCTGGTCAAGAAGGGTGTTTAGCGCCGCTGACCGCGGTGGATAGGGTGTCTGGCCGATCTCGGTCAAAAGGCCGCTGATGATTTCAGCGCGCAGATAAGGGTGAAGCGCCATAAATACCGCCACATTGATCTGATAACCATCATCATGGCGCTGGACGCAGTGCCGGTGGGCATCCTTAACGGCAGAGTTTATAAAACCGGCAGCGCCTGCCAGTTTACGGCGCGAGCTTTCCAAAACTGCAGGCGTCAGGCCGATTTCGGCCAGCGCGTCCTGCTGTTGGCGAAGCTGTACGCGGGTGTATTGCGTATCTTCATTCGACGGATCATTGATCCATTTAATATTCTGGGCCCGACAATATCCGGTTAAGGCTGATTTGGGCTGATCTAGCAAGGGGCGGATCAGGTTGACCCCACCGTGTAAGGAGCGCACTGGGGCCATACCGCACAGGCCTTTCAGGCCGCTGCCACGGGTCAGGCGCATCAATACGGTTTCAAACTGATCTTCCAGATGATGGCCGACGGCAAGGGTTTTGATTCCTTCAGCCGCGCAGGCCTCGGCCAGCAGGGTGTAACGCCTTTGGCGGGCGGTTTCCTGAATGCGGGTGCTGCCGATTTTATCCGTGACTTTTAAAATGCGGTGATTGATCTGACGGGCCGATAGCAGGTTATGGACGGTTTCAGCTTCGGTTGCGGCTTCGGCTCGTAAGCCATGATCAATGGTAAAAGCGGTCAGTTTAAACTCATGATCCTGACACCAACCGGACATCAAAAGCGTCAGCGCCAGACTATCCGCACCGCCGGAGATACCAACGGCAATATGATCCGACCCGTTCAAGGAGTCGGCAAAGCGGATCATAAGATCGTCAAAGTGTTTTGCTGTCAGTAGAGTTTCAGTCACAATTCAGATTGGACATTTCCTGATTGGTCCGGCGCATGACCGGCCCTGTTTCGTCGGGAAACTGGGTTTTTAGCTGGGCCAGACTTAAACAGGCATCTTCTGTATTGCCAAGTTTGGCCAGCGACAGGCCGAGTTTCAACAGATTGTCGGCAGCTTTCGAGCTTTCCGGATAATCCTGATAGCCCTGGGCAAAGAATTTTGCAGCATCGCTGTAATTGCCACGGACATAATAGGTTTCAGCCAGCCAGTACTGTGAATTGCCGGCCAGTTTATGGTCAGGATAGGTGTTGAGGAAGGATTGGAACCCTTGCTCTGCCGCGTCATAACGGCCTTCGCGTATATCGACAAAGGCCTTTTCATACAGATCATCTGCCGGAAGGTCCGAGCGGGCTGCCATTTCTCCGGCGTTTGACTGAATAATGGTTGTCGGCTGGGTTTTATCATCACCGGGGCGGACGACCTGTGGTGTCGCATAATTATAATCGGGCTGTGATGTTGTTGCACCGGATTGGGATTTGGGCTGCGCGCTGGTCAGACGACGGTTCATCTGATCAATCTGGTGCTGCTGTTCTTCGATCCTGCCGGTCAATTCGCGCATCTGGTTTTCAAGCTGTGAAAGCTGGGTTTGCAAGCGGGCAACCGTATCGGAAGAGCCACCGGTTGATCCGGATAATGATGGTGGCGGTGTATCGACATCACCGCGGAATACGGCACGGCTTAGCGTCTGGATTTGATTTTCCAGCTGGCCAATCCGGCCATTCAACTGTCTGACATCGTTCGACTGCGCCATCGCAGGGAGGGCGCAGCCGGTAACGAGTATCGTCGTAATAATAAGTTTCTTAATCATCTGAAAAATCTAGCAGATTATTCAACAATTGTCACGGCACGACGGTTTTGTGCCCAGGCAGAAGAATTCGAGCCGACAACAGCCGGACGTTCTTTACCATAGCTGATCGTGTTGATGCGCGAGTTATCAATACCAAGAGCGGTCAGGTGATCGCGTACAGCTTGTGCGCGGCGTTCGCCCAAGGCAAGGTTATATTCACGGGTTCCGCGTTCATCAGCGTGACCTTCGATGGTGACGCGCAGATTAGGATATTGTTTTAACCATGCGGCCTGACGCTCGACCGTATCGCGGGCTTCGCTGGTCAGGGTGTGCTGATCGTAGCCATAGAAAACACGATCGCCGACATTAACAACCAGATCCTGTTGCGTACCGGGCTGTGGGCCTTGAGCTTCCTGATCATAATCATCAAAGCTGGTGACCTGATCACGCTGGCTGACCGTCATATCGCTTTCTGTTGTAACCATACCGGCATCTTCCGGTTTTTTTGTACAGGCGCCCAACAGAACAGTGGCACATAGAATTATTGTTAGTTTTTTCAGCATCATGGTAATTTTCTCCTTTGGGGAATACCGTTTAAGTCCGAACTCTATATAAGTTTTAGTCCCTCTGACATAACAGTGCAAGTGATTTTAAAGTTCCAAGAAAGGTAAAGGCAATTTTAAAACTCCGGCTGTTATCTGACCGGAATTATCGCCGGACTCTTTTGTCCGGAAGCCTCGGCCCTGTGTTTGAGCTTTAGGAAAGGTCGTTCGATATATTTGTAAATCAGAAAGGCCAGAGCAATAGAACTGCCCCACAGGAAGGCGGCAGAAACGCCGAAGGACAAGAATGACAGATGCGGCGCGGGCAGGTTAAAATATTTCGGCAACATCAGGCTGAGCGGAATAAGTGGCCAGTGGACCAGATAAAGGCTGTAAGAAATCCGCGCGCCGATCTGTATCGGCGAGTTTTTTTTCAGTCCTGTATACAAAAGCAATCCTGAAACGGCCAAACCTGCCATGGCCATGCTTATAAATAATGGTTGAAGAATGATTTCCCAAAAAGAGGTGCTTTCCAACAAGACATGAGAACCAAGATAAGAAAGAAGACCAGTCAAAGAGAGGATTTGGATCATCCATAAAATACGAAATGACGGTTTGTCTTTGAACTGACGATACAGGAAATGCCCCCAGACACCGACCATCAGCGCGTCCAGGCAGCAATGTAGCGGGCTTCTATAGGTAAAGAATAACGCGGTGTAATCTTCGGGTGCGCCATAAATGTACCAACTGACCGCACGAGCCAAAGGGCCAAGTGCGGTCAGGATCAGCAAAAGAATATGACCTTTATACCAGTGTTCTTTTTTGGCCCACTTATTTAAAAAATATAAAAATAAAGGGGCGATCAGGTAGAATTTTATTTCTACGCCCAAAGACCAGTAAACCACATTAATTCCGGCGCCTGTGTAATCCTGCATGAAAATAGCATGCAGAAAGACCTGCCGGAGCAAGCCGTCTTGCGGTACTGTATAAAAAGGAAAAACGCCAAGCAGGATTAAACCCAGAACAAAATAATAAGCAGGCAGAATTCTTAAGGCCCGGTTTTTGTAAAATTTTTTCACATGCCCCTTTATATTATTCGAGAAGCTATGGGCAATTAAAAATCCTGAAAGGATAAAAAACAGGTCGACGCCCAGCCAGCCATTTTCCATGAAATTTAAGATTATCGGCCAGATACCATCCTTGATAACAGCGCCGGAGGATTCAGGGACAGATAGAACAGGCCGTATCGTATGCCTTAATAAGACCAGTGCGATGGCAATTGTGCGTAAATAATCAAGAAATATAAAATGAGAGGCGCGACCCGGAAGAGAAGTGTCAGCTTGACTGGTCATTATACATTCATGATTTTCTGGTTGGATTTCTTACGCGCTTTCCAGATCAGGCTGTCAACGATGTAATGGTGAAAATTGACCGCCTGAAAAACAACAATCATACCTGCAATAAGAAGCAGTTCATTGCCACTTAAGGCAAATTTTAGCCCTGCTTGTACCGAGCCGTAAAAGAATGTGGTCGCAAGCAGGCAAAAGCCAAAATAGAGCAGAATTCTATAAGGGTGGGTCTGACTTAACCACGCCATAACTTTGCCTTCTTCCGGCCCGGATTTATCCTTAACAGTGACGGGTTGATTTTCACGGGGACGGAAGCGATTTTGGTTAAATAGCCAGACGAACAAGATATACTGTGCATTGTGCCAGATATTGGCGACAAGCCAGCCAATGTTAATATCAGGGATGAAAACATAGCCGGCGAAAAAGACAAGCTGATGGCTGAGCATAAAAAAGAAGGCGCAATAAGACAGATTACCGCGGCTCCAGTCAATGATTTTGGTAATCAGCCAGGCACTGACAATGCCAAGTGCTATGGCCGCGGCGAAATAGCTAAGCCACATAGGCAGGTCAGGCATCCAGACCGGCATAAATAAGAATTTGTCCCAACCCTGTGCGCAACGGTGGATCAAACCCCAGATCGGTATCGCCCATATGGCCGCATAATCAAGCCTGACAGGGGTTGCGGAATTTTGAATGCCCGACTTTTTGCGGTAGAAGACTGAAATGCCATAGGATTGCCGGGTATAATGAAACCACTGCCAAAAGAAATAAATTGTAATGATCAGCCAGATGCCCATCCACATATATAGCCCGATGACCCCTGCCAGAACCAGAAAAGGTAATTGATAAATCAAAAAGCTGTTCTGGGCGCGGTCCCGGGGCGTTCCAGCCAGTTTTGTAAAGGTGGCAATAACATGATGATAGCCCAGCAGCCAGATATCCAGTAGAAATACGGTCAGGAAGAGATCGGGCCTGTACCAGACAACCAGACCGGAACCAAGCGCCAGCATCAGAACACCAAAAATCAGAATATGATCATATTTTGGCCCTTTAAGATATCCTGGAACAGTGGTCCATGGTTTTGTTGTATTGTCGGTTGTTGTGGTGTTCATCTGCCTCACCTCAAAACAATCAAATCGTTAGATGGCATCTTATAGGAAATATTATAATATTTCATTAACAAAAGATGAATTACCGTGCTGCCCCTTGCGCTGGCGGGGGCTATGTTCTAGATTGGCGGTCTGCCGACACTCAAAATAAAGCTGATATATTATGATGCCTGAACAACAGCAAAACATGCCTTCTTATCTGGCGGCGCTTAACCCGCATCAACGCGAAGCGGTAGAGGCGCTGGACGGTCCGGTTCTGGTGCTGGCCGGTGCCGGTACCGGTAAAACACGGGTGCTGACCACACGGCTTGGTCATTTATTGGTGACCGGTAAGGCGCGGCCCGATCAGGTTCTGGCGGTGACCTTTACCAATAAGGCCGCCAATGAAATGAAACAGCGGGTCTCGGGCCTTCTTGGTGGTCGTCCGGTCGAGGGCTGGTGGCTGGGCACATTTCACAGTATCGCTGCCCGTATGTTGCGCCGTCATGCTGAATGCGTCGGGTTGAAAAGTAATTTTACCATTCTTGATTCCGATGATCAGATCCGGCTGTTAAAACAGATTATGGAGCCGCTGCCGATTGATTCCAAAAAACATCCGCCCAAAATGCTGATGGGGATTATCCAAAAGTGGAAAGACCGTGGCTATACGCCCGATACGATTGCTGGCGATGAAAACCGCGATCTTGCCGGCGGGTATTTGCAGCAGCTTTACCGCGCCTATCAGGAACGGCTGAAGATGCTGAATGCTTGTGATTTTGGCGATTTACTGCTTCATATGATTACCATTTTCCGTGACCCTAAATATGCCGATATCCTCGAAGATTATCAGCAGCGCTTTAAATACATGCTGGTTGATGAATATCAGGATACCAATGTCGCCCAATATTTATGGCTGCGCCTGTTGGCACAAAAACACCAGAATATTTGCTGTGTTGGCGATGATGACCAGTCAATCTATGGCTGGCGCGGGGCCGAGGTCGGCAATATCCTCAAATTCGAACGCGATTTTAAAAACGCGACTGTTATTAAGCTTGAACAGAATTACCGGTCGACCAACACCATTCTGGGCGCTGCCAATGCGGTCATCGCCCATAATGAAGGCCGGTTGGGTAAGAATTTGTGGAGTGCTAATGAACAGGGCGATCCGGTCAAGGTGATCGGGGTCTGGGACGGTCAGCAGGAAGCGATCCGCGTCAGTGATGATATTGAATCATTGCAACGGGCGCAGACTTCACTGAATGAAATTGCCATTCTGGTTCGTGCCGGCTCCCAGACTCGTGAATTTGAGGAACGTTTTATTTCTACCGGTATTCCCTACCGGATTATTGGCGGGAAACGCTTTTATGAACGTATGGAAGTCCGCGATGCGCTGGCCTATTTCCGCATTGTTGTTCAGCCCGATGATGATCTGGCGCTGGAACGGGTGATCAATACTCCAAAACGGGGGCTTGGCGCGGCGACAGTGCAAAATCTGCAGATTCATGCCCGGTCCCGTGGCATTTCACTGACGGAAGCAATCTATGAAATTCTGGAAACCGAAGAACTGCGGCCAAAACCGCGCGGCACATTGCGCCAGTTGATGGAAAGCTTTGAACGCTGGCGCCGGCAGCTTCGTGAACTGTCACATACCGAGCTTGCCGGTGTCATTCTGGATGAATCCGGCTATACCGATATGTGGAAGCAGGATAAGGCACCGGAAGCGGCAGGACGGCTTGAAAACCTGAAAGAACTGGTCAATGCCATGGCCGAATATGAAAATATGCCGTCTTTTCTGGAGCATGTGGCTCTGGTCATGGATACCCAGAACACCCAGCAGTCTGATATGGTGACCATCATGACCCTTCATGCTGCCAAGGGTTTGGAATATGATCATATCTTTCTACCCGCCTGGGAAGAGGGCATATTCCCCAATCAGCGCAGCATGGATGAAAGCGGCCTTGCCGGCCTTGAAGAAGAACGCCGTCTGGCCTATGTCGGCCTGACACGGGCGCGCAAAACAGCGACGATATTATATACGGCCAACCGGTTAATGTACGGCAACTGGCTGAACTGTATTCCGTCACGCTTTATTGATGAATTGCCTGAAGATCTGGTTGATGTCCAGTCCGATATCGTCAATGCCATGGGCGGTGGATCGGCCTATGGCGGCGGGGGCTATATGGGCAGCCCGTCTACGCGGGGCAGATCGGCGCGGATGGTCGAGTCAATTCCGACAGCGGGCCCAACAACCGGATATAGTCGCGGCGCCAATTACCTGACCGCCAGCCCCGAAGGCTTTAGCAAGGGTGACCGTATCCGCCATACAAAATTTGGTGGTGGCACTGTGATTCATGTTGAAGGCAATAAGCTAGATATTCAGTTCGACACCGCAGGCCGTAAACGCGTCGTCGATAGCTTTGTCCAGGCTGCCGACTGATAGCGTGGATTTTTAAGATAAAAAAATCGATAAAAAATCCTTTTTCATATCAAATTATTAACCAATAGCCCCTACACTGTCTGTATGGATGGTTTGTTGGGGTGGATAGCGAATTCTTTTTTTGTGTTTGGTGGTGGTTTCCGCTCTCCACGTAAAACCATGTTTATCTATATTCTTGGTGATTTGATGTATGTGGCCCATTACTGTGTTCTGGGGCTTTTTACACCGGCGGTAAGTATGGCGTGTAATGCTGGTTGCACACTTGGGGTTTTACTGACGAACAAGAAATACCTGCCTTACTTTGTCGGTATTAGTTTATTAATTTCCGGCAGTTTTATCCTGTTATATATGCAGTCTATGTATGATTTGCTGATTCTGGCAGCCAGCTGGTGTATTGTTTTTGCCAACGCCAACAAGCATTGTTATATAAAATATAAAACCGCAACGATTGTCTCGCAGCTTTTATGGATTGTTTTTACAGTTCATCATCAGGATTACCCGATGATGGTCTGCTGTATGCTTATTTTATCCAGTAATGCCGGATCGCTGATTTATAACTTAACAAAAGATCACAAAACACAGAAGGCGTTGGAACCGGAGGTCGTTTATACGCCGGTGTAAAAAGCCGGTCAGGGCACTTTTTACGCGGCTAGATTTGACAAAGGCCGGGAATCACCTACATAATAATTTATGAGCATTGCATTATTTTCATTTTCTGTTTTGTTAAGCGCGTTTTTGACGGGTCATTTTATTGCGGCGCACCGGCGTGCAGCATTATCAGCGCAAGCTGTTCCGGTTAACCGGAAATAACTGTCACACAAGCTGAAAACAGCTTTACTTTTTCCTTTTATTAGCAAAATCTGTCGCCGCGGGTAAAATCCGGTTTACTTTTGTGGTGTTTGCCTGTGTAGTGTAAAAAAAGGGCAAAAAAGGAATGGCTTCATGAGTACATTGAAAAACAAAGTCGTAACTGTTTTTGGCGGCACAGGATTTCTGGGTCGTAATCTGGTGGCAGCGCTGGTTAAGGAAGGGGCGATTGTACGTGTACCGTCCCGTTTGAAAAACAGTGCTTATCGCTTGCGCACAGGGGCTCTCGTTGGTCAGGTCGTTCCGATGCAGATTGATTTTGACGATGAGCATTCCGTCCAGTCCGTATTAAAAGGTGCCGATTACGCTGTTAATTTGATTGGCATTCTGACTGAAACAGGCCGGACACGTTATACGCCGATCCATGAAGAACTGGCCGGCAAGATTGCCCATCATTGCGAAAAAGCCAAAATTCGTCATTTCGTACATATTTCTGCGCTGGGTGCTGATGCCCATGCACCGTCACGTTATCAAAGATCAAAAGCCGCTGGTGAAAAAGCGGTATTGAAAAAGATCAAAACCGCAACCATCCTGCGGCCGAGCATCATTTTTGGTGAAGGCGACGGATTTTTCAGCCGTTTTGCCCGTATGGCCCGTATCCTGCCGGTGTTACCGCTGATTGGCGGTGGTAGAACCCGTTTTCAACCGGTTTTTGTTGGCGATATTGTGGAAACCATTATAACGGCGCTGATGAATTATGATCATGCGCCTGATGTGTTTGATGGTCAGGTCATTGAATGCGCCGGCCCCGGGACCTATACCTATAAAGAACTCATGGAATATATTTTAGAACAGACCGGTACCCATGCAATGTTAATCCGTCTGCCGTGGAGCATTTCCAAGCTGATGGGCGCTATTTTGCAAAATCTGCCGGGAAAAATGCTGACCGTTGATCAGGTCAAATCCCTAAAGCAGGATAATGTGGTCACCGGTAATACCCTGACAATGGATGATATCGGTATTGTGCCAACGCCGGTCGAGGTCATTGTCCCTGATTATCTGGTCACATATCGCACCGGTGGACAATTTGCCCGCAAAAAAACCTGATTGGGCCATGGCTTTAGTCCATCTTTGAAAATTCCATTTCGACTGCAGGGCGTATTTGTGCTAAGGAATAGACTGCTTTTTAAAACAGGATAAGGACGTAATAATGCGCTTTTCAGGTTATGCGATTTTAGTGCTGGTGGTCGGGCTGTTCTGGAATCTCTCTTTGGCCGGGGCTCAAACCAGTCATAGAGAACAAATCGCCGCCACGGTTAATGATGATGTTATCACCACGACAGATGTCAAAACACGTCTTAAGCTGAATACCGGTGGCCGGTCTATTCCGGAATCGGAACGCGATCGCGCCTATAAGGTCATTCTGGATGAATTGATTACTGAAACCTTGCAAAAACAGGAAGCAAGGGCGCTGAATATTAATGTTGAACCTGAACAGGTCGAAAAGGCTTTTGCCAATCTGGCGAAACAAAATAAAGTCAGTCCCGAGGAATTTACGGCCCGCATCGAAAGCGCCGATATTCCTGTTGAAGCCCTCCATGAAAAGCTGGAAACAGGTATTGCCTGGTCACAGGTGGTACGGCGCAAGCTTCGTCCGCAGGTGACGGTTTCCGAGCGCGATATTGACGCCGTTTTTCAGGATATTAAACGCAGCGGTGATAAAACCCGTTACCGCGCTGCAGAAATTTTTCTGCGTAGCGGTGATGATAAAAACGACGCTGCGGTGGAAGCCAAAGTCAAAAAACTGGTTGATCAGATTGCCAGTGGCGCGCCGTTTTCGGTTGTCGCCCAGAAGCATTCCGAGGCGCCCGGTGCTTCCCGCGGAGGGGATCTGGGCTGGATGACGCTGGATCAATTTGAACCGCATTACCGTTCTGTCGTGCCTGAAATGAACAAGGGCCAGATGGTGCCGATGATAAAATCCGATCAGGGCTATCATATCCTGTTTTTGATTGACCGTAAGGCACCGCAAACCGATCTGACCAATACATCAGATAATGAGGACATCGCGAAAACAGCCGCCAAACCGGCAACATCCGAGGTTCCCGGCAGTACCAATATACAGCCTGCTGCCGATCTGTCCGCTGAGGGCGCAAAGGATGACGCGGCGCGTGAACAGGTGGCAAACCAGCTGGGTATGCAGCGCCTGCAGGCCCTGCAGCGCCGTTATTTGCAAGATCTGCAATCCGCTGCCTTTATTGATCGCCGGTTGTAGAATGGGCGCGCTCGATGATCTGCCTGCTCTAAAGAATGTAATCCATGATTATGGCCTTGCGGCAAAGAAAACGCTGGGTCAGAATTTTCTACTGGATTTAAACTTGACCCGCAAAATTGCCCGTGTGGCCAAATTAAGCCCCGATATGAATGTCATTGAAGTCGGTCCCGGTCCAGGTGGTTTAACGCGGGCGCTGCTGGAACAGGATATCAAGAACCTAACCGCGATTGAACGCGATGACCGCTGCATCAAAGCGTTACAAGATGTCGTCACCGCCAGTGACGGGCGTCTGGATTTGAAATCCGGTGATGCGCTGGAAATTGATGTCACGGCAATGACAGTGCCACCGCGCGCCGTTGTTGCCAACCTGCCATATAATATTGCAACACCGTTGTTGATCGGCTGGTTACGCCAGATTGATGATTTTGTCAGCCTGACCTTGATGTTTCAAAAGGAAGTGGCGCTCCGGATTACCGCTGTGCCCAGCACCAAAGCCTTTGGGCGGTTATCGGTGATCAGTCAGTGGTTATGCGATTGTGATATTGCCTTTGACGTGCCGGCCAGTGCCTTTACCCCGCCGCCGAAAATCACCTCCAGCATTGTCCGTTTTTTACCCCGCAGGCTGGAGTCCGGTCAGCCACGGTTTGAAACGGTTGAGAAAATCACCGGACTGGCCTTCCAACAGCGCCGCAAAATGCTGCGCCAGAGCTTGAAAACACTGGTGCCGGATATCAAAACACTATTGGCCGAGGCTGACATTGCCGAGACGGCGCGCGCCGATGCCTTGCCGGTGGCGTCTTATATCCATCTGGCAAAGCTTTATGAATCGCTGCCGGAATCGTAATCGGGGTGAAGCTGGTTGATGAAGTTTTCAAGGCCTGACAGGCGGCGGCGTTTCATACGTTCGGCCACCAGAATGGCCTGCACACGGCGCAAGGCATCTTCAAGATCACGATTGATAATCACATAATCATATTCCGCGTAATGGGAAATTTCCTGTACGGCGCGTGACATGCGGAATTCAATTTCCGCAGCGCTATCCTGACCACGGTTTTTCAGGCGGTTTTCCAGTTCATCCCAGCTGGGCGGCAGGATAAAGATGGAAACGACATCTTGTACGGCTTGCTCGCTGATCCGTCTGGTGCCTTGCCAGTCGATATCAAACAGGACATCGGTGCCGCGCTGCATGGCCTCTTCAACCGGCGCACGGGGCGTGCCATAGCGCTTGCCAAAGACATTGGCATATTCGAGAAATTCACCATCTTCGATCATGTCATCGAATTTTTCAGTGCTGACAAAATGGTAATGCTGACCGTCGACCTCGCCCGGGCGCATATTGCGGGTGGTCGCGGAAATCGAAACACGAATATTATCGTCGCGCTCCATCAACAGGCGTGAAATAGTTGTTTTACCGGCACCGGAAGGCGATGACAGAACAAACATCAGACCCCGACGTTTCAGCTGGGTTGGAAAGCTTAATTTTACCGAATCGTCAGACATGCCAGCCTATGGATTTTGTTGAACCTAGGTCTTTATAAACGGATGTCTCATAGAGGTCTAGAGCCGCCGAATAATTTTTTTATTTTTCTTCGCGGTGGTTTAACATCGCGCTATGCTTATGTTAGTCGGATAATTGAATGGAGGACTAAGATGCTGAACGAAAAATACAATGATATTGAAATGCCCAAACTGGGTTTTGGCACCTGGCAATTACAGGATGATGTAGGGGTTCAGGCGGTCAGTCAGGCTTTGGATATTGGCTATCGTCATATTGATACGGCGCAGATCTATGGCAATGAAAAAGAGGTCGGGGCGGCGATCAAGGCCTCTGATATTCCCCGTGATGATATCTTTCTGACCACTAAAATCTGGTTGGATAATATGAAGGGCGGCGATGTCACAGCGTCTCTGGAACAAAGCCTGCAGGATCTGCAGACCGAATATGCGGATCTGGTATTGGTTCACTGGCCGCATCGGGATATTGGGTTTGACGAAACGCTAGAAGCCCTGACCGCAGCACAAAAAACAGGCAAAACCCGCCTGATCGGGGTCAGTAATTTTACCTGCGAACAGGTCAAAACCGTGCGCGAGGATATGGGATTCGATATTGCGGTGAATCAATGTGAATACCATCCGTTTCTTGACCAATCTTTGTTAATTGATCAGGCGCGTGAATATGGCATGATCTTTACCGCCTATTGTCCGATTGCGCAGGGGCGGGTGATGAAAGATCCGGTTTTACTGGATATCGCAGCGGCGCATGGTAAATCACCGGTTCAGGTCAGTTTGCGGTGGCTGTATCAACAAGACGGGGTCGTTGCCATCCCGCGGTCATCAAAACCGGATCATATTGCCAGTAATTTTGATATTTTTGATTTTAAGCTGTCAGATGCGGAAATGGCGCGGATTTATGCCTTGCGCGACATCAACAGCCGTTTGATCAACCCCGACTTTGCCCCGGCATGGGATATCGCCGCATAATTTGTGGCGGTGTACTCCGGTTTTCAGGTTTTGGGGCAGGGCTTTATTTTATAATTGCGCTTTTCGCCGCATTATGGTAATAATATGGCGGTGCTTTCACTGATAATTGGATTTTAGGGTTTGAAAAACATACGTAAAAATTTGCTGAGCGCCGTTGCGGCGATAGCGTTGGGATCCGCCGGCGGATTTTTGTATCCGCTGTACGAGCAATGCACCAGTAACAACACCAGTGTTCTGGACATGTTCAACAAAAGCGCCTTGAAATGCGATAAACAGGACAATAGCCGGGCGAGGATCGAGCGGTCATGCCTGTCGCTGAAGGCATTCCTTGATGACCCCGCGGCGTATCAGGACGAATCCGGTTATGAATCCCTGATGACGATTTCCGGATCATCGTCCCTCAGCCGTCAGATGTTGGAGCGGGTGGTCAAAACAGCTCCTGAAATGCGTTTCTGTGATATGCAGCTTCCTCCGGCAGTGGCTGCGATCTACAATAACGGCCGTATAGGTGTTGATTTTACACGCGATCGTACAAAGGCAGACTTTATCACGAGTATCGTCCATGAAATGGCTCATCATTATCAAAAGCTAAATGGGAGTGACATTTTTGATGTTAAGCGCTCGCTCGCCGATAACCAGCGCGTTATGCTTGCCATGGAAACAGCAGCACCGGTGGTAGAGCTGCTGGCCCTGCATGACGCGCATCAGGCGGGAGAGATTGACTGGCGCACGGATATACCCCCCAATAGCAGCGATTATAAACAAATGACTGAGTTTTCAGACCGTTATGACACCCTGATCACGGAAGGCCATGAACCGGACGAAGCCCTGAACAAAGCAGCACAGCATAGCTGGCAGGATGTTTTGCAGGAACAGTTCAGGCTTGATTTTTATAATAAGAAGCTCATTCACTATACGCTGTCGGACAGGATGTTCCTGAAAACAAGATATGCGGATTATAAGGACCCGAATATAGATCAACAGATCAGCATAGCGGGCCAGCTAACAGACAAGATCGATTTTACCACGCCGTCAGAAATGCCGCAAAATAAGGATTTGTTCGGCGATAATGACGCGCTGCGCGATCTGTTTTCGGCGGTGGAATGGTATCGGCTCAGCCGGATGCTGGAGCCCGAAGACCCGCGGCTTATCAAGGGTAAGCAACAATTGATAGACTCAAAAAACCCCTATGCAAAAGCCGATTTTGAAACAGCAACCTGTAAAATTTTCAAGGGCGCTGATGTGCAGGACGCCTTCGAAAGCTCCGTCAAACGCATACCGCCCGTACGCTACACCCCACTACCCCACCGCCCCGCCGCGCCGGGCGTACCTTTTAAGGCATGTGAGTGGAAGGGGTGAATTTTTTTAGCTAAATCATAAAATGGGATGATGGGCTTCGACCCATAACTTTAATCTCAATAAGGTTGCATCTGTTCCTGCAATTATCTAAAGTTAAAGGATCAAAATAAGGCGATTTACATCATATATAGAATAGATGGCTTTTCTTGTTTAGTACCTTGAAGTGGTCCCGTTTGCTTGAACAGGTAGGCAGCGTTGTTAAGGTGTATCGTAGTTCATTTATGCTGCCCGTTTCTTGATGACAGGATCTGGGGTTAACCCCAGATCCTGTGTCAAAGTTCTTGA
>Ga0306901_1000071_pt1 | contig 53452 bp, 48 predicted proteins | sample AntRauMFilla3767_FD_190431 | JGI IMG/M metagenome (GOLD analysis project Ga0306901, IMG submission 190431) | Saline lake microbial communities from Rauer Islands, Antarctica - Metagenome Filla 3 #767 (v2) (version 2) | ecosystem: Environmental > Aquatic > Non-marine Saline and Alkaline > Saline ... | reverse complement strand
GCCAGGATTGGGTTTTTTCAGGTCATAGATAAATTCAGATAACCGCCGATACCTTAATTCAGCGTTGGGCTGCAGAGCTTTACGCAGGGCAGCATCCATTCCCACCGGCAAAGCCGGGTTGAGCTGAAAAGCAGGCGTATAGCTCAGGCGGGAAAAATCCACTTTGGAACTGAGAGTTTCCAGCTTGCCCTGATAAGGGCGCTGACCGGTCAGCAACTCAAAGGCTATGGCTGCAATAGAAAACTGATCGGCTCTTTCACTGGGCTCACGACCGAGACGGTATTCCGGTGCAGAATAGGCGGTCAGACCCACGCGCCTGGCCAGGGTCAGTAAAGGTGGAAGATCTTTCATACCGGCAATGCCACAAGCCGCAAAATCAACCACTCGGATGACACCCAGCTGGTCAACCAGGATGTTCTGGGGCATCAGGTACTGGTGTAGAACTTCACGGCGATGCATGGCTCTGACGGCTTTGGTCAGTTGTTCGATCAAGTCCAGTCGCACCTTCAGATCGGCATCCGGGTTTTCCTGCATCCACTCTTCCAACGTCCGTCCTTCAATGTATTCCATTAGATAGTAAAGCTGTGTTCTGGGGCGGGACAAGTCGACAACCTTGGCCACATACGGCGAACTGACACGTTCAACAACCCACTGTTGCATGATGAAGTGGGCAATAAATTCTTTTTTTCTGGCAATTTGGGGGGAAGGAGCCTTAAGCACCAGCTGACGATCCGTTTGTGGATCGTAAACCCGGTAAATCCGACTGGTGGCACTGCGTGAAAGCACCTTCTGTACCCGATAGCCATCCAGTTCGTCCCCGGCTTGCAACTCTTCGGGTACAGGCAGACTGGAGTAAGCTTCGCCCAGGCCTTCATTGGCCTCATGGGGAACCTGATCCACGCGCATCAGCTGAAAGCAAAAGTTATAGCTGGAATAGCCGCGTTTGCTGGCTTTTTCCATTGCCTTCTGGAGAATCACATCACAAGCCTGATTCAGGTCCTCGGGGAACTGACTGATCAACTGAACAAATTCCGTTGGCATCAGAGTGCCCTTCACCGCCTGAGTGGTAAAGAGAAAGATGTCGCCCTGTTTGACCTTGAAATTCAGATAGTCGATATCCACACTGGGATCCATTCCCATGGCACGTGAAGGATAGCGATAGCCACCCAGATAGGTGGTATGTTCACGATTCAGAAGCTGAAATTCAGCACCGCGCAAGCGGTACACCAGAGTATCGCCCATGTGAAAGAGATGCGCCTGCTGTCCACGCAGCAGCAGGGCACTCATGGAGCTGATGTAACTGCCATTGCTGACCGTGCGGCTTTGTGAATAAAGCCAGGAGTTGAGTGCCAGAAGAACACGATTGGCTGAGGTTTTGACATCCCAGTTATCCGGTGTTGAGTAATAGTCGGCCATAAAACCCTTCACGCTGGTTTCACCAGCCTGCTTGGCCAGGGCATTCCGCCAGGTGGAGTCGGCGATGATGCCGGCGATCCCCTTAATGGCCAGCAAGGAGTCCTTGGGATGACACACGGCCATGGATGAGCGCGCGCTGCGCCGATCCTGAGCCAGATAAGACTGACCATAACTGACTCTTAATTCACCCAGATGCATTGGTTTATCGGTAACCTTTATCTTGTCTTAAGAAGTGACGAGCTATTTGTTCAAGTATCACCCGCCAGAGATCAACTTCCAAGTAGCAGCCTGTTATCCCTTGGTCGTGTTGAAGCAGATGTCGTTGGAGTTATGCAGAACTGGCAAGTATAATCCTCACGCTAATTTTTTTTACTTCTAAAGGGTCTAAAGCTAATGAGCTACAACAAGATTCCTGCTGGCAAGTCTCTTCCTGATGACATTAATGTAGTCATTGAGATCCCAGCTAATCACGCTCCGGTTAAATATGAAATTGATAAAGACATGGACGCGCTGGTGGTTGACCGTTTCATGGCCACACCCATGTTTTACCCGGCCAACTATGGCTTCATCCCTCAAACCCTGAGTGATGACGGTGATCCCCTGGATGTGCTGGTCATTACTCCGCATCCGGTAGAACCTGGCAGTGTGATCCGTTGTCGTCCGGTTGGTGTTCTTAACATGACCGATGAGTCCGGTCAGGATGCCAAACTGATTGCCGTGCCGCATTCCAAGCTGAGCACAGTTTACAACGACGTTCAGGACATCAACGATGTACCCGAGCTGCTGCGCAAGCAGATTGCCCACTTCTTTGAGAACTACAAGGATCTGGAAGAAGGCAAGTGGGTCAAGGTTGAAGCCTGGGGCTCCGCCGATGAAGCCCGCGCTGAAATCCAGAAATCAGCTGCTGCCTACAAGGGCTAATCAGGAATACCTTCAATCCTGATGTTTCCCGCAGGCTAACCTGCGGGAAATCCCTCTTTTGTGGATTGGTACCATTGCAGCAGATCAGCGGCTGGCAGAGGCCGGCTAAACCAGTAACCCTGTCCTGTGGTGCATTTTTCCCGCATCAGAAAAGCCTCTTGCTCTGCGGTCTCCACCCCTTCAGCCAGTACCTCCAGATGCATGGCTTTACCCATGGCAATGACGGCCGCCACTATCTCACCACCGGTGGTATCCTCAGGCAGATCCTTGACAAAGCTGCGGTCAATTTTCAGCTTGTCGATCGGCAGACGTTTCAGGTAGGCCAGAGATGAGTAGCCGGTACCAAAATCATCAATGGCTAAAGCCAACCCCAGAGCCTTCAAGGAACGCAGGTCTCTTTCAGCCTGATCTCCGCGACTGATCAGTGCAGTCTCAGTGATTTCCAGCTCCAGTCGTGTGGCTGCGAACCCCGTCTCCTGCAGAGTTTGGGCTATCTTGTTGACCAGTTCTGCTTCGGAGAATTGGCGTGGAGACAGATTAACGGCCAGCACCCCCAGGTCAATGTCCTGCGCCAGCCAGCTTTGGAAATCACTAATTGCCTGCTGCAGCACCCATTCACCCAAGGGGTTAATCAATCCACTTTGTTCGGCGTGGGGGATAAAGTCCATGGGTGGAACCAGACCCAGCCTGGGGTCTTGCCAACGCACCAAAGCTTCCACCCCCTTGCAGCGACCAGTATTCAGGTCAATCAGAGGCTGATAAAACACCCGCAGCTCCTTGTTGCTCAGAGCCTGGCGCAAACGACTTTCCATCGACAGGTATTGCTGGGCTTTTTCGGTCAGCTCCGCAGTATAGGTGGAATAAGTATTACGTCCTCCATCTTTGGCCTGGTACAACGCCGCATCAGCATTGCGCAACAGATCCTCTGAAGAAGCTGCATCCTGAGGGTAAAGGCTGGTACCAATACTGGCAGTCAGCCAGATTTCCTGACCTTCCCCCAGGTCAAAAGGTTCGCGGATGATTTCCAGAACTTCAGCCGCCAGACGATAGAGCTCATCCGGCTGATGAATACCTTCCAGTGCCAGCAGAAACTCATCGCCACCCAGGCGTGCCAGGAGACAGCGATCGGAAAAATTCTTCTCCAGGCGTTTACCGGCAGCAATCAGCAACTCATCACCTGCCTGGTGGCCCAGGCTGTCATTCAGAGTCTTGAAACCATCCAGATCCAGCAACAAAACCCCGATACCGGTCTGCCAGCGTCGTGCTCGAATCACGGCATTATCCAGCTGCATGGAAACCAGGCTGCGATTGGGAAGGTTTGTCAGGGGGTCATAGTGAACCAGTCTTTGCAAACGCACATGGGTTTCTTCCAGCTGGCTGACATCAGCCAGAACAACCAGATAACGGTTGCTACCTGCCCCTTCAATTCGGGTCACGGTCACCCAAAGGTGGCAGTAGCTGCCATTCTTGCGTTTTTCCAGCAGCTGACCCTGCCATTTTTGATCCTTCTGGATCTGTCGCCAGATTTTGCGGTAAAAGCTGCGTGTTTGATCCTGATTGATCAGCAACTGGGGACGTTGATGCTTAAGTTCAGTTTCTGTCAGGCCCAGGATTTGCTCGGCAGCAGGATTGGCAGCCTGAATGTATCTCCGGGCATCCAAAAGCAGCAGGCCTTCATTGGTTTCTTCATAAAAAACCCCCGCCTGCAGCAACTCCTGGCGGCTTTTCATCAAGTGGCTGATCAGCTTGTCCTGAACCCATAGAGCCCGATAAACCAACCAGGCAATCAAGAAACTGCTTAAGGTAATGAAGAACAGACCCTTTTTGGTCTGTAGTTGGGTCTGGACAGCTGGCTCAAGATTCAGAGCATCAATAAAACTGTCACTGAAGATGATCCACAGGGCACTGGCAACAGCATAGATACCGGCCACTTTGAGCACCTGCAAGGAGCGCGGAGACCACAGGCGGCTAAAAGGTTTCATGGCGTTCCTTCTTCTTATTATGCAAAACAAGAGTTAAACAGAAAATACAGCAAACTTCCTGCATTTATCGAAAACTTTTCTATGCTGATTATAGTAGGACAAGATCATGAGCGCATCCGCACTACCCAATTTTGACCGACTGCTTGATTTGGCCAGGAACTCACCCGAGGAGCTGGAAAAGCTACGCCTGGAAATGACCAACCAGATTCTTGACAGTACACCCGATCAGGGAGTGCGATTGCGTCTGGAGCAACTGGCTTTTCGGATTGATGCCGAAAGGCGCAGGGGCAGGCCCCCGTTATCCTTATGCCTGCATTATTCCAATTTGATGCACCACCAGCTGGAGGCCTTGAACCAGGAGTTGCACAAGCTTCTGCAGCCTGCGGTTCTGCCCTGCAAAGCTGAGGAGAACAAAACGGCGTCTCCTTCTGCCAAAATCATTCCCTTCAGCCGCTATCCAAAACCTGCCTAGGAATCCGGATTTCTGCTGCTGGTGCCTTGCCGCCAGTGCAGATACTCATCAAGGAGATGGTGGTAGCGTTCAGCGAGCTGCTCCTGGCGGCGCCTGACCCGGTAAACCGGCCAGTGAGTTTCTTCAGCCAGATACCACTCGCGGGTTTGCTGTTGCCAGGGTGAAGCTTCCCAGACACTCCGCGGCAGAATACTGAAACCCAGGCCTCGTGCCACTGCGTCCAGAGCCAGATGAACCTGATTAACTTCACTGCGCCGGGTGAGCTGGTGAAGACCACGGAATTCACCGGGAAAATTGGCGGCCATAAGCTTCCTGGCTTGCTCCTGTCCTTCCTGATGACTGATGAAGCCGAGACTCAGAAGATCCTGGAAACTGTTACCCTGAAAATCAGCCGGCACGATCACCACCAGACTTTCCTGCAAATAAAGCTCACAACTCAGCTCGGGATGTTTCTGGAGACTACTCACCAGAGCGAGATCAACCTGACGACTGAGAACCCCTTCAATAGCCTGCTGGTTATTAGTGAAGGTCATATGCAATCGCAAGCGGGGATGGTTTTTCAGATAACCCAGAGCAAAAGGGTAAAACAGAACACCGAAGGTTTCTATGCTGGCACAGCGACATTCACCACCTTCAACCAACTCCTGCTCCAGAGCATGGCGAAACTGTTCATGTTCGGCAAAGAGCCTCAAGGCATAGTCATACACCTGACGCCCGGCCTCCGTTAATTCAAAACGTTTACCCGTCCGTGCCAGAAGCGACAGACTAAAATACTCCTCCAGTTTACGAACATGCTGACTCACTCCGGGCTGAGTCATTCCCAACTTGCCCGCCGTTTGAGTAAAACTGCCTGTTTCCACCAGAGTAATAAAGGTTTTGAAAAATACTGCGTTAAACATCTGCGGATAACCCAAGTAAGAGGCTGCAACCAAGCTCCTAGGATAACAAAAAACCCCCGACCAAGGGTCAGGGGTAAAGAAAAGCACTTCAGATTTTGCCAGAAACTAGCTTTTATTCACTTCCGGGTCTTCATCATCCACGGGCATATTATCCTCGACATGAATGGGCTCCTCAGTGTCTTCACCCACCTGCTTGCGGCCCCGGTATTCAATCATGAAATACATCGCCAGACCGACACCTAGGCCCCAGGCAGCACCGTGAGTCGCCAGTACCACACCCATGATACCGGCAACCCCCATGGAAGTGGCATTGTCGATTTGTTCAACTGCTACGGCAATGCACAGATAGCCGGTGATCAGCAGGGTGATGGACAAGGCAATAGGCAACACGGGTTTGAAAAGAGTCACCAGAGGCAACATAAACAACGCAATAAAACCGACAATCCAGAAAACACTGGCGCCCGAATAAATCGTATCCATGGCTTTGCGACCATAGCGATAGCGTTCAGCAATGGTGGCCATCGCCCCGGTAAACAAAGGGCCAGCCAGACCTGGATAGGGTGCAAAAAAAGCATGAATGACATTGCGAATGCCCGTTACCAGATGCACCCGATCAACATTGACTTCAATTTTTTCATCAGGACGCAAATGATCAACACGCTTGATCAAGCTTTGACCCACGATTATATCGCCAAAGGCAATGATGTACGCGATGATAGCAGTGGGAATAGCAGCGACCAGCAGCTCAATACCTGGAAAACCAACATTGAACGGCAGGTAGGCCCAGATATCGCCCATGGCAGGTACATTGAAGCCCCACTCAACACTGGGTAGCGGATATTCGGAGACGGACCAGCCGATAAACATCGTCAGCAGCATACCGGGAACCATGCCATAGCTGGCAATCATCTTGGCCCAGCGGTGCTTTTCCGTCCAGTCACGAAAAGACAGGGAAAAGAGAACATAAACGGTCACCAGACCACCAATCCCCAAAGACAGGGGAGTTGCATAAAGACGCCCACCCTCGCTGATTTCACCACTGATGGCAGCAATACCCGCTCCCAGCAGAATACCGGCCTTGATGGAGCTGGGAATATTATTGACCAGTTTGGTTCCCAGGCGGGTTACAGCCATAAACAGAAAAATAAAAGCTACGACCAGCTGCAGCGCCACCAAAGCCCGAATAGCATCGGGACCGGCTTCATACTGGCCGATAAATAAAAGTACGACTGGAATTGCCGGGGTAATCCAGCCAGGAACAAAGGGCACACCCAGCAGAGTGGGCAGGATAAAACCGATACCGCAAACCACGACAAAGGCCAGAGCCACTTCGTAGGGCAGGCCCAGATATTGTTCCAGCAAGGGAATCATGCCCATGGCAATAACAAACATCACCAAAGCCTGAATGGTTTCTGCAACCTCCCAGCGGTAATGGATAAAAGGCAAACGGATTTTGAAAGGGCCTGCGGGCCAGTAGGGATGCTCTTCCCCGTATTTTCTTTTCAGGAGCACGTCTCTAGTTCCTTGTTTGGGTTTATGTTTTCACCTGGAACCGACGTCACTTTACTGTTTTTGTTGGTGTGATCGTTCAGCAGTTGCTTTTTACGCGGGTTCACCCAGAAAGCCTATTCGACCTTGGATTAGTAATACTTAAGGGTAAAACACCCAAAACCCATGCATTCCATTGCTACAAGGCATGACTGCTTGGTCATTATTCTTGAAAATCAATTTTTGACGGCATTATTTTCTGGGCTGTTATCCCTGTACAAATTTATTCAGGAAAATCAGGTGGGATTTGCTTTATCATAGGCAGCCGTTTTCCCCGATCGAGGAGTTCAAATGCACAGCAGGACCGAAAATTCCGCCAGCGTGGATGCCCTGGTTTCCCCTGAAGGCAGCCTGGAAGTCCTTTCCCAGCATGAAGTCAATCGCCTCAGGGACACCTCACGCAATGGTCATCACGACCTCTTGCGCCGCTGTGCCCTGGCCGTTCTTTCCTGCGGCAGTCCTCTCGACGACAGCAAGGCCCTGCTTGAACAGCACCCCAAGTTTGACATTGAAGTCCTGCAGCAGGATCGGGGAATTCGCTTGCAGCTTACCCAGGCACCCGGCGATGCTTTTGTTGATGGTGACATGATTCGTGGTATCCGCGAACACCTGTTTGCCGTATTGCGTGACCTCGTATATGTCAGCAATGAAATTGAACTCAACCCCCGCTATGACCTTAACAGCAGCGAAGGCATTACCGATGCCGTCTTTCATATCCTGCGCAATGCCCATGTTCTACGCACCAACCAGCAGCCCAACCTGGTTGTCTGCTGGGGCGGACATTCCATTTCCCGCGAAGAATATGAATACACCAAGGATGTCGGCTATCACCTGGGTCTGAGGGGACTGGATATCTGTACCGGCTGTGGCCCGGGTGCCATGAAAGGCCCCATGAAAGGAGCCAACGTTGCACATGCCAAACAGCGTATCCATCAACGTCGCTATATCGGCATCTCCGAACCCGGCATCATTGCTGCTGAAGCTCCCAACCCCATCGTCAATGAACTGGTCATTCTGCCGGATATTGAAAAGCGTTTGGAAGCTTTTGTCAGAGTGGGCCACGGTATTATTGTGTTTCCCGGCGGTGTGGGTACTGCCGAAGAAATCCTGTATTTATTGGGACTGCTCAGTAATCCCAGCAATCAGCAGCAGCCCTTTCCGGTCATTTTTACCGGCCCTGCTTCGGCTCAGGATTACTTTCACCAGATCGACCAGTTCATTCATCAGGTTTTTGGTGAGCAGATGCGGGAGCGTTACCAGATCATTATTGATGACCCGCCTGCCGTTGCCCGTGCCATGAAAGCAGGTATCAACCAGGTTACCGAGTATCGCCGTAAACAGAATGATGCTTTTTATTTCAACTGGCGATTGCAGCTAGACCTGCTCTTTCAGGAACCTTTTGATCCTACCCATGAGGCTATGTCGCAGCTGGAGCTGCACAAAAACCAGCCGACCGACCAACTGGCTGCCAACCTGAGGCGGGCTTTCTCGGGAATAGTGGCCGGTAATGTCAAGGATAAGGGGATCAGGTCGATAGAAGAAAAGGGGCCTTTTCAGATTCAAGGTGACCCGGAACTGATGCGCCCACTGGATGATCTCTTAAGAGCTTTTGTCAGCCAGGGGCGGATGAAACTGGCTGGCAGCACTTACAACCCCTGCTACCAGGTGGTCAGCTAAATAATTTGACATAAAAACCACCTGCAAACACAGCCATCTTTTTTGATAAGCTGTAAACTCTAATGCACCAAATCCGGGACAGGTTTCATACCGAGGAAGTTTAAACATGGTTGATATGACCAAAATGAAGGAGCAGGCCCTGCAACGCAAGCGTGAGCATGAGGAACGTGAGCTGCGTAAACAGATGGGAGGATCCAAATCCTCTTCACGCCGTCCTTCTTCACGCAGCGATAGCCGGGGACGCTCACGAGCAGGCGGCCGGAGCAACCCTTCAGCACAAAGAGCACTGGCGCAACAGCAAGCCCGCCCCAAAAAACGCAAGCGCTCAATCAGTCGCTGGGTACTGGATATTCTTCTGGTTCTAGGTGCTCTTCTGGTTATGGTTATTGTGCTCAACCCCTTTCGTTAAGCTTTGTAGCCCAGGCTGCTATCCACTCCTCAGCACCATCACCTGCCTGAAAGTACTGCAAAGCATCTAGGGTAAGCAGAGGCAACAACCGTTGCCCGCCCAAATCAGCAAGCTTTTCGTCCATCATCTTGCCAGCAGCACAGAAACTGTCTCCGTAGGAAGAGTCGCCCAGTGCAATAACAGCAAAAGGCTTATTAATCAGCTTCGCTGCCTGGGAGTCCAGATCCTGATAAATAGGAAGCAAGCCCTCCGGAAGCTCACCACTACCCGTGGTTGAGGTCACAATCAAGAGACTGTCTGCCTTTTCAAGCAACCCCGAGTGAGGTGTTTCTGTTACTTCCACCTGATGCCCTGCCTTCAGTGCGGCGGCTTCTGCTATTTCTGCCACTTCCGCCGCGCCCCCATAAACACTGCCTACCAAGACTTTAATGCTGGCCAAGTTAACCTCCTGTGATCATTATCCACTCTAAAACCCAGCATTTTACTCGGCTTTAACGGCTTGCATCAAGTGAAGCTAAACTAAGCAAAAAAATGCCGGCACCCCGAAGGTTCCGGCATACTTGGCAACTCTGATCCACAAACAGGTCACATGATTTCATTGATCCTTTCACGCCAGTCCTGGGTCAACTGTTGGCGTTTATGGGCATGCTCCAGCAGGGTTTTATTCAACTCGCAGAACATATCTGCACATTCCTTGCCCATGTCCATGGGGTGAGAACCTTTCTCACCTCCCCTCAAGCAGGCATGGCTCATAGCGAACCAGGTATCCCAATACTGTCGGGCCGCTTCCATTTCAGTTTCCATCATGGCTTCCATGGCCTCCACCCACTGGCGCTGAAACTCCATCATCGGCATTTGCTGCTTTTGCATCTGTTCTCTAAATGTATCAATTATGGTTTGCATTAATTTCGACCTCCGCTTTTATTGCTGTTGTTGATTAATCCATGACCCTACTCTAAGCATGGTTCCTGTTTAAGTTTTTTGCTACCAAAATTCATGAAGAAGATCATAAATTAGTCACAAAACTCCCGGCCTTGCCTGGGAACAGGCATCTTGTTAACCTTGCCATAAAAACTAGTTAACAATAGGCCGATTAATGACAAATCCTCTCTGGTATCCCTATACCCAGATGCAAAATCTGCCACCCCCTCCTCTGGTCACCAGTGGCAAGGGAGCTTGGCTCCATCTGGCTGATGGCCGACAACTTCTGGATGCAACCAGTGCCTGGTGGTGCCTGATCCATGGCTATCGTCATCCCAGGTTGGATGCAGCCTTGCATGAGCAAATTGATCAGCTAAGCCATGTCATGTTGGGTGGTCTGACTCATACCCCAGCCCAGGAGTTGGCTGAAAAGCTGGTTGCTATAACACCCCAGGGTTTGGATCGGGTTTTCTTCAGCGACAGTGGCTCGGTTGGCATAGAGGTGGCCATGAAAATGGCCGTTCAATACCAGCTGCAAAGAGGAGAAACCCAGCGCACACGTCTACTCTCGGTGATGCGTGCCTACCACGGAGATACCAGTGGTTGCATGGCACTCTGTGACCCCGAAGAAGGTATGCATCAGCTATTTTCCGGTTGGTTGCAACCCCACCATTTTGCCGCAGCGCCCCGTGCAGGCTTCCAGGCTCCAGCCGATGATCCTGTGCTCCTTGAAGACATCAGGTTGCTGCAAGCCAGCTTCGCCCAACACCATCAATCCCTGGCCGCCTTTATTGTTGAACCTTTATTGCAGGCAGCTGGTGGTTTCAATATGTATTCCCCTTTCTGGCTGCAGGAAGTGCGTCGTCTTTGTGATCTGTATGGTGTGCTCTTGATTTTTGATGAAATAGCCACCGGCTTTGGCCGCACCGGCAGTCTTTTTGCGTGCGATCAGGCCGATGTTAGTCCGGATATCATGGTGCTTTCCAAAGGACTGACCGGAGGCTACCTGGGTCTGGCTGCAACCCTGGCCAGCGAAGAGGTTTTCCGTGGTTTTTATGGTGGCCCAGAAAAAGCCTTCATGCATGGCCCCACTTTCATGGGTAACCCTCTGGCCTGTCGCGCCGCCCTGGCCAGCATTCAGGTTTTCGAAGAGGACAACTACCTGGAAAGAATTCAACAGCTCAACAGGGTGCTGCATGATGAGCTGGATGATTTTTCCGTACCTGGCATTCGCGCAACCCGAGTCTTGGGGGTGACCGGTGTGATTGAGGTTGAACAGCAGGAAATGCTGGAAGGTCTGAGCAGCTATGCGCTGGAACAAGGTGTCTGGTTACGGCCCTTCGGTCGTTATGCCTACACCATGCCCAGCTATGTCATCAGTGAACAGGAACTGCGCCGCATCACTCAGGTGATGAAGGCTTATTTTCTTCAAACTGGGTAACCAGTGGCTGCCAGGTGTCTGGGAAATCCGGCCATAAAGAGGTTCCGTCAGCCTTGTGCAGCCAGGCCTGAATGGCTTCAGGAGAGGCTGGTCGTGCCAACCAGAATCCTTGGCAAACCGGGCTCCCCAAACCCTGTAATAGAGTCGCCTGGGCCTGGGTTTCCACGCCTTCAGCAACAATCTGCAAGCCCATAGCCTGGGCCATACCGATAATGGCCCTAACCAGCTGCCCATCCTCGCGGTTTTCCGGCAGTTCACGCACAAAGCTGGCATCAATTTTTATGGTACTCAGAGGCAGTTTACGCAGATAAGACAGGGAGGAATAACCCGTGCCAAAATCATCAATGGAGATCTGCACACCGCCTGCATGCAGGTCTTTCAACAGCTTGTGCTGGATGTCTTCCTCTGTCAGCACCAGGCAGCTTTCCGTCAGCTCCAACTCTATGAGAGCAGGTTCAAGATGATAGTCCTGCAAACGGGCAAAAAGGCGTTGAGCAAATTGGGCGTCCACCAACTGGCGGGCCGATACATTGATGGAAACAGGAGGAACGCAACAAGTGATTTTCTGCCAGGCAACCAGTTGCTGACAGACCTCATCAATCACCCAGTCGCCCAGGCTCTCAATCAGGCCCAGCCTCTCCGCCAGGGGGATAAACTCAGCCGGCGAGACTTCACCCAGCTCCGGATCCTGCCAGCGTAGCAAAGCTTCCATGCCCACCCATTTGCGGGTGGCGACATCAATTTTGGGCTGATAGGCAATATAAAGAGTCTGGTTTTCCAGCGCTTTGCGCAGTCCATGTTCCACGGCCAAATCAGTATAATTGCGCTCGCCCATGACCGCATTGTAGAAACAATAGTTATTGCGGCCGGTTTCTTTAGCGCGGTACATGGCCGTATCGGCATGCTTCAAAAGGCTTTCGGCTGTATCTCCGTCATCAGGATAAACACTGATACCAATACTGGTTGAGACCACCAGGGTTTTCTGCATGATTGTCAGGGGCTGAATGAGAGCCGTGATCAAGCGTGAAGCTTCAGTCTCCAGCAAATGCAGGGTTTCCACCTCCGGCACCAAAACGGTGAACTCATCACCACCCAGACGAGCCACCGAGTCACCATCATTAATATTGGCTTCCAGGCGTCGGGCCACTTCTTTCAAAACCTCATCACCAGCCTGATGACCCAGAGTGTCATTGATCCGTTTAAACAAATCCAGATCCAGAAAAAGCACAGCCATCTTATGCTGGTGGCGCTTTGCCGAGGCCAAGGACAGGTCCAGCCGATCCAGAAGCAAGCGCCGGTTGGCCAGACCAGTCAGCTCATCATAATAAGCCAGGCTGTGTATCTGCTCTTCTTTGCGCTTACGATCTGTAATATCACTAAAAATGGCTGCAAATTGTAAAATCTCGCCTTCCAGATCACGAATTGCGGTGATCGTCAGCCATTCAGCATAAATTTCCCCATTTTTACGACGGTTCCAGATTTCGCCCTGCCAGTAACCCTGGGCTTTCAGATTACTCCACATATCCTTGTAAAAATCTTCGCCATGCAAGCCGGAACTTACCAAGGCGGGGGTCTGGCCTATGGCTTCTTCCGCGCTGTAACCGGTCAGGGTGGTGAAGCTGGGATTGACGGCCTGAATCACCCCGTTGGGGTCGGTAATCACGATTCCGTCCAACGAGGTTTCAATGACTTTCTGTGCCAACAGGAGGTGTTCCTGTGAAGCCTTGAGGGCATAATCACGGGCCTCTATGGCAGCACGCAGTTGGTTGACGTACTCATACTCAATACTGGCCAGGATGTCATTGAACGAGAGCAACCCACAGAGTTTGTCCAGCGGCTCTCCCTCTGCATCGCACTCAAGAACACCCAGGTGGCGGAAACCCTTTTCCCTGAGCAGATCAACGGCCTTGAGCAGGCTCATGCTGCGCGGTACACAAAGCAGCTCATTGTGCACCACTTCCTGTAGAGCCGCGGCAGGTAGCTCCTCTGCCAGCAAACTGATCAGATCCCGCTCGGTTATAATCCCCGGTGGCTGCCCACGACCCCGTTCCACGATGGCAGCCTCTGTACCTGTTTCACGCAAACGAGTGACCGCTTCAGCAATACTCAGGCTGGCATAGAGTCGCAAAGGAGCGGCATGCACGCTGGAACCCACATTGCGCATCAGGAGATAGTTTTCCACACCCTGATGGCGGACAATATCCGACTGGGTCAACATCCCCAGAGGTTTTGCATCAGCACCCATAACCAGCAGGCGTCGCATACGCTTGCTTTTCATCAGGGATGCGGCCTGACTCAAAAGGGTGTCATGCGGGACATGGATGACGGGGGAACTCATCAGCTGACGAATAGGGGTTCGCAACAGATCAGGCTGACCGAAGTCCAGCCTGCGGGTGTCGCCTTCACTCCAGATACCCAGAAGCTCTTGATTCTGAACAACCAGAATACAGCTGACCGAAGCCTTACGCATACGCCTGGCAACATCTGCCAGTGGCAGCTCCGGCTCACAGGTTAATAAGCCACTGTTAACCAGTCCCCCAACCTGGGGATCATCGCCCAGCTTGATGGCGGACATGTTATGATCTGTAGAATCCACTAGTTTCAACAATTAACTCCATCAGCCCCTAAAAACAAACAGCTACTAATCTTCCGGCTCAAGCAAGGAAACCAGCAGATTGCGTACCTGACTGACCTCAAAGGGCTTGTCACAAATGGCTGACACCCCGGCCTGGCGAACCGAGGCGAGGCGGGACTCATCTTCTGAGGTCACCATCATGATAGGAATGTGTGAGTAGTCCGCTGATTGACGGATATGATTGACCAATGCCTCACCATCCATCACTGGCATATTATAGTCGGTCACAACCAGATCATAGGCTCCGTCCTGCAGTTGCTTGATACCTTCACTGCCATCCACAGCCTCATCAATATGCTCTACACCGATCTGCTGTAAAACACGGGTCAGGTGCTTTCTGGCCATACGCGAGTCATCCACAACCAGCACTCTCAGGGTGGTAATGTCATAAAGCTCCAGCTCCACCTCTTCATGCATCAGGTATTCCAGAGTGGCTACCAGAGCCCTTTTCAAATCATTACGATCAAAAGGCTTGGGCAGCAATGCCAGAACCCCGGCCTGGCGCACTGCTTCCAGATTCTCCCGTTTCTGCTCACTGGATACCACCATCTTGGCCACTTCCGACAGGCGGGCATCTTTCTGCATCAGGGCAAAAAGCTCATGAGCATCGGCATCAGGAAGATAGAGACTGGAAATGATCAGGTCAGGAATAAAAACCCGCATCCGAGTCAGAGCCTCCCGCGCACTGCTTACAGTTTCCAGTGTTTTGATGCCTTGTTCGGACAGTTGTTGTTGGATGACCCGGCGCTGCATGGCCGAGGGCTCAACGAGCAAAATACCCAAATCATCAAGGGACAGGCGGCTAGTCACTTCCATTTACGGGGCTCCTGGTGGAAAGGTCAAGTATTATTGGAATATCTAGTGTTTTCGGGGTTTTCCGGGAAGTCCGGGCTGATAGATATCATCACGATAAATCAAACGCTTGGGTTCGGGGCGATCAGGACTCAGGCTGAACACCGCCTCACGCAAACGAAACAGCCTCTGACCCTGGCTGCGGGCCATCTGTACCTGCACTTCACGGGGCAAGGGCGGCAGGCGCAAAGCTTTGCGGTCTTCGGTCCAGAAGGTTGCCTTGTCCAGCATCAGGCTCAGGAGGTTACGCTGGTTGGTTTTCAGCTCGGCAATCAAGGTCAAAGCGATCAATTGCCTGGCTCGTTTTATTTTTGCTAAGCGTGTCATGGCCATAAAAGCGGTATACCCTTCGTTGTCGTCTTTGACTATGATAAACCTTCAGAGGGATAGAGTCAGCGCCAATTTCAACTTTAAAGTGCTACAAAGCGTCACAAAAGATTGATGAAGTGGTATAGGCTAAGCGGGTTAGTCGCGCTAAGATGACATACGAAGTACTTGTTACTACTACTTAAATCAAAGCAAGTATTCGCAATAATCAAGATAATAGCAGTCTAGCTAAACTGCACTCGGGATATATTCATGGAACCTTTGTCAGACGAAGATCTTATGCTGAGCACCCCGACTCCTGAGGAGCTGGGGCTCACTTTTCGTGAAGAAGAAAACGGCGACTTCTGGGCTACCTATGAACCCACAGGCATCGCCCAGCCCATCGAAGCTGAACAGTTTCCCCAGGTCATGGAATTGGCCGGCTTTTCACCTCAGGAATATCCCGTTGAATCTGCTGCTTTATCGATACTACTGGATGCCATGCGCCGAGGGGAAAGTTGCGACCAGCGCCTGGGTGGCCCCATTGATGCTTTACCGGAAGTTTTTGCCAGCCCCAACCAGATGCTGGCTGGAGTTGTCGTTCACCCACCCCAGGGTAAAGGCCAAGACCTGACCCGCGAAGCTCTGGATGCAGCTCTGAAACAATCCAAAATTGTGCGTGGACTTCTTGAGGACAGCCTCAACGAGCTGACCAGCGAAGCCATGCAAAAACAGCTGAGAGAAAGCCAAAAGCCTGTTTGTATGGTCGTTGCTTACGGCGAATCCGCTTACGATGGCACTGATGCCTGGCTGGAAACCCTGATTGAAGACATTGCCGACCGTCGCCCCCAGATGGATGACGAGGGCAATGTCAATTTTCTGGAGCTGGGTGATTTTCCCCATGTGGAAGCCGACCAGGCATTGGTCAGACGCCACCCACCCACGGACGGCAAATCCGGCTGGACAGTCACTGGACGGACAGTCAAAGGGCGTAACGGCAAGGACCTGACCCTCAAACCCAAAAATGACAGTGTCAAGCTGGCCGAAGGCGATGAAGATTTATTGTTATCCTCCATGGCAGGCATGCCGGTCGTTCATGACAAGGGCGCCCAGGTCGAGCAGGTACTCAAGGTTGAACAGGTAGGCCTTAAAACCGGTCACATCCGCTTTGATGGCAGCGTGCATGTCAAGGGCAATGTCGACCCGGGCATGAAAATCGAGGTCAGCGGCGACGTGAAAGTGGGAGGTTTAGTCGAGGCCGCCTACATCAAAGCAGGCGGCGCCATAGAAATTGGTGGCGGCGTCATCGGTCGCAAAAAATCTGAGAAAGAGAAACAACCCGACATTCAAAAAACCGATGATGAAAAAGGCAAGGTCAATGATGCCTACCTCAAGGCTGGCACCCAGATCAAGGCACGCTTCATTCAGGAGGCTAAGGTTGAAGCCGACCAGGAAATCATTGTCCAGAAGCAGATACTGCACTCGGAAGTCACTGCCGGTATAAAAATCATGATGCCGGGCCGTGGCACCATAGTCGGTGGTGTGGCCCGAGCCAAAGAAATCATCGATGTGGGTATTTCCGGCGCCATGGCCAATGTCCCCACCAAGCTGATTGCCGGGGAAACTGACGACATCAAGCAAAAAATCACCACGGTCAACAACAACCTCAAACAACTGGATTTGCAGCGCCAGCAATTGATGGATGTGATTGCCAAAATCAAGAAGCTGCGCAAACCCATCAGTGAAGAAAAGAAGCAACAGATTCTAAAAGCCAGAGACGGCCTCAAGAACCGTGAAAACTCACTTTATGACGAAATGGCTGAACTGGAAAAAGAACTCAAGGATCGCCAGTCAGCGCGTGTCCAGGTTCGCGTCACCTGCTATCCCGGCACTGCGATTCACCTGGGTGAAGATGAATTTTCACCCCGCAACGACTTGGGTAAGGTGACCTTTGTATTACGTGATGGCGAAATTATCATGCGCTAATGGGGTAGCTGCCAGTTGATGGGAACCTGCCCCTGCTGCTCCAGCCAGGCATTAGCCTGGGAAAAATGCCGACACCCCAAGAAGCCGCGATGTGCTGATAAGGGTGAAGGGTGAGGCGCTTCCAACACCAGGTGCTTGCTCCTGTCGACAAAACCTGCCTTTTTACGTGCATAACCACCCCAGAGCAAAAACACCAGACCTCTGGGCTGCTCGTTCAGCAAATGGATCACCCGGTCAGTAAAAACTTCCCAGCCCTTGCCTTGATGCGATCCGGCATTTCCAGCTTCGACCGTCAAAACCGCATTCAGCAGTAAAACCCCCTGCTCAGCCCAAGACTGCAAACAACCATGTCCAGGGGGCTGAATACCTAGATCACTCTGCAGCTCCTTATACATATTTTGCAGTGACGGCGGCACCTTGACTCCTGGCTGCACGGAAAAACTAAGGCCATGAGCCTGGTTGGGGCCGTGGTAAGGGTCCTGTCCCAGAATCACAACTTTCACCTGGGACAAAGGCGTCTGCCAGAAAGCATTGAACCAGTTGGAGGAATGTGGATAAATCAGTTTGCCCTGGGCCTTCTCCTGGCGCAGATAGTCTCTTAACTGCTGCATATACGGCTGCTGAAATTCACCGCCCAGATATTGCATCCAGTCATCCGGCAAAGGCCGCTTTTCGGTCATGCCAGGCCTCGCTGTGACAACACCCTCTCTACCGTATCGACAGTCACCTGGGTCTGGGGATCGATTTCCAGATTCACCGGAGTACCCTCCGGCATAGTGCCAAAGGTAGTGGCACGGCGGGTTTCGGGAATCAGGTAAACACTGAAGCGATCCGTCTCCACTTCGCCCACTGTCAGACTGCAACCATTCAGCCCGATATAGCCCTTGGGAAAGATGTACTTCATCCACTGATCCGGCACCGTGAATTCCAGACGCAGGTTATTTTCATCCAACTCCTGACGTGAGGTCAGCCTGACCTGATCAATGACATGCCCGGACATCAGATGGCCACCAATCTCATCAGAAAAACGCGCAGCTCTTTCATAATTGACTTCGTCACCCTGGTTTAAACCACCCAGATTGGTGGTGCGCAAAGTTTCAATCATGGCATCAAAATAGACTGCCTGTTCATCCCAGTGGGTCACCGTCAGGCAAACGCCGTTGATGGCCACACTGCCACCCACCTGCAAACCTGTACGTGTTTCCTGGGGCAGACCAAGGCCCAGTGTGGCGAGGTTGTTTTTTGCTTCCAGATGGGCTACTTCCGCAACACCCTGTACGATTCCGGTAAACATTGAAGAGCTATCCTTTTGCAGTCAGCAGGTCTTTTTTCAGTAGGTGCACCCGATCACAGCCAAAGTAGAGCTGATCTTTCCAGAGCAGTGAGGGAGCACCGAATGCACCTCGGGCAATGGCCTGGTCGGTCAAATCCTTCAAAGCGGCTTTGGCTGTATCCTCACCTGCCAGGGCTGCAATTTCTGTACCCAGAATTTCTTCCGCCACTTCCGGCAAGCCCACATCTCTGCCCTGCCCCCAGTAGCTGTCAAACAGATTCAGTGAAAGCGCCGCCCGTTGCTCCATCGGGAGGGCCGCCAAGGCACGCTGAACCTTTAAAGTGTTGGTGGGGAAAACTTCAGGCAGTGTGTAGGGAACCTGATAAGCAGCTGCCAAGCGAGGCAAATCTTCCTGAAACATATAGCGTTTTTTGGCTTCCAGGCTCAGGGGGGCGTTGTTACCGACCTGTTTGAACAAACCACCCAGAAAGATCGGTAGCCAGTTTACCTGCGCCCCTGTTTCCGCTTCCAGGTCAGCCAATTGAACCGCTGCCATATAGCTGTATGGACTGACGATGTCATAATAAAAATCCACTTGTTCGCTCATTGCGTTAACCTCTTAATCAATTTCCGGCTGTTCACCGGTTAAAATAACATGTGCTTCCAGCAAGGCTCTGACTTGATCTTCAGCACGACCGGGATCCAGACCCAGTAAATCCAGAGCCTCACGGCGGGTTTGCTGCCAGGAATCCACGTCATCATACAATTCGGCAGCTTCCAGCAACTGAAAACTGACTTCCTTTTCAGCGGCATCAAATAATTTGACCAACCAGGTTTCCTGAGGATGCAGGGAGTCGACATAATAAGCATCATCCTGCTGATCATATTGCAGCTCACGAATCACCTCATCAGCAGCATAGCCTTGCAAATCCAGATCCAGCTCACTAACTCTCAAGAGGCTGGCTTCATCTTCCTCCCAGCTTTCATCCGGCTGTATCAGGGCCTGTTTGATGCGGCCATCCGGCAAAGACCAGGCAATGGTGACCGGAAAGCTATCTTCATCATCGGCAGCAGCTTCCAGGGCGATAAATGTGGGTAGGCTCATGATGAATTTCCCGTTATAAAAGAGTCAGGCAGGTTGAACAGACGCTGGGCATTGTGGCTGGTTTCCCAGGCCAGTTGCCGGGGTTCCACTTGCCTCAGCTCCGCAACTTTTGTCACCACCCAGGGCAGCAGGCCTGGTTCATTACGCCCTTTTTTGGGCTTGGGGCGCGCTGTACGAGGCAAAAGCCAGGGTGCATCGGTTTCCAGCAGTAGTCGATCAGCAGGCACTGAGGGCAATAAAGGCCAGAGAGAGGTGCCGCGCCTTTCATCACAGACCCAGCCGGTAAAACCGACATGCATATCCAGATCAAGGTAACCAAAGAGGGTCGCCTTTTCTCCCGTAAAACAGTGTACAACACCACCGGGAATCGAGTCTCGCCAGCTGTGCAGAATATCCAGCATCCGCTCACCAGCTTCACGCTCATGGATGAACAAGGGTTTTCCTGCTTCCGCTGCCAGTTCCAGCTGGGCCTCAAAAGCTTTTTCCTGTTCCGCTGGGGTGGAAAAATTACGATTGAAATCCAGACCGGTTTCACCGGCGGCTACCACCAGAGGCTCCCGTAAAAGGGCTGCCACCTGACTGGCCACCTGGGCTGACCAGTCCGAGGCCTGATGAGGATGCACACCTGCCGTCGAACGCAACCAGCTGGAATGCTTCTCGGCCAATTTCAGTGATTGCTCACTGACCTCAACATCCGTACCGGTCAGCAGCATCCCGGTCAGTCCGGCAGCCTGGGCACGTTCCAGGACTTCTTCAAGATCTCCGGCAAAGGCCTTGTCAACCAGATTAACGCCGATATCGATCAGGGGCGAGAGAGGCTCAGCAAAGGGAGAAGCCAACATGAAATAATTAACCTTATGAAAAGTAGTCAAACTAGCAATTTTTCTCTAGTATGTCAGAAAATTTCAGTGAAAAAAGTACCCGATAAACACAAGAGGAATTGCCCATGGCTGGGGTTTTAGACAGTGTTGATTCAAGAACGCGCCTGGTAGGTGCCAACCGGCTGGAACTGTTAATGTTCAAGCTGCACACCAACCAGCTTTTTGCCATCAATGTCTTCAAAGTTCAGGAAGTACTGCGCCTACCCAAACTGACCAGCCTCCCCGGCCACCACCCTCATGTTGTCGGTGTTGCGCATCTGCGCGGCCAGGCCGTTTCAGTAATCAACCTGGCACAGGCAGTTGGCATGCCACCCCTGGAACCGACTCCGGAAAGCAACCTGATTGTCACTGAATACAACTCCACCGTACAGGCTTTTCTGGTGGGCAGTGTCGAGCGTATTGTTAACCTCAACTGGGAAGACATCATGCCGCCACCCCGCACCAGCGGACGTCAGCATTACTTGACTGCCATCACCCGCCTGGAAGACAGGATCATTGAAATTATTGATGTCGAAAAAGTACTGGCCGAAATCAACCCCTACAGCATTGCTCTGGACCCTTCCCAACTGGAGGAAGAAATCGTCAAGGCCGCTCAAGGTATGGAGATTCTGATGGTGGATGATTCCCCCACCGCCATCACCCAGGTTCGCCAGACCCTGGAACCCTTGGGCATCATTCTCCACACCGCCACCAACGGCAAAAAAGGCCTGCAGCAACTGCAAGCCTGGGCCGATGCCGGTGAAGATGTACCCAACAAACTCTTGATGCTGATTACCGATGCCGAAATGCCAGAAATGGACGGCTACAGCCTCACTACTGCCGTACGCGAAGACAAACGCCTAACCGATACCTTTGTCGTGCTGCATACTTCCATGTCCGGTAACTTCAACAAGGCCATGGTTCAAAAAGTCGGTTGCGACGACTTTCTTTCTAAATTCCAACCCAAACTACTGGCTGAGCTGGTAGAGCGCCGGGTTCGACATAAAGCAGGATTACCCGCTCCCCAATGACCCTTTTACGTTTTGAAAATCTGCATTTAGCCTATAGTCACACCCCCCTGCTCAACGACGCCACGCTCATCCTCGAAGAGGGTGAGCGGGTTGCTCTGTTGGGCCGCAATGGTGCCGGTAAATCCTCTCTGCTGAAATTGGTAGCCGGTGAGATACAACCGGACGGTGGCAGTCTCTGGCGCAAGCCTGGCCTTAAAATCGGCACCCTGCCACAGGTGCTGCCTGCCGCTGATGACCGCGATGTCTTTGAGGTCGTTGCCGAAGGTCTGGCCGAAGCTGGCCGCCTGTTGGAAGAGTTCCACCATATTACCCACCTGCCCCCGGATCAGGTTGATCTCAAACGCATGGATGAGTTGCAGCATGAGCTGGATGCTTGTAACGGCTGGGCACTTAGCCAGCGGGTAGAACAACTCCTGAAACGTCTGCACCTGGAAGGTGAGACCAAAATGTCATCTCTCTCCGGTGGTTGGCGGCGCAGGGTCGCTTTGGCCCAGGCCCTGGTCAGTGAACCGGATCTATTGCTTCTGGATGAGCCCACCAACCATCTGGATATTGAAACCATTCAATGGCTGGAAGAACAAATCAAAAGCTTTCCCGGTGCCGTTCTGCTGATTACCCATGATCGAACCTTCATGCAGAATATTGCCACCCGTATGCTGGAACTGGATCTGGGGGAAATCACCAGCTGGGAAGGTCGTTACCTGGATTTCCTGGACTTTAAGGCTCATCAGTTGGAAGTGGAAGCCCGTCATCAGGCTGCCTTTGACAAGAAGCTCGCCCAGGAGGAAGTCTGGATTCGCCAGGGCATCAAAGCCCGACGTACCCGCAACGAAGGTCGGGTGAGAGCTTTGAAAGAACTGCGCAAGCAACGATCCGAACGCCTGCAACGCCAGGGCAAGGCGGATATCCAGCTGGAAACGGCAGATCAATCCGGCAAGCTGGTGGTCGAGTTGGAAAATGCCAGTTTCAGCTATGGCGACACCCCCATTGTCAGCAACCTCACCACCCGCATTCAACGCGGCGACAAAATTGGCCTGCTGGGTCGTAATGGTGCCGGTAAAACGACATTGCTTAAAATGCTTTTGGGTGACCTGGAGCCCCAGGAAGGTGAAGTCAAGCGCGGTACCAAGCTGGAAGTAGCCTACTTTGATCAGCTTCGTGGCCAGCTCGACCCTTCCAAAAACCTGCTCGACAACCTGGCCGAAGGCCGCACCAGTGTCACTATCAACGGTCGTGACAAGCATGTCATGGGTTACCTTCAGGACTTTCTGTTCACCCCGGAACGTGCCCGCCAGCCAGTCAGTGCCTTGTCTGGTGGCGAACAGAACCGACTCTTGCTGGCCAAACTGTTTGCCAAGCCTGCGAACCTGCTGGTCATGGACGAACCCACCAACGACCTGGATCTGGAAACTCTGGAGTTGTTGGAAGAGCTCCTGCTTAACTACGAAGGAACACTGCTGCTGGTCAGCCACGACCGAACCTTCCTGGACAGCGTGGTCACCGGAATTCTGGCATTTGAAGACCAGGGGCTGGTGCGTGAATACGTGGGTGGCTATCAGGACTGGATTCGCCAGGGTGGTCGTTTTCCAACCCCCGAGAAATCACCAGCGCGCTTGAAAACAGCCGGAAAAGTGGCAGCCACTCACGAAGCACCGGGTATTGAAGAGAAAAAACCGGCCCGCAAACTCAGCTATAAACTGCAACGTGAGCTGGAACTGCTGCCGGGGGAAATTGAAACTCTGGAAAGCCAGATAGCTGAACTGGAAACCACCCTCAGCCATCCGGACTTTTATCAGCAGGATGCCGACAAGGTGGCCAAAACCGTTCAGCAAATGGAAAAACTACAGCAGGGTCTGGAAGAAAAGATGCAGCGCTGGATGGAGCTGGAAGCCGACTAGATGAATCGCCAGCCCTTGCAAAATCAGACGGTCACGCTTTCCACCGGTCGCTTGCTGTTGTTTTCACTGATTTTTATCAGCCTGACACTTGCTGGCCTTTATCTGGTCTACGCCTCTTTTGCCGACCAGACCCTTAGTTTTGACGGGCGTCTTCTCGAGCCGCCAGCCCTGCTTTCTGCACTGGGACTACTGCTGGTGTATTTTGTTGCCGATGGATTGAGGCTGTACTTCACCCTCAAGGCTCTGGGCTACAGCATCAGCCTGCAGGCGTTGTTCAAGCTGGTTTTCATCAACCTGTTTTTCTCCAATGTCACCCCTTTGGCAACCGGGGGTGGTTTTGCCCAAATCTGGTATTTACAAAAGCAAGGTATTCCCCTGGGAAGAGCCACTGCAGCCACCACCCTGAGAACCCTCCTGGCTGTTTTTTTCATCTTTGGCCTGGCTCCCTTTTTTCTGCTTTTTTTGCCCGCACTACAGGGCGAGAGCCTGATCAGCAACCTGGGACAGACTCTGGCTTTTTTCATCTTTCTCTATCTGGGCTTTTTCACCTTGCTGCTATTGCGTAGCCATTGGCTTATTCCTCCATTGGATGCATTGCTTTGGTTGTTGAAGAATTTCACCCTGATCAGCCCCCAGCGCCAAAGGGTATGGCAGTTCAAACTGCGCAGGGAAATGCTGCGCTTTGCTTTCAGCTTCCAGTGTTATCTGAAAGGTCCGCCGTTGTGGATTGCTCTATCGATTTTTTTTACGGCCCTGTTTCTACTCAGCCTTTTCAGTTTTCCGGCACTTTTACTCTATTTTCTGGATTATGAAGTGGATTATCTAACCACTTTGGGGCTTTTGGTCGTTACGACTTTTATCATGTATTTCGCACCCACCCCCGGTGCTTCAGGTATCTCGGAAGGGGTTTTCGGAAGTTTTTTCAGTGGCCTGGTGTCTGGTGGTCACTTGCTTCTGGTGATTCTGGCCTGGCGCTTTCTGACCATTTATCTGGGAATGCTGATTGGTCTGGGGGTTTTACAAAAAGACCTGATTCAACGCTGGAAATCTGTGCCATGAAATATCGCCGCCCTCTGAAAATCCTGTTTTACTGCAACCTGGTGCTGGTTATCGGCCTTCTGGGCTACAAAGCCTATCTCAACTACTTTTTACCGGATTTTGAAGCCGAACATCAGATACAGCTGGACCGCATCGAAAGTCGCTTGCAAGGCAGGGAAGACTTTACATTTGCCGTAGTGGGCAACATCAACAACTCTATTGGTATCTTTGAAAAACAACTGATACCGCGTATTAATGCCAGTGGTGCTGACTTCCTGATTTCCGCAGGCAATGCTGTCAGCGGGGGTGGAGAAGACAAATACCAGGCCCTTTATGGCAGCCTGCAGGCATTGGAAATCCCCTACCTGCTGACTTTTGGCGATCAGGAGCAGGAAGACTTTGGCAGCTATCGTTTTTACGAACATTTTGGCCCCCACTATTTCAGTTTTCTCCTGGCCAGCAAGCGCTTTACCTTTCTGGATACCACCGGCAAAACACCCTGGCGCTGGCAGCTGCGCTGGTTGCAAGACTTGCTTCGCCAGGACGAAGCCACAGAACACTTTCTGTTTACTGGTCACCCCGTATGGGCTGAAAAAAAAGGTTTTCTGACAGATAGCATTGATCCACTGCAGCCCGAGGCTTTTCGTCAGCAACTATTGAAAAGCATCGAAAACCAGGATATCAATTGGGTTTTTTCCACCCAGAAACGGGGGTATTCCGAGCATCAACTGGGCAACAGCCAGTTTCTGGCCACAGGAGGGGCCGGTGGCCTGCTGTTGAAGGATGACTTTCACCATTTTCTCCTGGTTGAGGTAAAAGACGGGCAGGTGACCACCCAGCTGGAAAAGCTGGATACCAGTCAGCACCCTTTTTTCAAAACGTTGGAAAGCTTCTGGTTTTTTGTCTATTCACTGTTTTATGTCAGCTATCTGAACTTTATTCTGCTGGTCAGTCTCTTTATTCTTGCAACCATCAAGCTTTACACACTGGTCTTCCGTGACCGCAACTACTACCCCAATTATGATCTGGACCCCACTCCCTGGCTAAAGAAAAACCTGCGGGTGGCCATGTTCACCAACAACTATCTACCCTTTATCGGCGGCGTACCTCTGTCCATACAGCGCCTTAAAAAAGGTCTTCAGGAGGCAGGGAACAGTGTACTGGTGGTCGCTCCACGTTACCGGGATCAGCCAGAGAAAGAACCCCACGTGCTGCGAATTCCCTCTCTATTCAAGATGGGAGCCAAAAGTGAATTCCGCCTGGCCAATATTTTCCTGCCGCGTATTTTCAAACGTATCAAGGCTTTTGTTCCCGATATTATTCACCTGCATCATCCTTTCTGGCTGGGATCTCTGGGCCTCTTCATTGCACGTCGCCTCAAGGTTCCGGCGGTTTACACCTACCACACCCGGTTAGAACACTATGCACATTTCGTTCCCCTGCCGGGCCTGCTGTTTCGCAACCTGATTTCACATGCACTGATCCGCCGTTTTGCCAACAAGTGCGATGCCATTATCGTACCCACCTACTCCACGGAAGAATACCTGCGCATGATCGGGGTCAAAAAGCCCACCTACGTGCAACCCACCGGGATTGATTACGCGGGTTTCCAGCAGAGAAATGAGGATGAAATTGCCAGAATCAGACAACAAATGGGCCTGGGTGAAGAACGTATACTGATCAGTGTTTCCCGCCTGTCCAACGAAAAGAACATTGACTTTATGATTGATGCTGTCGCCCAGCTTAAACAGCAATGTCAGCTACCTTTTCGCTTGCTGATGCTGGGCGATGGCCACCAGCGCCAGCGTTTACAAAAACGCCTGGACGAACTGGAACTGAATGACTGCTTTACTCTGGTCGGTGCCGTTCCCCCTGAGCAGATGAGCAGCTGGTATCAACTGGCTGACCTTTTTGTTTTTGCTTCCAAATCGGAAACCCAGGGTATGGTCATTCTGGAGGCCATGGCCGCAGGATTGCCCGTGGTCGCAGTGCGCTCCAGTGGTATCGATGATGTTGTTCAGGAAGGCTACAATGGTTATAAAACTCCCGAACGCCTGGATCTGTGGCAACAAAAAGTTCAGGAAATAATTGAAAATCAAGACAAAAGGACTGAGCTGGCAGGAAATGCCCTGAAAACAGCCAGGCAGAACTCCATTCCTGTTTTTGCCGAACATATCAAGGGCATCTACAGCGAAGTGCTGGCAAGCAAAAAGGCTCAAAGGTAAATTCTTTGGCTACTGCAACCTGGCAGGCTCAACCTTATTTGTTTACCCTCCCCAGATGACTCTTACCTGGATAGCCGGTCAACTGGCTGGGTTGGTGGCCCTGGTCTTTTGCATGGCAGGCTTTGCCAGCAAGCAGGATGACCGCCTGCTGGTTCTGCTGATTTCTGCCAATGTGGCCTTTGCCCTGCAGTTTGTCTTTTTTCAAAGTTGGACTGCCGCAGCTCTAACCCTGTTGGTGATTGTCCGAATTCTTCTGGCCAGGCGTCATCAGGGCAATCGACTGTTGATGACCCTGTTGCTGCTGGCCAATTTTATGGCTGCGGCCCTGACCTGGCAAAGCTGGATCGACCTATTGCCCCTCATGGCAGCAACCCTGGGGACTCTGGGTATGTTTCTGCTGCGCGGGATTCCCTTGCGTATCCTGCTGGGGATGGCTGCTTTTTGCTGGTTGCTGAATAACCTGCTGATCGGGTCTTTTGGTGGCAGCCTTGCCGAGGGACTGATTCTGGTGACAAATGCTTTTACCATCTGGCGTTTGGTAAAACTGCAAAAAGACCAGCCAATAGCTTAAAACTGCTTGATCCATTGTTTTTGAGCACGGCTGCGCCGAGCATCCGCAAGAAATTCGATAATCTTATCCCGGGCCTGGGCAAAGCTTTTGCACTCCGCTGGAAAAACCTTTTCACAGAAAAGCAAATGATAGCCCAGAGGTGAACGCAGTGGTTGGCTGATATGGCCTTCCGGCATACGAAAAAGCACCCGATCCAGTTCATCATAAAGTAAGCCCGGTGGCACCTTGCCCAGTTGCCCTCCTTCCACAGCAGTCGGACATTGCGAATATTGCAACGCCAACTCACCAAAATTGCTGCCCTTCTCATCCAACTGGGCAAGAAGAGTGTCCATCTGTCTCAACACTTTCAGTTCACCGGCATTCCCCATACCATCATTTACAGTAATCAACAGATGGCGGGGCTGGCGTTTTTCCGGCAAAGCAAACTTCTCTGGAAAGACCACTTCTACTCTCTCAGTTCTCAAGTAACCAATAGTTCATGGGTATGACTGTTTTTTAGAAATGTTGATTAATGACATTGTTTACGATGCCAGTCATCCGGCAGGATGGGCCTGTATTCAAGACCCCACGCCCAAAGAAGCCAGATTTCTGGAACGCCAGGGTTTTGAAGTGCTCAACCTGAGCCATCAGGACTGCCTGAATGCTGTATTAACCGAGGTCAATGCCCATGCCTGACATCACGCCCACTCTGAGACTGCAACACTATGATTTACCAGCCATGGACAAGGCACATCATTTGTTTACCGCTTTGCTGGGGGCTCTGCCTCTGGTTTCCAAAACAGCGCTACCCTGTCTGCTCAACAATCTGGTGATGCATGCACGTGATCACTTTGATCAGGAAGAGCGCTTTATGCTGGCCACCCAGTATTCCGGTTATGATGCCCATCGCAGCCAGCATCAACAGTTGCTCTCCCTGCTGACTCATCACCAACAGCAGCTTGAGCTGGGTATGGAGCTGGACCCTCTGGATCTGCACGTAAAGCTTTGCAGTTGGCAGGATGAACACCAGCAAAGCTGGGATGATCCCCTGGCCCACCATCTTCGCCATGCCACCTGTTGGAAAATGCCGCTGCAATCCAGCCAGGTTGCTTAACCACTTTTTTGTCGGGTTTGTTGCAAATCCTCCAGCAAGCCCGACAAAAGGTGTTCTTCACAACAAACCTGTTTTTTTGCTTTACTGACCCGCCTCGCAAACCAGTCGCTATTCATCAGCCGTTACGGACTAAAGCCCGACCAGGCCAAAACATCTATGCTCTGATCAAAGGGGTCGCAGTCAACTAAAGAAACCTCTTAATCCGCAGCCACTTCAGCATGCTCCAGCAGAAAATCCACAAAAGCCCGATCAGCAATGGATTGGTAAGCACCTTTTTTCCAGGCAATGGACATATCCAGAAACACGGGTTCTTTAAAGGGTACAGCCACCAGATCCGGCTCATCTTTTAAAACCAGATTGAGGAAAACCGTGATCCCAAAACCCTGACGTACGATGGATTTGGTCAGGGGAATCAGGTTGGATTCAAAAGCCACTCGCGGCTCCATTCCGGATTTTTCACAGATGCGGTCAATGAATTCGCGATGAAAATAACCTTCCTTGAAAAGCACCAGTTCTTCCTGCAGAAACTCTTCATAGGTTACAAATTCCTGCTCGGCAAAAGGGTGATCCGAAGGCACACAGACCACCATTTCTTCACGCAGAAAAGGCACAGCTTCAAGATCACTGGGCACCCGATCCGCAACGATGACTCCTACATCCAGGGTGCCTTCACGGATTTTCTTCTGAATACTGCGCGTACCATCTTCAAATACGGCCAGGTTCAGGTTCTGATGGCGATGCTTGAAGGCCATCAGAATCGGTGGGAAATAATAGGAGCCCAGCATACTGGGAATACCAATGCGCACTTCACCTTTAGTCAGGCCCCGTGCTTCATTCAGTGCCAGCTCTGCCGCTTCGGTTTCATTGAGTATCCGGCGTGCGTGCACCAACAGCAGGGCACCTTCAGCAGTTGGCTTCACCTTTTTTTCTCCCCGATCCAGAAGAGACAGGCCCAGTTGTTTTTCCATGTTACGGATCGACATACTGACCGCCGGCTGGGCAACACCCAGACGTTCAGCAGCCAGAGTAAAACTGCCCAGATCAGCAACCGTAACTAGATAGCGAAGCGGACGAATATCCATAAGATGGCCTTATTTTCAGAATTGACAGGATATATTTTGCTTATTTATTACTCAAACGTAAAGTGTGCCTTCATTTCAGTTAAGGAATCTGTGCCTGCAAATGATTGAAGAAAACACCCCAGCCTTCTGGCGAGCAACCCTGGCCTTGTGCTGTGGATCTTTCATGATCTTCAGTAATCTTTATGTGACCCAGCCCTTGCTGCCTGAATTTCAGCAGGCTTTTGGCATTTCCACTCTGCAGGCTAATGCTTCTCTGGCCGTTGCCACCTTGCTGCTGGGTTTTTCCCTACTGATTTACGGCCCTTTGTCAGATGCCATGGGGCGGCGCGGAATCATGCTGATCACCATGTCAGGAGTCGTCATCACCACTTTTGCCCTGGCCTGGGTGCCCAACTATACCAGCTTAATTCTGTTAAGAGCGCTGCAAGGTTTTCTTCTCGGCGGCCTACCCGCCATTGCCATCGCTTATATGGGAGATGAATTCAGTAAAAAAGCCATGGCTGTGGCCGTGGGTATTTATATCAGCGGCAATACCCTGGGAGGCATTGGTGGCCGTCTTTTTTCCGGTTTCATGGCCGATGCCTTTGGCTGGCGTGCCAGCTTTTTATTGGTCGCCAGCATTTCTCTGGCGTGCCTGATTATCTTCTGGTGGGCCTTGCCTGCCTCCCGACATTTTAAACCTCAGACACCATCTATACAAAGAATGTTCAGAGATTTAACAGGGCATCTACGCAATCCCTTGCTCATCAGTGTTTATCTGCTGGGTGGTTTGAACTTTTTTATTTTCATCAACCAGTACAGCTACGTCACCTATCTGCTTTCCGATGACCCCTGGCTGCTCAGTAGCAGCCTGCTGGGTATGCTGTTTCTCACCTACCTGACCGGAACCTTTGCCGCCTCCATTTCCGGTCGGGTGGCTCTCTACCTGGCACAACCCCTATGCATGGCGTTGGGAATTCTGATTCTGATTGCCGGGAGTTTAATTCTACTCCTGCCCAGCCTGGTTGCCATAATTGCCGGCCTTCTGGTCAATAGTTTCGGTTTCTTTTTCTGCCATTCCAATGCCAGTAGCTGGGTCAGCCGTCAGGCTCCACACGCCCGAGCCAGTGCCAATGCACTCTATCTGGTGTTTTACTATCTGGGAGCCAGCACCGGCGGGTTTTATCTGGACCCCTTCTGGCAGCTCTGGCATTGGCCGGGGGTCATTGCCGGCTCATCACTGGTCTTGCTGATCACACTGGGCATCAGCTTTTGGTTATGGCGACAGGACCCGAGATCTTTGAGTCAGGTTACCTGACCCTTCCGAGCATAGGGTGGTAGCGATTTATAAGGGTAATAGCCGTTTCCAAATCAACTAAAAGCCTGCCAGATCAGCCTTAAAGCAAGCAAGGTCAGCAGGATGTTGAAAAAGCGGGAAAAATTTCGATTGGTCTGGCGGGCCAGAAATTTCAGACCAATCCAGGTGCCTAAAGCCCCGCCAGCAATCATCAGCACCAGTAACCCCAACCAGTCGGCAAAAACAAAACCCGCTGAGCCAAAGATTACCGCCTTGGGAAGATGCTGCAGGCTCATGGAAGCTGCGAAGTTGGCAACGGTACGAAAACGATCACCCTGATGTTGCTGTTTGACAAAAGCAGCAACCAGAGGCCCGGTGGCACCCACAAACATACTGATGAAAGTCGTTGCACCCGCAGCCAGGAAACTACCCATCCGGCCCAGTGCCAAAGGGGGAACTTTAGGGCCCCAGCAAAGAAACAGAATAAACCCGGCAATCGTCAGCTGCAGAAACTGCATGGGCAGTTGCACCAGAAAGAGGCTGGCCAGCCAGGCACCCAGCAGCACACCAGGCGCAAAAGCGGCCAGAAGCTTCCAGTCAATATACCGCCAGGTCAGCAGGGCCCGGTTGGCATTGGAACCCAGTTGCACCATACCATGCAGAGGAATGATGGCCGCCGGCGGAACCACCAGAGCCATCATTGCCAGCAGCAATACGCCACCCCCAACACCCAGAGCAGCGGTAACAGCCGAAGTCAGGGTTGCCATAACAATCAACAGCAGGGATATCCATTGGGGAAGTTGTTCCGGTAAAAGAAATGTCATCGCAGCCACAAACCTTCAGTGTTGAAAAGCCCGCATGTTATCCTCTGGAGCAATTGACTGCCAATAACCGGAGCCCTTCATGTTGAAGTACGAGATTATTCCTGTAACCCCTTTTGCCCAGAATGCCACTCTGGTCTGGTGTGACCAAACCAACGAAGCAGCCATCATTGATGCCGGTGGCGAGGTGGATCGCCTCTTGGAAGCAGTGGAAAAACACGGCCTGAAATTGACCAAGTTATTGCTCACCCACGGGCATATTGATCATGCCGGTGGAGTCACTGACCTGAAAGCCAGAACCGGAGTGCCCATCATTGGCCCACAAAAAGAAGACCAGTTCTGGCTGGATGGTCTGGGCGAACAAAGCCGCATGTTTGCCTTCCCGGAAGCCAAGCCGGTCACACCGGATCAGTGGCTGGAAGAAGGCGACAGGGTCAGTCTGGGGCAATCCGAGTTTCAGGTCTTACACTGCCCCGGCCATACCCCAGGTCATATCGTGTTTTATGATGCCGACAACAAGGTTGCGCAGGTGGGTGATGTGCTGTTTGCCGGTTCCATTGGCCGCACGGATTTTCCCAAAAGCGATCATGCTGCCCTGATTGCCTCCATCAAGGAAAAACTTCTGCCGCTGGGCGATGATGTACGCTTCATTCCCGGCCACGGTCCCATGTCGAGCTTTGGCGAAGAAAAGCGCAGCAACCCCTTTGTCAGCGGACAATTCGGTTGATCAGAGCTTCAGTGACAAGTTGAGCGCACCAAAAAAGTCACCTTCCTCCTGTCCGACAAACTCTCGGGTTCGATAAGTACTGGTAAAACTGATGCGTGCCCGACGATAAATCAGGGCAGCTCCGGCAAAAGCTGCCCCGACATTCACCTTTTTTTCCACGCTGGGCCCGGATCGAAACAGAGCACCATCCAGGAAGAGGTTATAAATAACCCGCCGGTACTCCAGCCCGCCAAACACATACCAGTTCCAGGGCGTTCCCGGTGAAAAATAGCTGGAACCCGGATAGCCCGGATGCATGGCAGGAGGCCCAAAATCCAGCTTCAGGTTATCCCCCCAACGCAGAGCAAAACTTCCGGAAAGGTAGGTATAGGGGCTACCTGCTGCCAGACTGAATACGGGTGAAACCTCAAGGTCGCGCCCCTTCGGAGCATCCAGATACTGTATCCACTTGTGAAAATAATGCAGATTGAAAGTGGGCTCATTGCCAATCTGATGCTCCCAGCCTAGAGGATCCGGTGAACCAATCAACTCATGAATCCGCTTCTGGGCTAATTCCGCACCGGAATCCGGCCCCACATGGCCCAGAGTCAATTGCAGCATCTGCCCTTTTTGAAAAGAAGGGGTACGCTCTGCGGGTTTGGACATCAAGGCATAACTGGCATAGACATAACCCGCCCAGGGGCGGTCTTGTGGTTGCTCAGTGGCGGTTTCAATATCAGCCGGTGTAAAAATGGCTTGCCCCAGGCTGAACTCGGAAGCCAGGGAGCCGGTTGCCTGGGGAAAGAGGGTAGCAGCCCAGACCGGAGGGTCTTCATCAGGCATAAAGTTCAGCTGCATGCCATGGGTGTAATGACGATCCACACCCAGGACACCATCATTCTCGATTTGCAGGCTGATATACCCTTGTGCCTGGACAGCACTCCCCCAGGCCATCAATAAAAGCAGAACTGCAAGTAATAAAAAAGGATTACGGTTCAAGCGGTTCTGCCTCACAGGAATTCCTTGCGTCAATTCACCTTAAAGCGTGAGTATACTGCGTCACTGCGTGATGCCAAAATAAAGTCATTCATGTGCAACCCCTTGATCTTGTGGGTCCACCAGTGCACGGTCACTTTCCCCCATTCGGTGACAATCCGGGGGTGATGGTTGGCTTCTTCAGCCAGCTCCCCCACTTTCACCGTAAAATCCAGCGCAGCTGAAAAGTCCGGGAACTCAAACCGTCTTTCCAGGCGTTTCACTCCCTCAACTTCAACCAGTACCCAGTCAGGCACGCGTTTTAATTGTTGCTGCAAATGATCTCCTTCTACTCTGGGTGCATCGGCACGGCAGGCTTCACATGCCAGTTCAGCCAAAGAGTTTTCAGCATTCATTCAACACCTCCAACAAGCTTCAAGAATTTTAAACAAGCGTTTGTCTGAACGCCTGATTTAGTGCTAAAGTTAATCCAAAGCTTCAGCACAACAATAAAGGAGCCCATCCATGTGGCTGCAAATTCGGTCTTCTCTCTCCAGTCTAGTCGTTTTTATTGTGGCCGTGGTGTTGTTTACCAGCAATGCCCAGGCTCAGGATACTTTGATTCGCCCGGCTCTTGAATCTGACATGGCAATTGAGTCTTTGTTGCTGGATATCACTTCGGCCGGTGACCGCCTGGTGACTGTGGGCGAAAGAGGCCATATCCTTTATCGCGATCCCGGCCAGGAATGGCAGCAAGCCCAAGTCCCTGTTATTGCCCACTTAACCGCGGTGCATTTCCCCACCCCACAACAAGGCTATGCTGTAGGCCATGAAGGCATCATCCTGCGCTCAACCGATGCCGGTGCAAACTGGGAATTGATCCACCATGAACTGGTGGCAGGCCCTCAACGTGCTGCAGCCAAAATCCCTGAAGTGGAAGTGGCTCTGGAGCAGGCTGCAGAAGCCGGGGATCGAGTCAGCCAGGAAGAGCTGGAAATGCAACTGGATGATCTCTACTACCTGGCTGAAGCGGAAGAAGTTCCACCACTACTGGATGTGCATTTCACATCCGCTGACAAAGGCTTTGCCATCGGCGGCTACAATCTTTTTCTGGTGACTGAAGATGGCGGTGATAGCTGGTCTTCACGAAGTTCTGCTTTACCCAACCCAGAGGGCTATCACAATAATGCCATTACCCAGAATGCCCGTGGGAGTCTCTTTATCGCCGGAGAAAGAGGGCGTATTTATCGCTCCGAAGACCAGGGGTTAAGCTGGGAAGTCATCTCACCACGCTATGACGGTTCTTTTTTTGGTCTCTTTACCACCCGTGATGGCCTGCTGGTTGCCACGGGCCTGCGCGGTAACCTCTTTATCAGCCACAATAGTGGTGACAGCTGGGAACAGCCAACCAGCCAGGCTGAACAGACCCTTAATGGTGGCCTGCTACTGAAGACCGGACAACTGTTGATCGTGGGCCAGAATGGTGAATACCTGTTGGGCAACAGTGATCAGCTACAACGGCATACCCTGCCCGGTCGTTATTCCCTGCAGGCCGTGGCCAGCCAGCAGGGCGAGATTTTTGCCGTCGGTCGCAGTGGAGTCCATTCTCTGCCACTGCTGCGCTCCACCAGTCACTAAAGGAAGCCTAAGATGAATAAGACAAACTCCAACTCCACCTCAAAGGCTCCCTGGATTGAAAATCTGTTTTTCAACTATCGCCCGGCATGGTTGGTTTTCTTTCTGGTGGTGACGGTTTTCCTCGGAAGCCAGGCGCTTAAAGTGCAGCCTGAAGCCAGTTTTGAAAAACTCATTCCCCTGTCGCATCCCTATATTGAAAACTTTATGGAGCGGCGTGAAGACCTGAGCGGCTTGGGCAATAGCGTACGCCTGGCGGTGACTGTCAAGGATGAAGAGGAAGACATCTTCACCCATGACTACATGCAGCGCCTGCAGAAAGTTTATAACGAAGTCCGCTATCTGAAAGGTGTGGACCAGTCCGCTGTTCGCTCACTCTGGGACCCGGCAGTGCGCTGGACACAAGTCACCGAGGAAGGTTTTGAAGGCGGCACAGTCATTCCCAGCACTTATGATGGCAGCGAACAAAGCCTGAATGTGCTCAGGGAAAATGTCCTCAAATCCGGCCAGGTCGGTATTCTGGTGGCCAATGACTTTCGTTCAACCATCGTATTGGCCCCACTGGTGGCAGAAGTCGATGGTGAGCCGCTGGATTACCAGGCTTTTTCACAGCAGCTGGAAGAAGTGCGGGATCAGTTCAGTGATGAGGAGTTTGGTGTACGCATTATCGGCTTTGCCAAGCTGATTGGTGACCTCATTGATGGCGCCACCCAGGTCGGCTTTTTCTTTCTTGTTGCCCTGGTCATCACCTTTGTACTCCTGTTCCTTTATTCACGTTGTTTTAAAAGCTCGATTATTCCCCTGGCCTGCTCCGTGGTGGCGGTTATCTGGCAACTGGGGCTGTTAAAACTGATGGGCTACGGACTGGACCCCTACTCCATGCTGGTGCCCTTTCTGGTTTTTGCCATTGCGGTTTCCCATGGTGTTCAGGTCATCAATGCCATGGCCATTGAAGCCTCCCACGGCCATGATCGCATGACAGCGGCCCGCCTGGCTTTCCGTGGCCTTTATGTAGCGGGGATTCTGGCTCTGGTTTCCGATGCCATCGGCTTCACCACCCTGTTGTTTATTGATATCCAGGTCATTCAGGAACTGGCGATTGCCGCTGCTCTGGGTGTGGCCGTCATCATTCTGACCAACCTGGTGCTTTTGCCGCTGGTCATGTCCTATCTGGGTGTGGGTAAAACCAGTGTTATCCGGGCCGAGCGCAAGCGCCAGGCAGTCTCGCCGGTCTGGCATCAGCTGTCTTTCTTTACCCATGCCAGAGTAGCGCCCTGGTCTCTGCTGGCAGCGGTGGTTTTGGGCGTGGTCGGTTTTATCGGCAGCGCCAACCTGCAGATCGGTGACCTGGACGAAGGGGCACCCGAGTTGCGCCCGGATTCCCGTTATAACCTGGATAATGCCTACATCACCCAGAACTATGCCACCAGCGCCGATGTTCTGGTCGTCATGGTGGAAACCCCGGAACAGGGCTGCGTCGCCTATGAGGCACTGGAAGCCATAGATCGCCTGGAATGGCAAATGCGCAACACACCGGGTGTTCAGGGCACCATATCTCCGGCCTATATCACCAAGCGGGTGATTGCCGGTTTCAATGAAGGCAGCCTTAAATGGGAAGCTCTGGCACGTAACCAGTTTGTTCTCAACCAGGCCATGAGCAACCTGCCTTCGGGGATGGTCAACAACCGTTGTGATCTTCTACCCGTGATTCTTTATCTGGAAGACCACAAGGCAGAAACTCTTGCCGAAGTCACTCTTGCGGTGGAAGCTTTTGCTGAAGAAAACAATTCCGAAGCAGCCCGTTTCCTGCTGGCCGCTGGCAGCGCCGGTATTGAAGCCGCAACCAATGAAGAAATTGCCCGCGCCCAGACCTTCATGCTGATCTTTGTGTATGCTGTGGTCGCCGGTCTGGTTTTGATTACCTTCCGCTCCTGGCGTGCCGTGATTTGTATCGTCGCTCCTCTGGGTCTGACGTCCATTCTTTGTCAGGCGCTGATGGCACAACTGGGTATTGGGGTGAAGGTCGCCACTCTGCCGGTTATCGCTCTGGGGGTCGGTATCGGGGTGGATTATGGTATCTACATCTACTCGCGTTTGCGCCAGTACCTGCGTGAAGGGGAGAATCTTCAGGATGCCTACTATCACACCCTGAGATCCACGGGCAAAGCCGTCAGCTTTACCGGCCTGACCCTGGCGATAGGTGTGGGCACCTGGGTCTTCTCACCCATCAAATTCCAGGCTGATATGGGGATTCTGCTGACCTTTATGTTCCTCTGGAACATGGTCGGCGCGCTCTGGCTACTCCCTGCCTTTGCCCGCTACCTGCTGAAAGACCCCAGCAAAGCCTAAAGTTCACTTCCCAGGCAGGGACGCCTGGATTTCTAACGGCTTTTCTCAAGCTCCCTTTTATAGCGTTTTGAGCGGAAGTTGTATCCAGACCCTGAGCTTGAATAAACGCTCAACGCGGTTACTGTGATCAAAATCAGCACCATCCCCAGGGTTTGTAAGGCTCCCAGACTTTCATTCAAAACCACAACACCAAACAATGAAGCCGTAACCGGTTCCACCATGGCAACAATGGAAGCCACCGCCGGAGCCGTATAATGCAGGCCGACAATATAAATAACGAAAGAAATCCCTGAACCCAGCACCCCAAGGGTTATAAACAGAGGCCAATCCGGTGAACTCACAACAGCCGCAATCAGGTCAATGCTGGCTGGCCCGATCAAAACCAAAGTAAGAACTGAAAAAGCTATGGCAAGAATCGCCTGGGGGCTGCCGTGGGGCGCAGCATACTTGAAACCGAAAATAAAAAGCGCGTAGGAAAGACCCGCAAGCAAACCCGTCACCACGCCCAGTATCGTGATATCACTGGCCCCAACATTATCAATCCGGGTCAGCAGCAGGATGCCCAGCATCACCAACAGAATGGCAAACCACTTGAATCGGGAAGGCTGCTCCAACTTCAGAGCAAAAGACACCAGATACACAAAAACGGGAGCGCAATACATTAAAGTCGCCGCAACAGCCACACTGCCCTGGGAAATACTTGTAAAGTAAAAGGAAAAGTTACCTGCAACACCCAAACCCGCAATAGCTGACCAGAACCATAATCGACGACTATTCAAACCATGACGCTGCGGACTCAAAGCCAACCAGACAAGAACAAACAGCAGCCCGATTGCACCCCGGTAAAAAGAAACGACGAAAGCACTCCAGTCACCGGCGATAAGAAGGCCACCAATCCCCCCTGACAATCCCCAGAAAAAAGCAGCCAATGCCACCAAAGCTGTACTCACGCCAAGCATTTGATCTCACTTGTGTGTGCCCTGAAAATTAAGTGACTCAATCCATAAGAGCCATAATCCCCAAGACAGCACTGCAAACCACTTGTTCCCCGGCGTATTGGGGATTAAATACCCATCTCATGAGGAGTTTTCGACTTCCGCCAAAAGCCTGCGAGCTGTTTGGTGGGCCTGCTGGGCATAGCCGCCACCGAAAAGGTTAAAATGATTCAGCAAATGGTAAAGATTATAAAGCTGCTTACGCACCGGATAACCCGCATCCAACGGCCAGGCCGCTTGGTAGGCGGCATAAAAATCTTCCCCCGCCCCACCGAACAACTCAGTCATCGCCAGATCCACTTCCCTGTCCCCATAATAGACGGCAGGATCAAAAATAACAGGCCTGCCCTGTTCGTCAGCCGCCCAGTTACCACTCCAGAGATCACCATGCACCAGCGAAGGCCTGGGTTGGTAATCACTGAAAAAAGCGGGTAAAGCGGCTTGAAGCTTTTGCAAGTCATCGACCAAAGCGGAAGAACAACCACGAGCTTCAGCCAGTTTGATTTGATAACCCAAACGCTGTTCACGCCAGAAATCCACCCAGGATGAAGACCAGCCATTGGGTTGGGGTGTCTCCCCGATCCAGTTGTTTTCCTGCCAACCGAATTGATCAGCCCGGCTGGCATGCTGTTCCGCCAGCAGCTCTCCAAAACGGCCTGCGGCACCACCGCTCAAGGGTTGGAATTCAATAAACTCCAGCAACAAACAGGACTGGTTGGCATCACTTCCCGAAACCACAACATCGGGAACCCTTAAACCGGAAGCCTGCTGCAAAGCCTTCAACCCTCTGGCTTCAGCACCAAAAACCGGGGCTTGATCAGGCGTATTGAACTTGACGAAAAACACCCGCCCATCGTCACCCACTAACTGAGCAGCCTGATTGATACAGCCACCACCCAAAGGTTGCACCTGCTTTACATTAAAAGCCTGGCCCGTTGCCTGGGTTAGTAAATCCTGCCAAAGAAAATAAGCCTCTTGGTTATTCATAGCTTCTCCAGAAACTCACAAATCAGCATGGATCAGAGTAAAGCCTAGCTTCAGAAGTGCTTCATAATCAGCTTCTGTTTTAATGGGACAAATTTCCACAGGGCACCTCAAATTGTCTGAGCATCAATCTCGTCATAACGACACGGCCATCTTGCAGGATACTGGCGCTTGAAAACTGCGCCTTTACCTCATTGGGCGTGGACCAATCAGCCTTCAGGGTTTCTCGATACCAAGCCATTCCGGGTTCCACGGAATCCGAATAGGAAGGCGAGCTTTCCCAGAAATTTTTCAGAGTTGATAGGGCGATAATGCGTATAACTAAACTCTAGTCCCATTTCGGGACTAATGCAGCGTCAGAGGCTGCAACTGATCCATGACGATGCCTGTCAATATTGTCGTAGTGCTTGAACGTGGGCATGGGAAAGAACCGGTTGTTCAGGGATGCTTCATTCAGCATAGCTGGGAGGTTTTTCTACAGCCAGGATGCTTGCAGCATGCGCGCCTATGGAATGTAGCCGAAGGCGCAATGTAATGGGCGTCGCCGTGCCTGCATTTGTTACGCGGATACACGTCTCATCAGCCGTCTCAGATTGTTGTAAGAATGCTGTTCGGCAATGTTAATCAATTCATCCACCAATTCACGTGACAATTCACTTTTCCGACTCTCGAAGGTTTTATTCGCGCACCAAGATTCCCCCGCCCCACTGCCCACAAAATAGGCAACGCGATGAAGAGCGTACGCACACGTTTCAAGCAGAGCTGGGGGCATCTGGGATACACGAAAGGTGGTCAGTATGTCGAGGAGGATAGTTAAATTCTGATCATATGCCTCGAAAGCACCTTTTGGCTCCGCTCTAACCCAAGTCTCATCAATACAACGATTGAGAAATGAAACAAAGCCAGAGATGAGGTTCGAGGAGAAAGTGCCCAGAACTTTAAGCATACCTTCACGATAATCTTTATCGTCGATAAATTTTTTAATTGTGTTTTCTTTTGGGTCCTCAAGCTCATCAGATAATTTTTCTAGGGCTTCCTCTTGTTTCATCTTTTCTTTTAATAACTCTACATGAACTGCGGAGTACTCATCGAAAAACTTAGTCAAATCTGACGTCTCTACGATGAGAATTCCATTTCGATCTCGGTATGGTTTTTCTTGAGGATTAGCAGTGCGAAGCACCTGGATTACATCGTGAGGGTAATTTTCTTGCTTACTTAAAAAGACGTTCCTAGACCAGTCTATCGCCGTCAATACGTTTACGTCACCCAATCCGTAACCAAGCAACAACGTTGTTGATTCTTTTATTGTGAGAGCTAACTTTATTTGGCGATATTCATTCGGACGAAAAAGTGAAACATAGTCCTCTTGGGAGATAATTATACCTTCAGGGTTAGTTCGTATCCCATGTAGATGGTAAATTGGCACTTGACCTCTAGGCGCTGACAAAGATTCATCGGGGCCAAGAGGGATACACTGGCCTGTCATCAAGCTTTCTATAATCAGATCGTAGTTTGTTGTTATTACCCAGCTTGGATTTAAATTTTCAAGATATTGTGAGAACTTCTCTCTATTCTCTTTATCGGGATACCAGCTTGTTAGCATGGAAATTTCCCTTTTCAGCTTTGACAACGCGTCCTTATAGCTACCGCCTTTGTCTTCGCTATGCTTAACACAAATACTTGACGCAACATCCGGATAGCCAACACCTTCTTTCCAGATGTCCTTATAATCAACTTCGAGCTTGTCAGAGGCCCTTTCAAGTAGTTGATCCCAGGATAGGGCGATCTGATCGAAACCATTATTCATCACGGCTTTAGAGAATCCGGCTCCGACAAAAAGACCAAGATTTCCGAACACACTAGACTCTGATAGGAAGTTCAAGGCGTCTTCCCTGGAGGGGAGCTCATCCAGGTTAAGCATTCAGTTGTACTCCTTTTCTGCGTAACAGCTTTATAGTAAGCAAGCTCGTTTATCCAAACTCAATATCTGTTTACTGTGATTCTAACCTACCGGATTTTCTCTGTTTTTTCCAGAACTCAGGTCAAGGTTTCCCGAGAAACCGTGCTTGCTCATTGATCTGGATAGTTGTGCGCCCTCTATCCTTCCACAATTCAATTTAAGCTACTGATTTACTGACTTTTATTTACCTACCCTTGGACTTTCCGTGCAAGCCGGTCAGGCAAAGCGTACAGGCTTTGTTGGAAATTTGCTGTCAGGACCTACCAAGGCGTAAAATGCGCGTTTGTTTCTTCCGCCTTCAGGACTGATTTTGACCGCTGATGCCTGCCCCACTTCGCAAGTTTTGCCCGGCCCGATTCTGGTGTTTGATTCGGGGGTGGGTGGTTTGTCGATTGTGCAGGCTTTGCGGGAGCGGATGCCGGATTTACCACTGACTTATGCCTGTGATAATGAGGCTTTTCCTTATGGTTTGAAGTCGGATGCCTGGTTATTGGAGCGGGTGCCTCAGGTCATCAGTCGATTAATTGAGGAAATCCGCCCCTGTTTGCTGGTAGTGGCCTGTAATACGGCCAGCACGGTGGTTTTGCCTGCCTTACGGGAGCGTTTCAGTCTTCCGGTGGTGGGGGTGGTGCCTGCAATCAAGCCTGCCGGTTTGATGACCCGCTCGGGTCATATCGGTTTGTTGGCGACTCAGGGCACGATTCAGCGTCCCTATACCCAGCGTTTGATTGAAACCTTTGCCGGGGATTGTCAGGTCACGCGCATTGGCAGTAACTGTCTGGTGCAACTGGCGGAGGATGCCCTGGCAGGCAAACAACCATCTGATGCGCGATTGCGGGAAATCCTTCAACCTTTTCTGGATGAGCCACGTCTGGATACGGTGATTCTGGGCTGCACCCACTTTCCTCTGCTGCAAAAACAACTGGCGCGGGTGGCTGAAGAAGCCGGTGCCCAGCATTGGCAGTGGGTGGATTCCGGCGCGGCCATTGCCCGGCGGGTACTGCATCTGCTGGTTGAAGAGGGTTACACCCACCCCTGTTGCCCGGACACTTTTGCTCGCAATTGCTGGCTGACCGGACCGCTGGAATCCGGCAGCCAATTGCCTCAGGCCCTGCAAGGTCTGGGGTTTGATGAGCTGAAATTTTTGTCTTGAACCCTGAACTTTCATTTTCCGAGAACAACTGACTTTATGGCTTCCACCCTGCCCCAGGTGACCCCCGAACTTTATCCGCAATTACTCAATGAAAAAGCCCAAGGGCTGGCCCAGCGTTTTCAGGCTTTCAACCCGCCCGAACTGGAGGTTTTTGCTTCTCCACCCAGTCATTACCGGATGCGTACCGAGTTTCGTGTCTGGCATGAGGGCGATGATCTTTTTTACATCATGTTTGAGGTGGGCGAAGACCCCAAAAAAGATCGCCGCCAGGTGCGTATGGATGAGTACCCGGTGGCCAGTGAGGCCATTAATGAGCTGATGCCCCGGCTGTTGGATGCCATTTGGGATAAGCCTGTGCTCAGGCGCAAGTTGTTTCAGGTGGAGTTCTTGCACAGCCTCTCCGGCGAAATGTTGGTCAGCATGATTTACCACCGCAAGCTGGATGAAGAGTGGGAAGTGGCCGCTCGCCAACTGCAAGAAGAGTTGGGCGTGATGCTGATCGGTCGTGCACGCAAGCAGAAAATCGTACTGGAACGCGATTATGTATTGGAAGAGTTGCAGGTAGGTGAGCGCAAACTGACTTACAAACAAGTGGAAGGCAGCTTTACCCAGCCCAATGCCCGTGTTTGTGAACAGATGCTGGCCTGGGCCAGAGATGTCAGTAAGCCTGTAGGAGCGCAGTCCCTGCGCGATCAAGAATTGCGTGATCAACAACAGCGTGATCTGGTGGAACTCTATTGCGGCAATGGCAATTTTACCCTGGCACTGGCGGAAAACTTTCGGCGCGTGTTGGGTACGGAAATCAGCCGCACTTCAGTGGCTGCCGGTCAGTACAATATTGAAGCCAATGGCATTGAGAATGTACGCATTGAACGCATGTCCGCCGAGGATTTTTCCGCGGGTCTGACCGACCCGGAATCCAAGGCCGCACGTAAATTTGCCCTGGCTGAGTATGATTTTTCCACCGTACTGGTCGACCCGCCTCGCGCAGGACTGGATGCCACCACCTTGGAACAGGTCAGCCAGTATGAACGGATTATCTACATCTCCTGCAACCCGGAAACCCTCGCCGAAAACCTGGAAACCCTGAGCAAAACCCACAAGATTGAACGTTTTGCTTTTTTTGACCAATTCCCCTACACCGACCATGCCGAAGCCGGGGTTTATCTGGTTAGAAAGTGAGGCTTATTTTTGCAAAGGGCTGGCTGAATGGTGCACTGCGATGATATCAATCTGGTCGGGCTTGGTGAGATAAATAATGCGGTAGGGTGGCTCGATTACTTCACGTAGTTGTTCGAGTTCATACTCCGGCACTTTACGCCCTGATAGCGGATGCTCACTGATTTGTATGGATCTTTGAGTGAGGCGATCAACTGTTCTCAGGGCGTAGCTTATTGAGTCCTGAGCTATCCAGGCATAAATAGCATCCAGGTGAGCTTCAGCGTTTTCCGTCCAGTGTACTTTCATTCCTGCAGACCATATTTCCTTCTGATTTCACTGACCTCACGTGTCTTGCCTGCTCGGCTTTGCTCTATTCCTTTCTCGATGGATTCGCGCAGATATATTTCCTGCATCAGATCTTCCCAGGTTGCCCCTTCAGGCAACTGGTCTATCAAACGGTGGGCTTCTTCCTTGGATACAGTTGCTGGCATTTGGCTTACCTTTAATTTTTTAGCTGAACTGAAATTAACAAAGTAAGCATTTTCAGTCCAGCGCCTTGATCAACCAAGAGACTTGATACATGTTCCTGATATTGTAGCTCTAAGCCTGACCCTGCAGAGTCGCTATCAGCCGTCGGCTCCCACCATGATTGCGGTGTTCGCAGAGGTAGATGCCCTGCCAGGTGCCCAGGTTCAGTTGTCCATCGGTGACGGGCAGTGTGAGCGAAGGGCCCAGAAGGCTGGATTTGAAATGGGCAGGCAGGTCATCACTGCCTTCGTAGGTATGTTCGTAGCCGGGCTGGTTTTCCGGGATCAAGCGGTTAAAGAAAACTTCAAAATCCCGGCGCACCGCTGGGTCGGCATTTTCATTAACGGTCAGGGAGGCCGAAGTGTGCTGAAGGAACAAATGCAGCAGGCCGCAACTGAATTGCTGAATGTCCGGCAGCTGAGCCAGAACTTCATCAGTAATCAGATGAAAGCCCCTTGGACGGGCCTTGAGTTGAAGTGACTTCTGAGACCAGGCAGACATGGAAGCTCCGGCTGTTTCAGTTAGTGCGAGCGCTGTCTACCCTTAATGGCTGCCAACTGCTCTGATGTGATACCGACAATGCTTAGCACCTGATCATCAGGAATGCCCGCTTGCACCATATTAAGCACCACCTCGTCCAGGCGTTGCTCGGCTTCAGCCTGGGCTTTTTTGTAACCCTCCTGCAAGCCTTCCAGACGTTCTTTCTGTGCCCAAGTCTGAATGTTTTCTGCAATCATGGCGTGATCCTCAATCAGGCTGTGAATTTTGTCCCAGTTCTGCCGATCACCCAACCGATAAAAATGGCGTTTAAGCCAGCGAGTGATGACCCTATCAATGCGTTCTTTATTGGGATCTTTACAGATAATCTGAACCATTCGATTCACGACTTGCTGCATTCGTTCCCTGTTAGTAGATGCTTTTTCAATCGCAAAGATACCGCTAACCGGGCTACCTCTGGCTTCCAGCTCTTCATCCGAGTAAGCACCTTCATCAATCAAATAATAACGCAAACTGGGTTGGTAGTCTTTAAGGAATCGGGGAGGCTTGGGACGAATCATGCCGCTGATATTATCCGGGACTTTCCAACGCTGCAGGCCATTATAAAGAACCAGAGGGAAGACTGGCGGCAAGCCTTTCCTGGCATTGGTTGCCTTGCTTTTAATCAGCTGGCTATAAAAGCAGGCAACATAGTGCATCAATCTAATAGGCAGTGTGGTATCAATGCTGGACTGAAACTCCATCAACAAATAGAGGTAAACTTTTTGGGTGTTACCACGCCAAGTGACTTCAACAGACCAGACCAAATCTTCATGCTTTTCTTCAAACAACGGTGTGATGTAGTTGCCGCTTTCCAGTTTGAGAGTAGAAAAATCCATCATCTCAGCAATTTCACCAGGAACAAAGCCTTCGATTAATTGTTGCACCAGTTCTGGGTAACTAAAAAGTTCTTTGTAGCCTGTATCATGATAATGGCTCATAGGGCATCCCTGTCCAGGTGGCTAGTGATGGACTTCGGTTAGATATAAACAGTACCTTTTTCTCTATTTCAAGTTCAAGCGTTTGGCGAGTTTGTGCAGGTTGCTGGAGTCGATATCCAGCAGTCGGGCGGCTTCAGCCCAGGAGCCTCGGGCACTATCCAGGGCTTGCTGAACAGCCTGGCGCTGGCAGAGTTCGATCTGCTGTTTCAGGGGCAGCAGGGGTTGGTCAGGAGATGCGTTTTCTTCTTTTTTGGCACTGGGCATTCCCGGCTCAAGATTCAGATCCAGCTCCTCGGGCTCCAAAGTGATCCAGCCATTGCCGGTGGTGTTCTGCCGGGCCAGGGTCTTCAGGGCTGCGCGGCTGATGACGTGTTCCAGTTCGCGTACATTGCCGGGCCAGGGGTAGTGCAGCAAAGCCGTTTCCGCCGCAGCGGACAAGCGCAGGCAGCGCAGCCCCAGGCGGCGGGCATTCAGTTCCAGAAAGTGTCCGGCCAGCAGCAGGATATCTTCCGGCCTTTCCCGCAGTGGTGGCAAAGGCACCGGATAAACCGAAAGCCGGTGATAGAGATCGGCCCGAAAATCGCCTTTTTTGACGCCTTCCTGCAGGTTACGATTGGTGGCGGCGATGATGCGCACATCCACCTGCCGGGTGGTATCCGAACCCAGACGCTGGATTTCCCCGCTTTGCAGCACTCGCAGCAATTTGGCCTGAATACTGATGGGCAGCTCACCCACTTCATCCAGAAAAAGAGTGCCGCCCTGGGCCGCTTCAAACTTACCGGGCCTGTCCTGACTGGCACCGGAAAAAGCCCCTTTGGCATGTCCGAAGAGTTCACTTTCGGCCAGGGATTCTGGCAAAGCCGCACAGTTGATGTGAAGCATGGGCTGCTGTGCGCGCTGGGAATGCTGGTGAACAAAGCGTGCAAAAAGCTCTTTGCCCACACCGGTTTCACCCAGCAGCAACAGCGGCAAGTCAGACTGGGCGACCACATCCAGCTCTTGCAGGAGACGGGTGACCACCTGGCTCTGGGCTATGATTTCCGAGCTGCCACTGGTTGCTGAAGTCATGAAGGTATCATTCTGGCGGGAAAGACTGCGCAGCCCCAGACGCTCCTGCTCCAGCTGGGTGACCCGAATCAGGGTTTCGATCAGCAGAGTGGCTTCATGCAGCCGGTTTTTGGTTGAACGATCAAAGGTGCCTGCATCCAGAGAATCCAGAGTCAACACTCCCCACTGCCGCCCATCCAGGTAAAGGCTCACCCCCATGCAATCATGCACCGGCAGAGGTTGGCCTGCCAGAGAGTCCAGCAAGCCATCGTAGGGATCGGGCACTTCGCTGTGAGGATCAAAAACAACTGGCTCCCGGCTGCTCAACAAGGTCGCCAGCCTTGGATGTTGGGCAATTTTAAATCGCCGCCCCAGGGTTTCCTTGACCAAGCCTTCCACGGCCAGTGGGCGCAGAATGTCCTCTTCTTTTTTCAAAAGAGCCACCGCTCCGCACTGAAACTCCTGCTTAAGGCATTGCAGCAGGCGCTGAAAGCGTACTGCAGGGGTCAGTTCGGTGGTCAGGTCAGCGAGTAACAAAGAAGCGAGCATAAGCAATCGGGCCTTTCAGGGTGATTTACACCATTTTTCGAGGGTTGATTCTACCCTCAAAAAACCGGCTTGTGGATGGCGAGGTAAAAAATGCCCAGCAACTGGGCCAGGGCCAGTAGAGCACCGAGTAGCCGCCAGTGTTTCGGCAAGCCCTGACGCAAGGCGACCCAGCCTGCCAGGATATACCCCACCAGCAATAGAATTTTCAACGTCAGCCAGCCGTGAACACCCGGCATCCAGCCACTCAGGGCCAGCAACATCAGGGCAGCCAGAAGCAATAGGCTGTCATTGATATGCGGCACCCAACGCAGGGGCGTTTGTCGCCAGCCGGTATATCCTGTCACTTCCAAAACCAGGCGCAGCAGAAACAAAAAAGCCGTTAGATAGGCTGTCGTCATGTGCAGATGTTTAATCAACAGATAGGGTTCCATCTGGGTGCTCCTTCAATATTCGCAGTGGCAATAAGCAGGGTGATTTATACCCCAAGGGTCATTTAAACCCTGTTCAAAGAGGGTTATATCAACCCAGCAAGCCAGGTTATTCATTTATTTTCAATAACTTAGATTGTGGCAAGGGTTTTGCTCTGGGTGGTATTGCATTTTTCATACCCACCCTGTTGAAGCCAAGGAGATTTTTCATGGCCCAATACAAAAAACTTTGGTGGCTTTTGATTGGTATTTTGCTAGTCACCTTTGCATTACTCGGCTTTTTTGGCCGGGAGGTTTACCGCAAGGCTCCCCCCTTGCCGGAGCAGGTCGTCACCCCTGAAGCCGGGCAGGTGATGAGCCGGGATTCCATTCTGGATGGCCAGACCGCCTGGCAGTCCATCGGTGGTATGCAGCTGGGCTCCATCTGGGGTCATGGCGCGTACCAGGCACCGGACTGGACAGCCGACTGGCTGCATCGTGAGCTTTTGGCCTGGCTGGATCTGGCGGCACAGGATGAATACGGCCGCGCCTATGATGAGCTGAACAAGCGTCAGCAAAACAGCCTGGAGTACGACCTCAAGGAAGCCTATCGCACCAACACCTATGATACCGAAACCTCAACTCTGACCTTGAGCGATCGTCGTTATCAGGCCATTCAGCAGACCGCTGATTACTACCTGCGGCTTTTCGGGGATGACCCGGATCTGGCTTCCACACGCGCCAGCTATGCCATGAAAAATCTGACCCTGCCGTCTGAAACCCGACGCGAAGCCATGACCGAGTTTTTCTTCTGGACAGCCTGGGCTGCAGCCACCAATCGTCCGGATAGCCAGGTCACCTACACCAACAACTGGCCACATGAGCCTTTGATTGATAATAAACCTACGGCAGAAAACCTGATGTGGTCGGTGATCAGTATCATTCTTCTGATTGCTGGCGTGGGCTTTTTGATCTGGGGCTGGGCGTTTTTGCGCAAAAAAGAAGGAGACGACCCCCAGACACCGGAACAAGACCCCTTGAGTCTGGTCAAGCTGACACCTTCCCAGAAATCTTTGGGCAAGTATCTGCTGGTTGTGGTTGCACTGTTTACGTTTCAGGTTTTTTTGGGTGGCTTTACCGCCCATTACACCGTGGAAGGCGCTGGCTTTTACGGCCTGAACACCACCGAATGGTTCCCCTATTCCCTGGTGAGAACCTGGCACCTGCAAGCCGCCATGTTCTGGATAGCCACTGCTTTTCTGGCTGCCGGCCTCTTTTTGGCACCCATCATCAATGGCGGTAAAGACCCCAAATTCCAGAAGCTCGGGGTGGATCTGCTCTTCTGGGCTCTGGTGGCCGTAACCGCAGGCACCTTTATCGGTAACTGGCTGGCGATTGCCCAGAAACTGCCGCCCGAATTAAGTTTCTGGCTGGGGCACCAGGGTTATGAATATCTGGATCTGGGGCGCCTCTGGCAAATCCTCAAGTTCATCGGCATTCTGCTTTGGCTGGTTCTGATGCTCAGAGGCATGCTGCCTGCCTTCAAAGCAGAAGGTGACAAGAATCTACTGGCTCTTTTCCTGGCTTCAGTCGTGGCTGTGGGCCTCTTCTATGGTGCCGGTCTTTTCTATGGTGAGCGCACCAACCTGTCCATCATGGAGTACTGGCGCTGGTGGGTGGTCCATCTCTGGGTGGAAGGCTTTTTTGAAGTCTTTGCAACCGTCTCCCTGGCTTTTATTTTTTACAATCTGGGTCTGGTCAACCGCATCACCGCCACGGCGGCCAGTCTGGCTTCAGCCTGTCTGTTTCTGATCGGCGGGATTCCCGGCACCTTTCACCACCTGTATTTTGCCGGCACCACCACACCGGTCATGGCCGTGGGCGCTACCTTCAGTGCGCTGGAAGTGGTTCCGCTGGTGGTTCTGGGTTATGAAGCCTGGCACAACTGGCGTTTGCAGGACAAAGCACCCTGGATGCAGCGTCTGAAATGGCCTCTGCTGTTTTTTGTGGCGGTGGCTTTCTGGAATCTGCTCGGGGCCGGGGTGTTCGGCTTCATGATCAACCCGCCGATTGCGCTCTATTATATTCAGGGCTTGAATACCACGCCCACTCATGCACACGCAGCTCTCTTTGGTGTGTATGGCTTTTTGGCGCTGGGTTTTTGTCTGTTGATCCTCAGGTATCTGCGTCCTGATCTGGTGTTCAGCGAGCGGCTGATGAAAACCGCCTTCTGGTGGCTGAACATCGGTCTTTTGCTGATGCTTTTCACCAGCCTGCTACCCATCGGCTTTATCCAGTTTTATGCCAGTGCCAGCGAAGGTCTCTGGTATGCACGCAGTGAAGCCTTTATGCAGCAGGATCTTCTGCATGTGCTGCGTTGGGTACGTACCTTCGGGGATGTCATCTTTATTGTCGGTGCTCTGGCCGTCACCTGGCAGGTCGTCAAGGGGGTACTCGGCAAACCGGAAAAAGAAAGTTCAGGAGTCTGATTTTCAGGGATTCAGGGGCGGTAAATCCGCCCCTTTTCCTGTTTTTCTTGTTTCCGACAACAAACGACGCATCAGCTCCTTGCGGTTGATGCGTCTTCCTGCTGCTGCCTGAATCAGCAGTGGTTCCAGACTTACATTCAAGCCAAATTGCTCGGATAAGGCTATCAGCTCCTGATGTGACCACTTGTTCGGGCCTGCCTTCAAATACTGTTTGAGCCGGGAAGCCGGACGCTGACGAGCAAGAAACCAGCCAATATAAGCAAACAGAATCAGCAGCAGAGCAACCAGCAAGCCAATCAACAAGCGTCCCCAGTCAGGGGGTGGAGTGGCTTCAATCTGCGGAGATGCCCGTTGCTCGCGTTTCACCTGGGCCAGTCCGGGTTTGATGCTGAGCCTGGGAGGGCTGACTTCACTGCTTTGTAAACGCTTCTTATCGGTATCCCACCAGTCAACCTGGAGAGGCGGCAATGCCAGTGATCCTGCTTGCAGTGGATAAACCAGCAGCCTTTGGGTCAAGCGACCGGCCAAATACCCGTCAACCACTCGGTCCTGGGTGTGTTCAGCCAGGGGCTCGATACGCACTCCCGGCAAGTCTTCGGGCTGAAAACGCGGCAGGCTGCGTGCTTGCTGACCCACCGCTGTAAGCTCCACCAGCAGCTCCACTGGTTGGCCTAAAGCCAGGCTGGTTGTCTCTGTTTGCCATGTTGCTTCCAGGCTGACACCCAAAGCAGGCAGCCAGGGGGTGTCTTCCGGCCAGGTTTCGGGGATTGGCAAAACCTTGAAGTCAATGGCTGGAGCCTGGGCTTCATGGCGCTCTCCGTCAGTCTGGTCGGAGCGATCCAGCCGCGTGCTGAAGTAACGGGGCTGGATTCTGGCTTGCAGTTGGTTGATTTGCACCAGTTCACGCCAACGGGCTTCCTGCCAGTGCACGCCGCGTTGATTGAAGCCTTCCTCACGCCCATCACCCAGACTGCGGGAGTAACCCCCCTCCACTTCCAGAGGACTCAGGCGCGGATCTCGGGGGTAACCCTGATAACGAATGGTGAGTTGATAAAGCAGGGATTCACCCAGATAGACTTCCCGGCGTTCAACCTGATGATCGATTTCCAGGGGAGCATTCATGTGTCTTTTGGGCTGAAGCGGCTCCGGTTCAGGATTGGCGGTGATCTGTAGTTGCAGACGCTGGGCCGTTCGGCCATTGACTCTCAAGGGAGGCAGGTTTAACTGGCGGGAACGGCTTCGGGCATCCTGGTGTTGCCAGGTCAGCAGCCAGCGGTGTTGATAGTCACCTCTAGGCAGGGCTTCCACTTGGTGATCTTTGTCCAGCAGCTGCAGGTGTTCTTCCCAGCGTGCAGGCCATTCCAGCTTGGGTTCAGTGGCTTGGCTGGTCCGGGCTTCCACCAGTATATTCAGCTTTTCCCCCGCAAAAATCCGGGTCTGATCCAGCGTCATGAGCACTGCGGTTGCCGGGTTGATCAATAGCAGGTAGAGGCCTGCAGCCAGCAGCCATTTCATGATTCCCTCTCTCTCAATTCGTACTGAAAACGATTGCGCAGCAAACGCCAGGGATCCTCTTCCAATTGCTCTAGGGTTTGCTCCTGTTCGGGAGTCAGAGGCAGGCAGCCGATACACTCCGGTCTTGCACTGGGCTGCCAGGCTGACTGGTCTTCAGGCTGGCTGGTTTCGGATTTCTGTTCATTGTGCGGTTGTTTTTGTTGCGAGGTTGAACCACAGGCTTTCAGGAGCTCTTCTTCATCCGGCAGTGTTTTTTGCTGCTGCAAACTGAGAGCCAGCCTGCGATTGATGCAATTGTCTTCACGCTGTGGCTGTTGCTCTTTGACCCGATCAAAAAGCTCCAGTGCCCGTTCCAGGTCTCCGGCGAAAAGCCAGGCCGTTCCGGCATTGAATTGCAGATCCAGGAGTTTCCGGGAGTCTTCCGGTGGGGTCTGCAGAGCCAACTCATAGGCTCTGGCAGCCTGCTGGTAATCACCCGGTTGAAACTGGGCTTCTGCCAGCAATCTGGGCAGGGAGGTCATTTCCAGAACCCGCTCCGGCTGCTGTTTGTTCAAGGCCTGCCAAGCCTGATAATCCGGGTTTTGCCAACTCAGAGCTTGCGCTGCAGGGCTGCCCAAAGACAGCCAGGGTGCGATCAGTGCTGGCAGCAACCAGGCCGACTGGCGACGGATAAACCGACCGGAAGCTGGCCAGGGCTGACCCAGATACTGCCAGAGCAGAAGCAGTACCGCAGGCAATAGCAGCCAATGGCCGATTTCCTGGAAATACAGGTTGTTGAGCTGCTCACTGATACCGGCACCGCCTTCCGGCTGGTTGAGCTGTTGCAGATATTTTCTGGCAGTCTGGCCCGCCATGAGTTTGAGCGGTAAGTCAGCAACCACGCGCAGCTCCTGCTCACTGATTTCAGCCGTTGCCGTCAGGATCACCGTCAGTTCTGCCGCAGCCGGTTTGGTTTCCAGCAGGTCCTGCAGTTCTCCGGCGGGTGGCAAAGAGTCGGTCAGCCACAACCAGTAAAGGGGGTTACCTGAAGGTCGGGGCTGGGTTGCCAGTTGTCCGGTCTGAGCAGCCAGTTGCAGGGCCTCCCTGGGCTGGTCACCGCGTCTGGGCATGACTGACGGATGAGCAAGACTGATGATTTGTCGCAGGGTTGCGGCATCTGAAGTCATGGGACTGGCCAGATGTGCACTGCCCGCATAAAAAATCAGGGCGGTTTGCCCTTGTTGGCGGTTATTCAGAAAAGGCACCAAAAGCTGCTGGGCTGTTTCCAGCTGCTGAACCGCATCGGCCTGGCCTCTTTCAGTGGGAGCCAGGTGTTGGATAATCACCACTTCCTGTTGTTGGCGTTGGGCTTCTTGCAGTTGCAGTGGAAAACCGACACCCGCCAGGGCCAGGCTGAGAAAACAGGTCACCAGTGCGGCCAGGGGCCAGACAGGCCAGTCGGCTGAAGTTCCCGGTTGCTCCTGATGGGTCAGCAGTCGCCGAGCCAGATTCGCAGGCAAATGGGTCTGCCAGCTGCTGGCCTGCAACTGCCGAAAGGCCAACCGGATCAGGCCATAAATGAAGGGAGCCAGAAGCAGCAGCCAGGGACGTGCAAAGGCCTCAAACATGAAGCCTCCGGCGGATGGAGGATTTCAGCAACCAGCTACTCAGTCCCAGTGCAGCCAGGATCAGCCAGTAGCCCAGTGGGTCTGCCGGGCTGAAACGTCGAAGCAGAGTGGCTGGCTCCAGGTCATCCAGTTGCTGGTAAACGCCTTCCAGCTCACGACGATTAAAGGCAGAAAAA